>Ga0310697_10003956_pt1 | contig 14788 bp, 13 predicted proteins | sample 172DNAGHGlowgp2_FD_203883 | JGI IMG/M metagenome (GOLD analysis project Ga0310697, IMG submission 203883) | Sheep rumen microbial communities from Palmerston North, Manawatu-Wanganui, New Zealand - 1728 DNA GHGlow gp2 (v2) (version 2) | ecosystem: Host-associated > Mammals > Digestive system >...
TGCCCTTCCGGAAAGCACTGGAAGGCTCGAATATGCAGAATCCAGCCTATAGTCCACAGCAGCACCATAGCAGAGCAAAGCGACAGAACGCCCTGACTTCTTTTTCGGTGTTTCGGTGTCCACAGCAACCACTTCAAAAACTGATTAGCGAACACGCCAAAAGCCACAAGCAGGACAACGAACACAACCTGAGCGGCAGGTGCGAACAAAATGACCAGGCAAAAGGCAATAATCCCTATGACATTTAATATTAGCTTCATCTGTTCTTATTATTTACTTCATTTGTGAACAACAGTTGATAAAGATCAGACTCTTTCTTTGCATAATCGGGGACAAGAAAGACAATCTTGTCCCACATCTTACGTGCCCCTTCCTTATCACCACTCATATAGAGGATTTCACCTTTACTATCGTAATAATCTGGATTATCTAAATAGCTTCTTCATTTTTCTCCTGATAAGCGAAAGAATAGGCAAGTTGATTGTATAACTCAAGAATAGTATTCATAAAAGACGGCTGCAGGCATACTGTAGTGTTCCAGTTTGCGCTGCACACGCTTGCCCCACTCCGTGTCCTTGGAGTTATAGCTGATAAAAGCGAAGTATTTGAACGAACTGTCACCCATCACGACTGGAGATTATCTGATTATTACCAACATCTTTATGCCTTAACAGTCTTATAGCCCAAAGCCACAAGCAACCGTAACGTGTCTGTAGCCATCAACCTATCATATTCGCGCTCAGAGTCAGCCAATTGAGCATAGGGTACCATATCAGGGGTCTCCAGTTTTGCATCATTGCGCTCCGGCCCATAAGTCCATCCCTCACTCTGCCGCTCCAAAGCCCACATATCATGTGCATTCTCGGCAATGGCCTCACGTAGTTCCAAAAACTCTTCTGGCAACTCCACGTGTGTTAGGTCTATCAGCTTGGGACGATAGGTGGAATGATCTGGCGGAAAAGCGGTGGTACAGTAGCCGCCAGTGGCATCCCAAGCTTCAACAAACGACATAAAACGACAGGTCACCTCCTCTTTCCTCATAGGGTGCAAAAGAAGCACTTCATCACTTTCCTTTTTCATCCGAAGCACAAGTGTTGCAACCTGTTCGCATTCTGAAATGCCAAAAAGAGACGATCTGACCAAAGGAATGACAATACCACCCTTGTTTAAAGCATGAATAATTGAGCCTGGATTAGCTACTTTACGCTCGTAAACACGCAAATCAGTGTCTTTGAAATGAACGGCATCCATTCCTCTACGAGATAATGCATACATTACACAATCATCAAAAAAAGGTACATTCATTTTAAAACGGAAATAATTGGTTAGTACGAAATCTTATCATTTGATTTTGCAAAAGTAGTTAAAAAGAATGACACGAAAGAAAAAAGACAGAAAAAAAACAACGCAAAACCAGGAAACAATTACAGACAAAACAAAAACATCCTTGAACCATCATGTAATTCAAGGACTATTCTGATGTTTTTGGGCAATATAATTATTGCTTCAGCCGGAAGGAGGTTTCGATGCTGGAGAGCTCGGCAGCGAAGGCCTGGTCAATCTTCAGGCGCTTCTCGATGGCTGAACAGCTGTGAAGGACGGTAGAATGGTCACGACCCCCGAAAATCTGTCCGATGCGGGCGGCAGGAATGTGGATATACTTCTGCGCCAGATACATCGAGAGCTGACGAGCCTGCACATAGTCGCGACGACGGCTCTTGCCGAACACCTGCTGCTGGGTGACATTGTAGTGCTGGCACACCTTCTCCAGAATATCCTCGACGGTGAGCGGGTTGTTGTCAGTCTTCACGGCCCGCTTGATGATTCGCTCGGCCAACCGCATGTCTACATTAGAATTATAGACGATGGAGAAGGCCATCAGCGAGTTGAGCACACCTTCCAGGTCGCGCACCGATCCGGTGGCGTTCTCGGCAATAAACTCGATGACATCGGGGGAAATGCGAAGACCGTCACGGCGGCATTTCGAGTTCAGGATGTCCACACGCAATTTCAGGTTCGGGCGGTCGAGCTCGGCAATCAGGCCGCAGGAGAAGCGGGTCAGCATGCGGTCGGTGAGCCAGCCCAAGTCGACGGGCGGACGGTCACTGGCCAGGATGATCTGCTTACCAAGACGGAACAGATGGTCGAAGATGTGGAAGAAAGCCTCGACGGTCTTCTCTGCCGTTGCCCACTCCTGAACGTCGTCGACAATCAGCACGTCGATGGTCTGATAGAAGTTGATAAAATCGTTGATGACGTTCTGCAACTTCGCATTGACATACTGCACCATAAACAGATGGGCCGAGACGTAGAGCACCCGTTTCTGCGGATAGAGCTTCTTCACCTGTACGCCGATGGCATTGATCAGATGGGTCTTGCCGCAGCCTGAGGGGCCATAGATAAAGAAGGGATTGAAAGTGGACTTTCCCGGATGCTCAGCAATAGAGAGTCCTACCGTGCGCGGCAGTTTGTTGGCATCGCCCTCAATATAACTCTCAAAAGTCTTACGGGAATCGAGTTGCGGATTCAGTTCCTGGGGCAAAGCAGCATCGAGCACCGTGGGCGACTGGTTGGCCCTTGTGCGCGGCTGAGGCGGCTCAATGTCGGCAGGACGCTCACTCTCTACGTCCATCACTACCTTATGCTCCTTGTCTGTGACCACCCTGTAAGTCAGACGCACATTCGCATTGAAGCTTCTGGTCAGCGCCCACCCCATCAGCTGTACGTAGTGCTGTTCCAAGTACTCATAGACGTAAGGGCTCGGTACTTGGACCAGCAGCGTCGTCTGCTGCTCGTCGTATGATTCGAACACAATCGGCTCGAACCACGTCTGGTAGATCTGCGGTGACACGTTGGCGGCAATCAGCTTGAGGCAGTTGTCCCAAAGCGCCTTATGGTTTTGTTGCATCGGGCGTTATTCGGTTATCGACTTGTTGTAAAGAGTTAAGATCCGGGCTAAAGTAGCTTCAAATCCGATGCAAAGTTCGTATTTTTTTCTGACATGTACAAACATGCTCGGATTTGCCACTGAGTGTACAAACGCGTAACTGACTATTATTTGGGTAATTAGCATGTTTCACGACTTTTTATCTATTTTTGCTATTGCATAATTGCACACCTCTCATTCTCAGATGCTTACAAAAAACAAAAAGCGCCCCGAAAGGCACTTTTTATTTAGACAAAATTAAAATTACTTATCTTTCTTACCGAAGATAGAGAAGTGCACATACCGTTTTGGATGCGCCTTGAGGTCAATCATGAGCTGGTCGGCATCCTTCATGGTTGCATTCAGATTATAATAGAGCGAAGGGTCATGCATGAGCAGTCCCAGGGTGCCGTCTTTACTGTTCAGTGCGGCGGTCATCTGCTGCACGTTGGCGAGTGTGGCATCCACTTTCTGCATGGTAGCCGCCACGTCGATCTCGTTCAGTTTCCGGGTCACGCCCTCCGTATTGGCAAGCACGTTGTTAGTTGTGGAGAGCATCTGCGGCATCTCCCGGTTCAGCGAGGCCGACAGCTGACTCAGTTCACGGCTGGTCGTGGACAGATGAGCCGTCATCTGGTCGACGTTGTGCAGCATGCTGGCTAAGGCAGGATCGGCCAGCAGCGTATTGATGCTTGTGAGGATCGAGTCGAGCTTAGGCAACATGGCCTGCAACTGCGGCACCATCTCGGCAGCCTTGCTGGCCATGCTCACCTTCAGTCCGCCTTCGAGCGTGTCGCCAGGCTCCATCGCATCCATGGGATTCTTGCCGAAGCGCAGTTCCAGCTTCACGTTCCCCAGCAGGTCGCTTGCTATCTCTGCCCGGCTTCCCTTGGGCAGCACCAGTTCTGAGTGCAGTCCGAGAACGGCCACGATGCGTTCAGGATTGTTATAGTCATACATGATTTTCTTGACCACGCCCACCCGATAGCCGCTGGCATAGACGGGGCTGGAAGCCGAGAGTCCCTCCACGTCGTCGAAGCAGGCGTAATAGTTCTTGTCACTCGAGAAAACGGATAGTCCTTTCAGATACTGCAATCCGAAAAAGAGCACCACGATACCAGCCACGGCAACCAAGGCGATTTTCACTTCTTTTGTAAAGTAATTCATATAGCAATCCTTCTTTTGTATTATTTTTTCTTTTTCTTCTTGTTCACATACTCATCATAGGCTGCTTTCGGATCCATCTTCACCCCTCCTTTGAAGGCGATGACGAATGCCTGCGGAAAGTCACGCTGCAGCTGTTTGCGCAAGCGGTTCACCTCGTTGTAATTCTCCGAGGCGCCAATCGTGTACTTCCACTGTCCTCCCTCCTGATAGCAGTCGGCTTCCCTGTGTCCCTTCAGGCGCGGGTCGTTCCGGCGCAGTTTCCTGCCGCTCGTCAAGACCTGGACTTTAAAGACAGGATTCTCCTGTGAGGCAGATGCTGCCTGGGGGGCTAACGCCTGTTTGTCCTGAGCTGCCGCCCGTTTCTGCTCTGCAACCGTCTTCCCTCCGTGCTTTCCTGACGGCTCCGTTGCCGATTCTTCCGGAGCATCCAGCCCGTCAGCTGCCGACGGTGCTGCCACTGCGGGTTCATCCTCCGGTTCCTGCCGCTGCCCGGCCTTCACCGGCAGGCTGCTGCCCGTCTGCATGCGCTTATAGGCGACAAACGCCTGATAGAGCCCAAGCCCCATAGCCTCCACGTTGGCTTTGCTGGTCAGGAAAGCGGCTTCTGCCGGTGTGGTGACATATCCCAGCTCTACGAGACAGGCGGGCATGGATGTTTCCCGCAACACGAGGAAGGCATCCTGCTTCACCCCGTGATTCGGCCGGTGGGCCGTGGAACTGATGTTCCGCTGGATGAGCTGTGCCAGCTGTACGCTCTTCAGCATGTTCTGCTCGTTCATCACCTCGAAGACCATCATGCTCTCCGGCGAGCGCGGGTCGTAGCCGGCATAGTGCTGCCGGTAGTCGCTCTCTAAGAGGATTACCTCGTTCTCTCGCTTGGCGGCCGACAGTTTCTCGCCGCTGCGGCGCATGCCCATGGTATAGGTTTCCAGCCCCGAGACGGGCTTGGGCCGTTTGCCCGGCAGGGCATTCGTATGGATAGAGATGAAAACGTCGGCTTTGTTCTTGTTGGCAATGTCTGCCCTCGTGCGCAAGGGGATGAACACATCGGTCTTGCGTGTATAGATGACCCTTACGTCGGGACAGTTGCGCTCTACATAGCGGCCAAAGGCCAGAGCGACACTGAGATTGATGTTCTTCTCCTTCGCCCTGTTGGCACATGCACCAGCATCCCTGCCACCGTGCCCGGCATCGATGACAAGGGTGAACCTGTGTTTCTGAACAGCTCCGAGCGGGAGACACGTCAGCACTGTCAACAAGACAAACACAATCTTCTTAACCATTTCGATGCAAAATTACAGTTTATTTACGAAAAAACTGAATTTTCCTCCTTAGTTTTATCATTTATTAAATGTATTTCGACACCTGCGCCATCACAATCGACTCCCATCGGTGGGTTTTCCTTCGTCAGCGTCAGGTCGAGTGCCGTTGCTTCGGGATAACGGCTAAAAACGGCATTGGCCACGCGGCCCGCCACATGCTCCAACAGGCGAGATGGCTGACCCATCTCGCGCGTGACAAGCTGGCAAAGCTCAGCATAGTTGAGCGTATCCCCGACGGCATCGCTCTTCATGGCCTTTTGGATATTATAATGTACGCGCAAGGTGACGAGAAACCACGCCCCCACCTCGCGCTCCTGCGGCATTACGCCGTGATAGGCGTAAAGCCGCAGGTTGCGAATGAAAACGGAACTGTGCATAGAAGGTATCCCATCCATATCATCCACACCTGGAGGCGCCGCAGTTCTTACAGATGAGACATCCCTCCTGATAGACAAGCGACTCATGTCCGCACGAGGGACAGACCTGCCCCTTGGCCTCCGTGCCATCGAGCACATACTTCTTCAAGGCGCGCTCCACACCGTTCTTCCAGGTGTTGATGCTCTCCGACTTCAGCTGAAGCGACGAGACGAGCTTGATGACATGCTCAATCGGCATGCGATAGCGCAACACGCCCGAGATGAGCTTCGCATAGTTCCAGTACTCGGGATTGAACTTCTCCGACAGTCCTTCGACGGTGGTCTTATAGCCGCGCTTGTTGGTGAACTGGAAGTCGTAGCGCTTCGTGCCGTCGGGGTTGACCTGCTTGATAATCTTGCCGTTGGTCACCGACTTCGGCAGCATGATACCCTCGTCGTCGTCCTGCAGACCCGTGAAGATCTCGTAGGGATAGCCGTCGAGCAGACCGACGAGTGCCACCCATTTCTCCTTGTTGTTCTGGAAGCGCACCACGTCGCACTCCAGCTCCCGCGGGCGCACCTCAGTCACCGTGGGATGCTTGCAGGGAGCCTCATGGGGCTGTGCGGGCTCCAGGTTGTTGTCCTTCACCTCTTCCTCAGCCTTATTATCTTTTTTGTCCTTCTTCTTCACCGAGACCATCACACCGGCACGGGAACCGTCGCGATAGATGGTACAACCCTTACAGCCCGAGCGCCATGCTTCGACATAGAGACGGTTCACAAGAGCCTCGTCGACATCGTTGGGCAGGTTGACGGTCACACTGATGGAGTGGTCTACCCACTTCTGGATAGCACCTTGCATGCGCACCTTCATCAGCCAGTCCACATCGTTGGCCGTTGCCTTATAGTAAGGTGAACGCTCGACGAGTTCGTCGATTTCCTCCTGCGTATAGCGCTTTTCAGGATCGAGCCCGTTCACACGCATCCACTCCAAGAACTTCGGATGGTAGACAATATACTCCTCGAACGAATCGCCCACCTCGTCGACGAAGTCCACATGCACGTCGGTATCGTTGGGGTTCACCTTGCGGCGACGCTTGTAGAAGGGCATGAACACGGGCTCGATGCCGCTGGTGGTCTGCGTCATGAGCGAGGTGGTTCCCGTCGGGGCGATAGTCAGACAGGCGATGTTGCGGCGTCCCACCTTCACCATCTCGGCATAGAGTTCCGGATCGGCCTCCTTCAGACGGAGCATGAAGGGATTCTGCGCCTCGCGCTGGGCATCGAAGATCTGGAAGGCACCACGCTCACGAGCCATCTCGACGCTGGAGCGATAGGCGGTGAGGCAGAGCGTCTTATGCACCTCGACCGAGAAGTCGGTAGCCTCTTGTGTGCCGTAGCGCAGTCCCATAGCGGCAATCATGTCGCCCTCGGCGGTGATGCCCACACCCGTGCGGCGTCCCATCGAGCTCTTGCGCTTGATCTTCTCCCACAGATGGCGCTCGGCACCCTTCACCTCTTCCGACTGCGGGTCGCTCTCAATCTTATCCATGATCAGGTCGATCTTCTCCAGTTCCAGGTCGACGATGTCGTCCATCAGGCGCTGGGCAGCACGGACGTGCTTCTTGAAGAGGTCGAAGTCGAACGAGGCCTCAGCCGTGAAGGGGTTCTTCACATAGCTATAGAGGTTGATGCTCAGCAGTCGGCACGAGTCGTAGGGGCAGAGAGGTATCTCGCCACAGGGATTGGTCGACACCGTGCGGAAGCCCAGGTCGGCATAGCAGTCGGGCAGACTCTCCCGCAGGATGGTGTCCCAGAACAGCACACCGGGCTCGGCGCTCTTCCAAGCGTTGTGCACAATCTTCTCCCAGAGCTCCTTCGCTGAAATGGTCTTCTCCCACTCCGGTTCATCGCTGTCAATGGGGAACTTCTGCACATAGTCCTTATTGTTGACGGCGGCCTGCATAAACTCGTCATCGATCTTCACCGAGACGTTGGCGCCCGTCACCTTGCCCTCTTCCATCTTGGCATCGATGAACGACTCCGAATCGGGATGCTTGATGCTCACCGAGAGCATGAGTGCGCCCCGACGACCATCCTGTGCCACCTCGCGCGTACTGTTACTATAGCGCTCCATGAACGGCACCAGACCCGTCGAGGTCAGCGCCGAGTTGTTCACGGGCGAGCCCTTCGGACGGATGTGGCTCAGGTCGTGACCCACACCGCCGCGGCGCTTCATCAGCTGCACCTGCTCCTCGTCGATGCGCATGATGGCACCATACGAGTCGGCATTGCCGTCGAGGCCGATGACGAAGCAGTTGGAGAGCGAAGCCACTTGGAAGTTGTTGCCAATGCCCGTCATAGGGCTGCCGGCAGGAACGATATAGCGGAAGTGGTCGAGCAGCTGGAAAATCTCGTCGGCCTGCATGGGGTTCTCATATTTCTGTTCTATCCGGGCTATCTCACGGGCAATGCGCCAGTGCATGTCTTCGGGCGACTTCTCATAGATGTTGCCGAAGCTGTCTTTCATTGCATACTTGTTCACCCACACACGGGCTGCCAGTTCATCACCGCCAAAATAGGCCAGAGAGGCCTGATAGGCCTCATCGTACGAATATATCTTTCTCGAATCCATATTTATTAGTTACTGTTTATTTTGGTTGCAAAGGTAATACAATTCGTGCGACCAGCCAAAGAAATAGTGAAATATTTTATAGACACTTTTCAGAAAAGTCTCACGTTTTGGACAACTTTCCCGAAAGACGACGACAGAAAGTTATCCGAAACGGTCAACTTCCACGCATTTTCCGGCCACAGAATCCGAGCTTTCCAAACGCCTGATTATCAACGCTTTGCAATTCGGCCTGAATTAGCGTACAATTTAGCCTGAATTCGCACTCAATTCAGCCTGAATTCGCATTCAATTCAGCCTGAATTCTAACCTGAATTATTCATGATTATTATATCTGCCATGCTTTATCCTCTTTGCCTACGGCGTCACATAAATGACCGTGAATGCCCATAAATGTCTCATAAATATTTATGGTTAATTCGTGTTTCATTCGTGAGCATTTGTGTAGCGTCGCAGACATAAGAAAAAACTCCATGAATAATTCAGGCTAAAACATACAGTCATTTGCTGTTTCAGCAAAGGCATTTCGCGATTCGCTGAAGGGTTGGGAATATATTTAAATATAATTAAAATGTACGCGCGAGAAGAAAGGCATCCAAATAAAAAGCGTAATTTTGCAGAATCATTTATTCGTAAACACCATCAAGCACTATATTATGAAGAGAGTCATCATATCGGTCATCGCCCTTTTCCTCTGCCTCACCATGTGGGCCATCCCCGCCAAGCCGGGACAGAGAAGAACCATCCGGCTGGCCGACGGGAAAGAAACGGTCGCCACCCTGTGCGGTGACGAGCATGCCCATTTCTGGCTGGGTGACGACGGCCAATGCTACATTGAGACGGACGACAATAAGGGGTTCACACCCGTTGCCCTGCAGACGCTGCAGGAAAGAGCCGCGAAAAGACGCGCTACCCTGCGACGCAACCAGCGGCTACAGCCCAGACGCGTAACGATGGGCACACGCACCCACTATACCGGCACGAAGAAAGGCATCGTCATCTTGGTACAGTTCAGCGACGTGATGTTCAGCAAGCCCGATCCGCTCGCGCTCTACCAGCGAATACTCAACGAAGAGGGCTATCGCGAGGGGAAATTCAAAGGATCGGCAGCCGACTACTTCAAGGAGCAGAGCAACGGACAGTTCAAGCTGGTGTTCGATGTGGTGGGCCCCTACGCGCTGAGCAGAGAACAGAGCTACTACGGGTCGAACGACAGGAACGGCGAGGACAAGCATGCCGATGAGATGATTATCGAAGCATGCCAGCTGGCCGACGGCGAAGTAGACTTTGCCGACTACGACTGGGACGGCGACGGCGAGGCAGACCAGGTATACGTGCTCTACGCCGGCAAAGGAGAGGCCGACGGCGGCGGAGTCAGGACGATATGGCCTCACATGTGGACACTCACAGAGGCCAGGAACGAGACCCTGACGCTGGACAGTATCACCATAGACACCTACGCCTGCAGCAACGAGCTGACCCCAAGCAACCAGCTCAGCGGCATAGGCACCTTCTGTCATGAGTTCAGCCACTGCATGGGATTCCCCGACTTCTACGACACCAGCTACAGCGGATGGACGGGTATGGGCAGTCTCGACCTGATGTGCTCAGGCAGTTACAACGGTGACAGCTTTCTCCCTGCAGGCTATACGGCTCATGAGAAAATGATGTGCGGCTGGAAGGAGCCCATCGTGCTCGGTGAGACCGACCTGCAGGTAGACAGTCTGCTGCCCATGTATATGGACGGAAGCACCTACATCATCTACAACGATGCCTACCCCGATGAGTATTTCATGATAGAGAACCGGCAGAAGGGAGGGTTCGACGCATCCTACCCGGGCCGTGGACTGCTCATCACCCACGTAGATTTCGACCAGGAGCTCTGGGAATGCAACTGTCCCAACACGAAGATTACCGCGCAGTCGAGCGACCACATAGAACTTGGCTACCCGCTGAACGACCATCAGCGCATGGCCCCGGTGCCTGCCGACAACAGACTGAACGAATACTCAGTGGGCACAGACATGTATCCCTATGGGACGCTCGACAGCCTCTCCTCGCACTCAACGCCTGTTGCCACGCTCTACAACAACAACCTGAAGGGAACAAAGACGGTGGAATGGGCCATCACCGACATTGTGCAACACGACAACGGCACCATGAGCTTCCGCTACCGGGCACCCAGCAAGAACGAGGAAGAGCCGACAGGCATCCGCTCGGTTACGACGGAGTCGCAACCCGGCCACCAGTACTTCACGCTCAGCGGCCAACGGGTAGCTAAAGCGACGAAAGGCATCTATCTCAGAAACGGAAAGAAATACATCTTCAGATAAACGAACATGAAAAATCTACTTACCCGACGCAGCATACGCAAGTATGCCGATAAAGAGGTCAGCGAAGCTCTGCTGAACCAGCTCATGACACAGGCCGCCCGCACACAGACTATGGGCAACCTGCAACTGTACAGCGTGGTCGTCACCCGCTCAAAAGAGATGAAAGAGCGGCTGGCTCCCGCCCATTTCAACCAGCCAATGGTCACAGAGGCTCCCGTAGTGCTCACCATCTGTGCCGACTTCAACCGCACCTCGCAATGGGCGCGCTGCCGCAAGGCTGAACCAGGCTACGACAACTTCCTCTCTTACCAGAACGCAGCCATCGATGCCCTGCTCTACACGCAGACGCTCTGCAACCTGATGGACGAAGAGGGATTGGGCTATTGCTATCTGGGCACCACGGTCTATCTGCCCCAGATGATCATCGACGTGCTACAGCTGCCCCGGCTGGTGATGCCTGTGGCCACGCTCACCGTGGGGTGGCCCGCAGAAGAACCGCCGCAGAGCGACCGCCTACCCGTGGAGAGTTTCGTTCACAACGAAACATACAGGGACTATACGCCTGCCGACATCGACACCTATTATAATTATAAAGAGCAGCTGGAAGAGAACCGTCACTTCGTGGAGCTGAACCACAAAGAGACGCTGGCACAGGTGTTTACCGACATCCGATACACGAAACGAGACAACGAGGCTATGTCGGAAGGACTGTTAGAAACATTGAGACGGCAGGGATTCCTGAATACATAACAAAAAGCCTCACCCCCGGCCCCTCTCCGACTGGAGAGGGGAGTAGTCAGACTTTTCCCTTACATTTGGTATATGCTCCCCTCTCCAGTCGGAGAGGGGCTGGGGGTGAGGCTTTACCGTTCACCTTTATACTCGCTGGGCGACATCCCTTTCATCTTACGGAAAAAGCGGCTGAAATAAGCCACATCGTCAATGCCGCAGGCACGGGCCACCTCGCTGATGTTCTTCTCACCTTCATCCAGCAGGCGGCAGGCCAGTTCCATACGCACACGGTTCACGTGGTCACGCATGCTCTCGCCCAACAGCGCCTTTACCTTTCTGTTCAGCTGCAGACGAGTGATGCACAGTTCGCTGGCCATCTGCTCCAGACTGACATTACACTCGCGCATCTGTTTGGCCAGCAGTTTCTCAACGTTATTCAGGAATTCCACATCTTTGTTGGTCAGGTTGTTGTCGCGCGACTCACGCAGCACCTGCTGCAGATGGGTGGTATGCGACTTCTGGCGCAGGCCATAGACGAGCAGGGCAATGATGATCAGCAGAACGAGCAGAACAGCCGTGCCGCCAAAGGTGAGCAGACGATTGCGGCGCGTCACCATCAGCCCGGTGGACGACGAGACGGCATCGCTCACGCTGAGTACGCCTCAGATGGCGATCCAGTGCGCCACCAACCTGACCATCCGCAACGTGCAGCTGGAATGTCAGTCGGCCCGCTATGCGCTGAACTGCACAGGTGGCCGCTACACAGCGTCGAAGCTGACCATCGACAACTGTACGAACAGGAAAAACAGCGTCATTATTTTTGCTATGCTACCTTCCACTCCGTCACACGACGGGTCTCGGAGGAGAAATTGACACCTATTTTATAAATAGTGCGGCCATCACCCTCGAAAGGCTTGGCATAGTGCTTATCTTCGATTTGCTGCAGGGCGACGTCGGCACTCTGGTCAATCTTCAGTTCCAGAATATAGACGAACTGAGGGGTCTGCACCAAGATGTCCATGCGCCCATCGGTAGTGTGACGCTCCACATCGACATACAGACCCAGCAACTTAAACAATGCCCATAGGGTGTTCTGGAAGTAGAGCTCAGCCTTTCCTGCCACCTGGTAGTCGCCACCGTCAAAGAAACGCACCACGCGACGCATGAAAGCTTCAGCATTGCCAGTGCGCACTTCCTTGACAAAGTTTCCGATATACGCCAGCGGCTGGTCTGCTTTGCTTGGACTATAGAATGGCACAAGATATTTTACAAAGCCTTCCTCCACTTCGCGGTTTGGGAAACCAAGAAGATAGGTCTTAAACTCCCGATTATAATCTTTGATCGTCAGATAACCGCTTTGGTATAGCAAGGGCAACGGATTCTCGTCCATATTCTCAATGCTGTTCAGCTTGTCTACAGTCAGTTCCTCCTGTGTCAGCGCCTCCAGAGGATAGTTGGTTTTCTTGAGCTGATAGACAAGGAAAGTTGGAGTACCCGTCTCGAACCAGTAGTCCTTAAAGCGCTGGCTGGACAAGGTGTTCAGCACACTAAAGGGATTGTACATGCCGGGAGCGTCGATATCGAAATGGTAGCCATCGAAATCATAACGCAGACGCTCGTAGCAGCCTTCCTTCGTCATGCCGTTTGCCTCAGCCAAAGCATTCACATCGGCATCGAAATATTCATGCAGTTCATTCTCAGAGATACCACAGATGCCAGTATAACGATGGTCTGACGACAAGTCGAAAAGGTTGTTCAGATCGCTGAACACGCTGACCTTTCCAAACTTCGTCACGCCAGTCAGAAAAGCGAACTTGATATAGCGGTCAGAGGACTTCAACGCACCATAGAAAGCTTTCAAGGTTGAGCGGTATTCAGCCTGAAGCTCCACATTCCCGATAGCCTGCAACATGGGCTTGTCGTATTCGTCAACAAGCACCACCACCTGACGTCCAGTCTGCTCGAAAGCCCGCTTCATAATCCCTTCAAACCTTGCACCTAAAGATTTCTCATAATCTTTCCGCCCGTATCTCTCCTCGTTTTCCGACAAGAACATCTCCAGTCTGTTTACCAAAACCTCAGGACTGTCATATTTTTCGGTGTTCAAGTCGAGGTGCATGATGGGATATTGCTGCCAGTCCCATTCAACGGTATCGACAAACAAACCTGTGAACAATTCGCGCTGACCAGAAAAGAACGCCTCCAGCGTACTAACCATCAGCGACTTGCCGAAGCGACGCGGACGGGACAGGAAATAGTAGCTGCCCTCGGAAATCATCTTCCACATCCACGGGGTTTTGTCCACATAGACGTAGCCTTCACGACGAATCTTCTCAAAATGCTGTATGCCAATCGGATATTTCATAATCACCCATTCTTTTCTTGTGGGCAAAGATACAAATTAGCAAGCAAAAAAACAAATTTGCGAGCAACAAATGCAATGAATGCTTGCATTTTTTATGGCTGAGACTTAACCTGAATTATTCATGATTAATTTATCTGTTATGCTGTATCCTCTTTGCCTACGGCATCACATAAATGACCAGGAATGACCATAAATGTCTCATAAATATTTATGAATCATTCGTGTGTCATTACTGCGTTCCTCGTGGGTCTTCGACAAATCTCACGTGCATTCGTGTTGCGTCGCAGACATAAAAATGAGTCTTGTCTAAATAACAACTATGCCTCAAATTCGATTCCAGATCAGCAAACCGTCACTCGACCGGGAAAAAGCCCATTTTGAGCATAGTTGGTATCACACTGATTATCAGGAGTTTACGTTTTTCTTTACAGATAAACACGGCTTTTCCCCTTGTAATTCGTGCTGAATTGTATTATAATTTGGCCTGAATTACGTCCTTTTTCGGTGCAAATAGCATGAGTATTCAGCCTGAATGCGATGTGTATTCAGCCTGAATACTATATGCAATCGGCTTCGATGCTCCATTTTTGTGGCTTTTCGGGCCTATAATGGGTGTATAAAGCACAACCGTCCACTCTAGTTCGCGATTTCATTTTGTCTTGAAAATCGAAAAAACAGGGGGCTTATTTAGACAAACGAATAAGCCTGCGGCGCTACACGAATAGACATAAATGACTCACGAATAGCCATGAATGATTTCTATTTTTGCAAGGAAGAGGCGTAATAATCAACGGGGAAGTACAATGCTTTTCAACTGTGATTTTTGTTTTTTTGCAAGAATCACGGATAATTATTTGGCAGAAAGAGAGAAAAAATGTACCTTTGCAGCCGATTTATCCTCTTTGTGAGGATTCTTCTACTTTTTACTGCTCTATTTCTCCGGCGGGCTGAGAGC
>Ga0310697_10003957_pt1 | contig 14784 bp, 12 predicted proteins | sample 172DNAGHGlowgp2_FD_203883 | JGI IMG/M metagenome (GOLD analysis project Ga0310697, IMG submission 203883) | Sheep rumen microbial communities from Palmerston North, Manawatu-Wanganui, New Zealand - 1728 DNA GHGlow gp2 (v2) (version 2) | ecosystem: Host-associated > Mammals > Digestive system >...
TGAAGAATACGACGGCTACTTATGGGAAGGTACTTCCGAGGGCCTTTTCCGTTATCGACTGAAGGATGGTCAGAAAAAGCGCTATATGAAAGCCGATGGTCTGCCCGATAATGGTATTGCCTCCATCGTGCGCGATGAACAAGGTAAGCTTTGGATGGGTACCTCTCATGGTCTCTGTCAGATGGACCCTCTGACGGGCAAGACGCAGAACTACTTTGTAGATGACGGCCTGCAGGCCAATGAGTTTAGCGATGGTGCCGTGTGGCGTTCAAAGTCGGGCATTATTGTTCTTGGTGGTACAGGTGGCGTTACATGGTTTAAGCCTCAGGATATCGTGAGTCGTACTTGGGAGCCCAGCGTTCAACTTACGGCCTTTATCATCAATGGTCAACCTGCCAGTAGTGCGACTCGTTCTGGTAACTATCAGGTATCAGACACTGCTATTTTTGCCAGCAATCGTTTCGAACTCAGCTACCACGATAATTCGTTCAGCTTGCAGTTCTCAACACTGACTTACGAGAATCCAGAACATATTTCGTACCTGTATAGTATTAATGGTGAGCCCTTTATCCGCATGCAGCAAGGCAATAATGTCATTACCTTCTCCCACATGCCCAGTGGCACCTACCGCTTCCGTGTGATGGCTGAGCGTAATGGTATGGAAACCGCTGCTCGCGAGTTTACGGTGGTGGTTCATAGTCCTTGGTATCGTTCTGCCTGGGCCTATTTCTTCTATGCACTCATCGTCGGCATGTTCCTGTGGCAATTCCTGGCTTATCGCCGCCACCGCGAACAAGCCCGTTTGCGCTTGCAGTCCCATCTCCATGCCGAAGAGTTGGGCGAGGCTAAGATACGTTTCTTTATGAATATGAGCCATGAGATACGTACGCCTATGACGCTGATTATCACACCGCTGATGCAATTGCTGAAAAATGATAATGACCCCAGTCGTCGTAGTACGTATGAGACCATCAAGCGAAATGCCGAACGTATTCTGAGTCTGATTAATCAGATGATGGACCTTCGAAAGATTGACAAGGGCCAGATGCAGATGCGCATGTCTGAGACTGATTTGGTAAGCTTTATCAAAGATATCCATCACCTCTTCGGTAATCAGGCTAAGACGAAAAACATTACGTTGCTCTTTGAGCACGATGCAGATACCTTGCCCGTTTGGATTGATCGCCAGAACTTCGACAAGGTGGTGATGAATATCCTCTCTAACGCCTTTAAGTTTACACCTACTGGTGGCGAGATAGGCATTCGCTTGACCCACGATGACAAGCAAGCTACGATTGCCGTGCGCGATAATGGAGAACAAATTCCCGTCGATAAGCTAGACAAGATTTTCCAGCGCTTCTATCAGACTACATCGTCTGTCAACGATCGTCATGCTGGTACGGGTATTGGTCTCGACCTGACGCGCTCATTGGTGGAGCTGCATCATGGTACGATTACTGCCCACAATCTTGAGCAGGGTTGCGAGTTCGTGATAAATATCCCATTGGGCAATGCCCATCTCAAGCCCGAGGAAATGATTCTGACGCAAGATGAGGCCATTGAAACGGTCATGCCTGTTGACTTGATGGATGAGGTTGAGGCTGAAGAGATAACACCTGTCGTAGAAGTGTCTTCTAAGCGTCCTCTGACGCTCGTGATAGCCGAGGATGATGATGAAATCCGCAACTATCTAGAGAGTGAATTCGGTAAGGAGTATGATGTTCATGCATGCGAGAATGGTCGCGATGCCCTGGGAGAAATCCTACGTACCATGCCCGACCTCGTTATCACTGATGTCATGATGCCCGAGATGGATGGAAATACGCTTTGCTCTAAGCTCAAGTCGAATCCGGAAACCAATATTATCCCTGTCATTCTGCTGACGGCCAAGAGTCGCGATGAGGATAAACTTGAGGGTCTTGAGACGGGTGCCGATGACTATGTCGTAAAGCCTTTCAATATGGATATCCTGCGTCGAAAGGTGGTTAATTTGATCAATTCTCATCGTTTGTTGCGCCTCAAATACGAGCGTAACGATAATTTGGAGGAGCAGTTGGACGATGTCAGTTTGAAGTCGCCCGATGCGAAGTTGCTCGATCGTATCATGGAGTGTGTGAATAAGAATTTGAATAATTCCGACCTCAATGTCGATATGATCGCCGATCAGGCAGGTATCAGTCGTGTTCACCTCCATCGTAAGATGAAGGAACTTACTGGCCAGACGCCTCATGACTTTATCCGTAACCTGCGATTGAAGAAAGCCGCCCAGCTACTTACCGTTCAGGGTATGAATGTGACCGAGGTGATGTACGCCTGTGGCTTCTCTAATGCCGCATCGTTCTCTACGCTCTTTAAGAAGGTTTATGGCATGTCGCCTCGCGATTACATGAAAGAGCACGAAGAAAGATAAAAAAATAAATCCCCGCTAACTTGGCGGGGATTTAATTTAGTACTCTAAGATGAGGCTCTGTCGTGGTTTCAGTTCTAAGTTCTTCGACAGGTCATAGTAGCGGTTTGTCAAGATGTCCTTGGCTTTGCTGGTGTTGCCAATCACCTCTGCATAACGTGTGACGTCCATTGTGGCAGGCTTAGAGGTGCCGTTTAGGATGGTCAGCGCAGTCTTACCCTTATACTGACGGGCAATCACGTAGATACCCTGATAGGGGATAAATTGTGTCTGCGTACCCTTGATAATCACGTCGTTGCCTTGGCGCCAGTGCAGCAGTCTGCTTGTCCATTGGAACATGGCCTGTTCGGCCTTTGTTCTGCCTTCTTTTGTAAAGGCATTGTGCGTATCACCTGGGAATCCGCCAGGGAAGTCCTTGCGTACGTTGCCGTCAGTAATAGCCTTGGTACCGTTCATCAGAACCTCCGTACCGTAATACAACTGTGGAATACGGTTGACGGTCAGCAAGAGTGCCATGGCCTGCTTCAGCGCCAGTGTGTCGCAGCCCTCACCCAGGAAACGGTCTGTGTCGTGGTTCTCAATAAAGGCCATCACGCTCGATGGGTTGGGGTAGAGGTAGTCGTATACGAACGAGTTATAGAGTCTGTTCAGTCCGTTCCACCAGGCATCCGTCTCTTCGTGCCTGGCTTGGTTCAACTTATCGAAGAACGAGAAGTCCATTACCGTCTTCAGGTAGGTGTTCTCCTTTGCCAGTTTCGAGTCCTTCTGCCAGGCTGCGGTATAGGCAGGTTCTGTTACCCATGTTTCGCCTACGGTGTTAAAGTTAGGATATTCCTCGTCGAGTTCCTTCATCCACTGAGCCATTCCGTCTGCATAAGCATAAGGATAAGTATCCATGCGGATGCCATCGATGCCTATGGTCTCAATCCACCAGATAGAGTTCTGGATCAGATAGCGCATCAGGTGGGGGTTGTGCTGGTTCAGGTCGGGCATAGAGGGTACGAACCATCCCTCAGTCGTCTCTTTCAGGTCGAACTTCGAGGCATAGGGGTCTACTACTGGCGTCAACTTGTAGCTCGTTTGCAGGTAAGCCGACTTTGCAGGCTCTGAACCGTCAGCATTTGCAGTGAAACCCGTATTGCGGTCTCTGCCCGAGTTTTGCTCTGTCAGCCATTCGGGGGTGTTCAGCCAGTCTTTCGTAGGCATGTCCAGTGTCCAAGGGTGCTCAAAGCCGCTGTGGTTAAAAATCATATCCATCACCACCTTCAGTCCCTTGGCATGGGCTTCATCGCAAAGGCGCTTGTAATCCTCGTTGCTGCCAAAGCGCGGGTCTACCTTATAATAATTGGTAGTGGCATAGCCGTGATAGGTCGAATAGCCGTTTTCAGAGTCGGGCGAATCATTCTCCAGTACAGGGGTAAACCAGAGGGCAGTCACGCCCAACTCCTTAAAGTAGTCCAAGTGCTCGCGAATGCCGTTCAGGTCACCGCCATGTCTCAGCGATGGCTTTGTGCGGTCCTCTACGTACGCGCGCATACCTTTTATTTGTTTAGGATGGTTCTCGCCTTGTGCAAAGCGGTCTGGCATCAGCATGTAGAGTACGTCGGCATTGGTAAATCCCATACGCTTGTCGCCGCTCATCTCGCGCTGCTTTAGCAGATAAGGCACTTTAAACTTTCCACTTTTAACTTTAAACTCAAATGTCATGGTGCCAGGTTGCGCACCTTTCAGATTCATGTAAATCAGCAAATAGTTGGGCGAGTCGAGGCGCACCAGACTGTCGATGGTTGCCCCGGGATAGTCGGTTGTTACGCTCTCTACGTCACGAATACCCTTGCCGTAAACCATCAACTGTACCGTAGGGTTCTTCATCCCTACATACCAGTCGGTAGGCTCTATACGGTCAATCACTACTTTCTTTGCTGCACTCATTGTCATGATGTTTGCCATCAGGATGGCTGAAATTAATAAAATACGTCGCATAGTTAGAATTTTTTGTCTTTTGTTGCAAAGATAGACATTTTCTCTATTTGTGATTCTTTTTGTCGCTTAATATTAAAAAGAACCACGTTAAAACGTTTGCACAATCTCACAATAGTTACGATTGCGCCTCTCTCTTTTACCCGTTCAAAAAAAAGAAAAAGTGTTCGATTGTTCGGCAAAAAAAGCGTATCTTTGCAGCAATTATATCAATTAAGAATAATCATTATGGCAACACTGACAAACGAACTTGCAACGCATTTGCCTATTGACGTCCTTGACATAGACAGAATCTGTCCCCATGACTATTCGAAATAGGTCTGAGCAAAGGCAATCTGCTCTTTTCGAGGATCGCCATTTTGTGCTATGAGATAGCAGGCATAACGAGTAAGCAAAATATCGTCAATATCTCTTTCGGAACCACTACCTAGAGCAACCATTTTCCTGACGCCAGGAAAATGGTCTGGCACACTCTGCCCAACGTTATTACAAGCCTCTTTGGCCTTGTTAATCACATTGACGAAATTCTCCCACTTGCTATAGCCAAGGAGTTTTTGTAATTCACGTGCGCTCCAACATTACGGCTATAGCCGAACTATTCAAGCTCTACCAGCAACTCACGAAATAAAAAAGGTGGGTAGTTTAGAACAACCCACCTAATTGTTAATCTATGAAAATGTTTGGAAGCACTGGTCCATGCATAAAATCTAAGTATGCATCAATATCCTCTTCGGACATTTCTTCAGAAAGGCTTACAGAAAGTGAATACTTAGCCATCATTTTATTAAGACTATCATTTACCAACTCTCTCATTTCTTCATAGTCAACACCTGCATCTGTAGAATGTATATGTAAGAGACTTATTCTGGGGCCTACCCAAAAGAAGACAGAGATTATAGCTTCTCCATATGAATATAGAAAGTATAGTGTTCCATTAAATGGTTCATCACCATATCTTTTCAAATATGTTTTGTCACCATTTGGACTCTTAACTTCTACCTTGTCGTCATTATAATTATCTTTCAGGATATTCCATAATATATGGCGCCTTTCTTCAATAGACAATTCTTTAGAATCAGGTCCAACACTGTTTAAATCTATTCTCAAATGACCATTTCTTTGCCAGCTCAATCGGGTATACTCTTTCATCTCTTCTTTGATACGTTCCCATTTCTGAATACCAGTTTCTGCTTTTTTCGATTTCATAATACATATAAGTTTAAATAAATAAAATATGGTTTGTCTAATATTAGACTTACCGGAAAACGATTGCAAATGTACTAATAATATTGGTAATACGCAAATGTTTAGTGTAAAGTTAACATTTATTTAAGAACCCATGGGATTTATCCACCGCAAAGGGGAATAGATAAAAAGTTGCTCCAAAATTTGGAAATCTCAAAAATATGAGTATCTTTGCAGCACATATAATGAAGATCATAGACAAACAGATTATGAACAGAAGATATCTCATTCTGCTTTTGTTATGTATAGGCACGACAGTGGCAGGCTTACAGGGAATATCAGCCAAGGGAATCGCTGACAAAGAAATACTGTCGAAAATCAGCCAGTATGACGGTTATACTCGTGATGTACGCAGACATCTGCATTTCTATCCGGAGGTGGGAGGCCAGGAGACGGAAACTGTAAAGTTCCTCAAGGCAGAGCTTGGCAAAATCGGCAGTTTTGACATCCACGATGTACCTGGCAGTACGGGGTTCTATGCCATCCTCGACACCAAGCGCGCAGGCAAAACTATCGGCCTAAGGACGGACATCGATGGTCTGCCCATCAACGAGAGCATAGTGAACGGAGGCGGCAAGCTGAAGCCCTTTCTGTCGAAGAACGCCGGAATAACTCAGGGATGCGGGCACGATGGCCACATGGCCGTCTTGCTGACAAGCATTCGTATCATCTACGACCTGCGCGACCGTCTATCGGGTAAATATGTATTCATCTTCGAGGAGGGTGAGGAGACCAACACCGGCATCCGTCCAATGGTAGCAGCGCTGAAGGACATTCACTTCGACGTCATCTACGGCAACCACCTGGTGTCACACATCCCCAGTGGGAAGATATATATCAACGAAGGCTCTATCATGACGGGCATGGCCATGCTGTCGTGGCAGGTGTTCGGCAAGAGTGGTCACGCCTCACGTCCCGACATGGCCGTGAACCCCATCTTTGCTGCAGCCAATATGCTGTCTTCCATTTCCATTGCCTGGAACAATCAGCGCGACATCACGAAACTCGTGACGCTTGGCGTGACGCAGTTTCATGGAGGCGAGACGTGGAACGTTATTCCCGACTCCGTCTATATTGGAGGAACGCTCCGCTTCTTCGACTGGGAAGCAGGCGTGCAAGCCATCGAACTGGTGAAAAAAGTAGCTACCGATGTAGCCCATGCCCACGGCTGCAAGGTCCGTTTCGGTGAGAAGATGACGGCGCAGGTGCCACCGGTAGTGAACGATGCGCAGGTGGCAGCTTTCGCACAGCGCATGGTCAGCGGACTCTATCCTGGGCGGGTAACTAACGCCCCGGCTTGCAACTGGTATGCGTCTGAGACTTTCGCCCTATACAATCAATTAGCACCAACCCTGTTTACACTGGTTGGCGTGCAGAATCCTGAACTTGGCACGACGGCCGGCCACCATACCGCTGAATTCGACATCGACGAGGATGCCCTGCAGTACGCTATCGGCGCAATGGTAAAGCTTGCCGTCTCCCTGTGAGAAAGTCCCCATGACTATTTCCCCATGACTATGATTTTTCACCCTTGGTGAAGATACTTTCGTTCGAAAATACAAAGAAAACGAGTTTTCCTTTGGTATTTTGCTCACTTATTCGTATCTTTGCAAAAAATAATACTTTTACATAACAGTAAAGTATTTAAATTGTTAAACAATTATTCAAGTTTCGTAGTATTGATTTTAATTAGTTTAAGTATGAAAAAGCTTCAAAAAGAATGGATGATTAAAAACATAATCGTTTCTGCCGCTATATTATGCATGATGCTGGCAAGTGGCTGTTCTACAGTATCGATGCCGCCGGTTTCATATACGGCTTACACTTCTCTCTATTGGCTTAGAGAGGCTGGCGTTCCAGAGGCAGCTGAATTTTCCTATGCCATTGGCAATGATAAAGTCAACTTATCTAAAGACACCGTTGCAAGTTACGATGAACTGGCACCTGTGAACAAACTTTATATAGAGATGCGTTATGCTGCGCTCAACGAATATATTATCGGCAACAATTATCAAAACAATTTGGATATAGCTTGCGGTTTTGCTCCTCGTAGCATTGCGATGGCACGTCAGAACCGCATGTTTGTCGGGGCAGATTTTGGCCCGTCGGTAACAGAAGTCAAACACGTCTTGCCTGATTGCTTGTCTCGCAAGCAGCAGAAACGGGTTTGTTATATTGTAGCTGACGCGACAGATCGTACCAGTATGATGAAAGCCGCCGACAAGATGGATGGCCGTATCTGTATCACGATGGATGGACTGATGATGTATCTGACAAGAGAAGAGCAGGCGGCAGTATTGCAGAACATACGGGCTATCCTGAAGAATCATGGCGGTGCATTTGTCACATCCGACTTTTCGGCTCGCGAATTTGTCAAGGCTGCTGCAGAAGTTGTCTATCATGAAGCTGATGCTCAGCGGATATACCGCAATTCTGCTGAAATGTATGAGAAGACAGCATCGGCAGATTTCGACAAGGCTTTTTTCTCTCATGCAGATGAAGCACAGCGCTTTATAGAGTCCCAGGGACTAAAGGTGAAAAGGATTCCCCTTTTCCCCAAGCCATGCTCTATTTACTGTGCCAAGGATTTGGATATAGAGCAATACCAAAAGTTGGAAGGTTTGAAAAAAGCCGCATTTATGTGGGAGATTACTGCCGAATAACCGAATCCTTGAGTGACATTTCCTTACTTCCTGCAAAATGACTATGATGACGAATGATACCGCATATATATTAACGGAATCGAATTATTCTGATGCTATTGGCTGGTTAGAGGAACGGCTTTCCAAAATGAAGGTTCCGCACATGGAAATTTTAATGGCAGAACTGCTTTTGGAAGAAAACTTCTATAGCCTCTTAGAAGTTGCTGAACAGCAGCCTTTCGAGGCGAGAATCTCCCTGCATAAACGATTTGGGAATGTGAGACTGCGTATCTCCGCACAAGGAAAAGAATTCAATCCTCTATTATTCGATGAAATTGCGGACGACGATTCCGACACTTTTTCTCATGTTGACATTCTGAGATCATATCATCAGTATCTGCGTTATTTCTATAGAGGCAATAAGAATATCATTGAGATATATGTGCATAAGTCGGAAATCAAGGAAATCAGGAATACACTTTTGGGGCTCGTCTTTGGACTCTTATTGGGTGTGTTGCTGAAACAATTTGTTGATGTAGAGGTGCTGAAATGGATTAACTATAATGTGCTTGATTCCCTACAGCTGATATTTATGAAAGCGCTCATGCTGGTAGTTACTCCTATGATTTTCTTTTCTATCATTACGGGTATTTCCAGTATGTCGGATGTCACTTATATCAAGCGAATTGGCGGCAAGCTTGTTGCTTATTCTTTGCTGAAACTGTCTTTTTATATAGTTGTAGGCATGATAATTGGTCATTTGATAGGCGTGATGCCTCAGTTACTGAAAGTCTTTCAACATGGTGGTGAAACCATGCCGCAAACCCTGTCAATACGTAACTTAATTGTCGATATTGTGCCGAGTAGCATCATGTCACCATTCTTAGAGAACCAGATGCTGCAAACGCTATTTCTCGCCTTCCTCTTCGGCATCATGCTATCCCGCCCTGGCGAGCATATGGATTGGGCAAAAAAGGGCGTGGAGTTTATGAGCAGTTTCACCATCGATGTGTTGGGCGTCATTTCAAAGTGTATCCCCTTGATCGTGATGGTATCGATGGTAGAACTGATGATCAAGTCCGATATCTCCATACTGCTTTCTTTCGGCAAACTTATTTTCTTTGCTGCATTGGGATTGCCGTTATCACTTCTTGTGTCAACTGCACTCGTAGCCCTTTTCGGTCACACGAGTCCAATAGGTTTTTTGGGCAAGATATCACGCTTTATCGTCTTGCCATTTTCGACAAGCAATTCTAGTGTATGTATGCCAGCTACGATGAAATTTTGTATAGAAAAACTTGGTATGGAGAAAAATTTTGTAAGATTCTCCATATCCATGGGTATGCAGTTCAATATGGCAGGGACGGCGTTTTATGTGGCTATTATTTCCATGATGATGGTGCATACCTTTGGTATCGATCTGAGTCTGGATTTCTTGTTCTCCCTGTTTGTCGCAGAATTATTCCTGGCTCTTACAGGCGTAGGTATTATCGCAATGCCAACGCTTTTGGGAGCTATGGGTATCCCTACTGAGGCAATCATGTTTTTCATAGGAGTTGAGCCACTTATGGATATGCCTGGTACTGCGCATAGCGTCACGGAGAATATCACTTCATCTTATCTCGTGGCATGTCAAGAGAAACGTATTAGAAACTTGTGACAATTATCCTCCACCGGTCGTGAGATTCTAGAGCCATATAAAAGCCTTTGTCGAAAGCACAGAAAGAACCGTCCCTTCTGTGCTTGCAACGCATTTGCCTATTGACGTCCTTGACATAGAGAGATCATGGCACAAAGGGGGCAGATTCTGTCTTAATGACTAAGATGTCCCAATGACTAAGACTAATGCCAAGGTCAGCAACGAGGAAGACATTAGAAATTAAATCCATGTCAGTTTTCTCCAAAGACCCTCTAACGGTCCGCGGGGATGATTGCTAAACCAATATCTGGCGAAGAGATACTGGCAGATGACCATTGCGCATCCTACCATCACGGCGTAGGTGATGCCTAAAAGGCGGTAACAGGCCAGACCATAGCCGCAGAAGATGAAGCAGCCGATGATAGACTGGAGCAGATAGTTGGTAAGACTCATACGGCCAAAGATGCACAAATGACGGAGTACTTTTCGAACGCTCTCGAAAGCATACCAGGCAGAGACGGTGGCCGAGACGATCAGCAGCAGGACGATGAGGTTGTAGATAGGCCTAAACCATGTCTCCAGTTCACCGAAATCAGCAAAACTCAGCGACATGACGCCAAGGATTGAACTGACGAGGAGGCTATGCCATATCTGTAGATGGCGTCCCTCGTTATAAAAAAGCCTCTGCCGTCCTAATTGCATACCAAGAATAAACAGACAGAGCAACTGCGTCAATCGTCCACTGAAGACATTGAACCGGAAGTTCACCTCGAACCCATATCGCAGGTTGATAAGGGTATTCTCCCAAAACGTCCCGTGTTCGTGAGCGCTGTTAATCTTGCCATACAGTTCCCACATGGTGCTGTGGTCGATCGTGGTGCCCGTCAGCAGACAGTAAAGCTCGACGGGCTGGATAGCCAGCAAGACGATGATGCACCATACCCACTTCGAAGGCAGATAGCTGATGGGGATGAGCAGCAGACCGTAGCACGCATAGAGCATCAGGATGTCGCCATCATAGAAAGCCACGTTGATGATACCGAACATGAACAACAGACATATGCGCCAGGCAAAGCGCAGGGAGAAGTTCTTGCCTTTCTGCTGCTGGTTATCGTTCATGATGAAGAAACTCAGTCCGAACAGCATGGCGAAGATACCGTACATCTTACCAGAGAGCAGCCTGGCCAGCACGTCGGCTACCGTCTGGTCGCTCGCCAGTGTATAAGTTATCGGCTCTTGGGTGAAGATGTTGAAGTGCTCTACGGAGTGATACAAAATGATGCCAGCTACAGCGATTCCTCTCAAGGCATCGGCCACATCGATTCGCGTGTTGGGTAATTTGCTAGTTTTATACATGATGCTTTTCTATCGTTTATGATGGGAAATCGTCTGCCGACGCTGATAGTCGTAGAGGGTGAGGCGGCGCAGGCAACATCAAGTCGCCACTCAACACGATGCCGCCATGCTGCTTCAGCCATTCGTGCGAATACTCAAAGACAAAGTGATCCTTGCCGCGAACACGTTCGTAGCCCAGGGTTCCAATCTCCTGTGGCGATACTAGGAAATCGAAATCTGCGTAAACCGTAATCTTCTTCATTTGACTTTGTCTTCGTCTTTCACGACTCGGCCATTGAAGCGAGCTTCATGGCTCTCGCTGTTCTATCCGTTCCTAAGCAATTCTGCATCTTGAAGCTGGCGGCCAAGCGCATCATCGGCAGCGAGCAACGAGATATCCTTTTCAAGATTCAGCGCAAAGAGTACTCGCGCATAGATTCCCATAGAAACCGTAGGGTCGCCATGTTCCACTTTCGAGACAGTCAGCCGGGTCACCGTTGCCCTGTCTGCTATGTCCTGCATAGAGAGATGCCTGCGCTTTCGTGCCAGCATAATCTGTTCGCCCATGAGCTGTAGCTGTTGGGTCAAAGCCCTTGGCATCACCTTTCCAAATGTATTCTTTCCCATAATTGTATCTTATCGCGTGCAAAGATAAGAAATTATGTTTAATATAACAAACATTTTTAGATATTTTTTTTCGTGGTCGTTTGGTCATGGTCATTTTTAGACCCAAGGGAAAGAATGTTTTATACACCATTGATGATCCTTTGCAGTTCTTCCAGGAACCGGGCGGCGTGGGAGCCGTCCATCTGGGCGTGATGAAACTGGAAGGAGATGGGCAGGGTGGTCTTCAACCAACCTTTACGATAGCGGCCCCAGGCGAGGAGGGGATTGGTAAAGATGCCGCTGTACTGATTGACGATGCAGTCGAGTTCCGTGCCCGTGACAGCCGATGTGCCGACGATGACGGCTTCATCATCCAAGATGTCCTGACACGTCTGGCTGATGGTCTCTGTCAGATGCAGGTAGTTGGCATTAAATGCCTCTAAGTTGTCGGTGACGGCCACGTCGCAGAAACTGAGTCCGCCCGTTATCCGCTATCACGTTGATGGCCATGCGGTCGTATTTGTACAGCTTCCAGTCCATACCCGACAGCCTTTTTGGCAATATGTAAAACTCGTCTATCGTTGATGCGGCGCGGCCGATGCACCAGCAGAGCAGCATATTGAACTTCATACTGCGCCTACGGCTTACCTTACAGAGCCTCGTCACGTCGAACGTTTTCGTGAGCGTCACCATTGGCATGGGCGACTTCGTCCACAACTCGAAAGCGATGGCTCTGCTGGTGTCTTTGGGATTGATTTCCTGTTTCATTTTATTTCCTGACAATAACGCTACCGCTGGCCTGATGGGTGGCCAGGATCAGAACCTCGGCTATCTGAACGTGCTCTGGGGCATTGGCGGCAAAGACGGCTACATCGGCAATGTCGTCGCCCGTCAGGGGCTTGATGCCTGTATAGAGTTTCTTTGCACGCGCTTCATCACCCTTGAAACGGATGTTGCTGAAGTTGGTCTCCACAAGTCCGGGCTTCAGGTTCGTCACGCGGATGGCGGTATTGGCGACATCGATGCGCAGGCCGTCGGAGAGCGCTTTTACGGCGGCCTTCGTGGCGCAATAGACGTTGCCGCCAGCGTAGGCAGCATCGCCTGCGACGGAGCCGACATTGATAATGTGTCCGCGATTGCGCGCCACCATACCGGGCACGACGAGGCGCGTCATGGTGAGCAGCCCCTTAATGTTCGTGTCGATCATCGTTTCCCAGTCGTCTAGATTGCCTTCATACTCGGGTTCCAGACCTAACGCTAATCCGGCGTTGTTCACCAGCACGTCAATTTCTTGCCACTCAGCTGGCAGCTCCTGAATGTACTTCGCTGCCTTTTCGCGGTCTCGTACGTCGAATGCCAGCGTCAGCACCTGTGCCCCCTTCGTCTCCAGTTCCTTACGAATCTCCGACAGTCGCTGCTCGTTTCTACCCGTCAATATCACCTTGTCGCCATTCTCAGCGAACTTCCTTGCACAGGCGAGTCCTATCCCGCTTGTCGCACCAGTTATCAATACAATCTTATTCATATTTTTCTATTTTCATGCTTTTGACGCTGCAAAGATACAAATTTTTATTTTATTGTGCTATTTCCTTTACTATATTTGTTGTCCTAATAGCAGATCCGTATTGCCGCCCTTCCGAGGGCTCTAATATTGTTCTACAAAGTCGCGCACCAGACGGAAGACGGGTTCGTAGCTGTCGAAACGGACCGTCTTGTAGGTATCGAAGATGGTGTGATAGTACTGGAAGGCATCACCCTTTTCGTTCTCGAGGAATATACAAGGCACATGGTGTGTGGCAAAGGGATAGTGGTCGCTGTTGGCTGCCAAGTCACCACGATGCAGGGCATTGAAGTGATGTTTCTCTGTATTAATCTTCTCAAAGAGTGAGAAGCCGCGCATTCCCTCATCGCTGACCTCGCAGTACTGAACGGGGTTGTTGTCGCCAATCATATCTATATTAAATAGGTACTTAATCTGACTCAGTGGCACGATAGGGTGCTCAACGTAGTAATTGGAACCACGCAGGTTGGCATCCTCGCCCGAAAAGGCAATGAAGTACATGTCGTAGGGTGGGCGATGTTTGGTGTAGTAGGCGGCAAGGGTGACGATGGCGGCAGTGCCAGAGGCATTGTCGTTGGCACCGGCATAGTAGACCTTCTTGCCCAGATTGCCCAGATGGTCGTAATGGGCGGTGAAGACGTAGCAACTGTCGTGGCGCTCGCCCTCGACCCGGGCAATGACGTTGAAACATTCGTAGTCTTTTAGGAACTTGTTATCGACGTCTGCTTTTACGTGCTGTACGCCCTCAATGGCCTCGGGAGTGACCCAGATGATGGGCTTATCCACGACCTTCTCGCCGTAGGCCTTAAAAAATTTAATCGGTGCCTCCCACGTGTAGATGAGGCCTGCGTTGGGGCACTCACCAGCCCTTTGGAGTCTGGAAAAGTCCTTGCGATGCTTGTAGGTAAACCTGAATTCGCAAGCCACGAGACAGTTGGCGTACTCAGGTTTGGCGAGGTCGGCAAACATCCGTTCGGCATCGTAGTTCAGCGTATCGACATGATAGACGGGGAACTCGCCCTTCACGCCAGGCGAATACTCTCGCATAGAAAAATCTATACCAGCACGGAGTTTCTTTCCATTTGCCCACATCTGCATCTTGCCGCAGAAGGTGTTGATGTTCAACTTAAAGGGTTGCAGCGTTACTTCGTCCACACCGGCCTTCTCGAATTCTCGCTGCAAGAATCGCCCTGCTTTATTGGCACCGTCTTTTGCATAGCCGCGTCCCTGATACTTGGCGGAGCTGAGTTCCTTAATTACCCGTTTGTAATGTGTCAGGTTCTGCGCTCCAACCATTGCGGAGGTAAGCGCCATCAGAATCATTGCTATAGTTTTCTTCATATTGTCGGCGTTTTTATTATTTGACGCT
>Ga0310697_10003958_pt1 | contig 14783 bp, 11 predicted proteins | sample 172DNAGHGlowgp2_FD_203883 | JGI IMG/M metagenome (GOLD analysis project Ga0310697, IMG submission 203883) | Sheep rumen microbial communities from Palmerston North, Manawatu-Wanganui, New Zealand - 1728 DNA GHGlow gp2 (v2) (version 2) | ecosystem: Host-associated > Mammals > Digestive system >...
GCCGTGCTTTTTGGCGATATACGCCAGCATGCACAGAGCCATAGCCACTCCGATGAAAGCAGCTATGATGAACACGCCAAGGACCATTGCCAGAGAAGACGCTTCCAATGCCTGCTCAGCGGCCTCCTCCATAAACTCCGTATCCGTTATGATATCCCGTTCCAGCCACACCGCGAACACGCTTCCGCCGTTTAAGGTCATATGGCATATTATCGACGGTATGATGGATCCCGTCACTTCCCTTACCGCCGCAAAGAAAAGCCCCAGCGCAAAGGCATACACTGCCTGGTTAAAATTCATGTGGAACAGCCCGAAGAGAAGAGCGCTCACAAATATCGCCTGCAGCGCCGATCCGCTCTTTCTTATGCCTGCAAATATGATCCCTCTGAATGTGAGTTCCTCGCAGACGGGCGCTATACATCCCGCAAAAAGCGCAGCCAGGAAAAATCCGGCCCCGGAAAGGCTGTCGAATATCTGCGTGGCACGGTTCTGCGTAAAGAACAGGGTTGAGACGTTTAGCGCTGCCGTAAGCGGCGTTACCATCCAGGTATAGGGTATGCACAGAAGCGCAACATACACGCTTACCTTATTCAGCGCGAAACACTCCCTCAAACTGCTGCCGCTCAAGAAAAAAAATACCGCTACGGGGACCATGAACGAAAGCTCGCTTATCAGCATAAGCGCGATCACACTAAGGTTATCCCCAAGCGGCGTAAAACTTATGGCCAGCTCCACAGCAATAAAACAGCATACGATACTCAGAAACAGGGCACCGCTCTTTTTACTGTTCATCCGTGACACTCCTTATCTTTCCGTCATCAATGACTATCTTTCTCTCTTTATAGAGATGACCTACCGCACGCTTAAACTCATTTTTACTCATGCCGGTCTCTCTCTTTATCACTTCGGGCGAAGCCTTCTCCGTAAAAGGAAGCACACCGCCGTACTGATCTAACAGCTCAAGTATACGCTCCATATCCGGATATATCTGAACGTGCGCCTTCTCGCGTATGCTTAAATTAAGCCTGCCGTCATCACGCACGCGGCTCACTCTGGCCCTTATGCGGTCTCCCGGCTTGATATCACCGTATAATTCCTGTTTTAAAATAGCCGCACTGTAGATATCATCCACGGCAACGAACATGCCGTAATTATCGCTCTCCTGAAATACCAGCCCGGATACATCATCCCCCACCTTATAAGGCGCATCGGTACGCAGATGATCGTATACTTTCATGCTGGCGCAGAGCCTGTCGCTCTTGTCGATATAAAGATATACCAGCACTTCATCCCCGGGATGCAGTTTCCTGTTCTGCTGGGCATAAGGAAGGAACAGGTCTTTTTCAAGCCCCCAGTCAAGAAAGGCTCCCTGCCTGCCGACGCTCACGACTTTAAGCGCAGCGGTCTCTCCAAGTCTGATAAGAGGTTTACGCGTCGTGGATATCAGACGGTCCTGCGAATCCCTGTATATAAAGACTTCCAGCTCATCGCCTATATTAATATCATCGGGAAGCTGCGCCTTGGGCAGCAGCACCTTTTCATCCGCAGTCTCCCGGCTCTGTGCCAGATAGACACCGAATTCCACCTGCTTTATGACTATGAGCTTTTGCGTTTCTGCAAGTTTTAACATTGGTTCTCCTATCTGATGGCCGCAAATACTATATCAGCCACATAAAGCAGCAGCATGAATATTCCTTTGGATCTTGTTATGCCTTTTCCGGTAGCGGATAAAACAAAGGTTATGACTACCACGCCTATCTGTATGATCATGTCACAGGCCGAAGCCATATTTACTCCGAAAGGATGTATCGTGGAAGAAACACCCAGTATAAGCATCAGGTTAAAGATCGAAGAGCCTACCGCATTACCTACAGCCATTCCCACTTCACCCTTCTTTGCTGCCACGGTGGATGTTACCAGCTCCGGCAGGGATGTTCCCACGGCTACGATGGTAAGACCGATAAGCGTCTCGCTCATGCCTGCTGCCTTTGCTATGAACTTTGCACCTTCAACTACGGCTTTACCACCGGCCACTATAAATACCAGTCCTATAAGTATAAACAGCATACTCTTCCACAGAGGAAGCGGTTCCTCTCCTTCCTCCTCCGTTTGGTTCTTCTTTGCATCGACTATCAATACCACTATGTAGATCGCAAAAAAGATCATAAGCGGTATACCGGCGATCCTTCCCACCTCACCGACTTCTGCCGTATACGGTACCGTAAATAACTGACCGTGCGCTATAGCACCGTAGCAGGTCACTGCGAGCACCGCAACGGCCATGACCAGAAGAAGCGGGAAATCCCTCTTAAGTATGGGCTTATCCACGGGTACGGGATGAAACAGGGCGCAGAAGCCCAGCACCACCAGCAGATTAAAGATATTTGAGCCCAGCACGTTACTGAGCGCTATCTCGTTAGATCCGGAGATCGCTGCCGAAGTACTTACTGCCAGCTCCGGAGCACTGGTACCCATCGCCACTATCGTGAGTCCTATGATGACTCCCGGGACCTTAAACTGCCTTGCTATGGATGAGCTGCCATCCACAAACATATCGGCTCCCTTTATAAGACCTACGAAGCCCACTACAAGCAACAGAATATATAATACTATTAACATACTACCCCCAAAAGTTTATCCACTGTGCTAACAAGGCTTCCTATCTCGGGCTTGGTGAGCTGTGCATCAGCTCCAAGCTGCTCTCCCTTGCGGCGCAGATCATCATTTATCATGGATGAGAAGATCACGACCATCAGGTCCTTAAGATTCTCATCTGTTTTTATCAGTTTGGTAAGATGGTGTCCGTCCATGACCGGCATCTCTATATCGGTTATGACGCACTGTACGTTCTGCTTAAGCGTTCCCTCTTCTTTCCACTTGCATATCAGATCCCAGGCCTGCTGCCCGTTCTCCGTATGTGTAAGGTGCGTATAGCCTGCAGTCTCTAAAGACTGGACTATAAGCTTATTAAGAAGCGCGGAATCCTCCGCTATCAGCAGCGGCACATCTATACGGCTTCTGCCGGCTAACGCCTCCACATCAGCCACCTTAATGGCTATCTCGGGATTGATATCAGCTATTATCTTTTCGAAATCCAGTATTATCACAAGCTTATCGCCCTTTTTGACGATACCTGTGGATACACCGTCTTCAACATTGGCAATGGTCGCCGAAGGTTTCATGATATCTGCCCACGAAACCCTCTGTATACCCAGAACCGAATCCACATGGAAGGCCAGATCCAGTGAATTGAAATTAGTGATGATAAATAATCCGCCGGGCTTTGACTCCCCCATCTGGAGGCAGCTCTTAAGATCCACGGCGGTGATCATCGTACCGCGGGGCATAAATATGCCTTCTATACTGGGATGTGCATGAGGCACGGGAGTCACTTCCTGATATGTTATTATCTCCCTCACCTTGGCCACATTGATCCCGTAGTGCCGGTCTCCCAGAAGAAACTCCAGGATCTCAAGCTCATTAGTACCGTTCTCGAGCAAGATTTTGGTATCCAATATTTTCTCCTTTTCTTAATAATATCCCCCGCCTTAGGCAGGGGATATGTTAACAGCCGTGTAATGCGCAGATGCTTATTCTTCAAACAGATCCCTGAACCAGCACAGAGCATCAACATAAGCTTTATATACCGTATCCATGTCTATGTCCCCGACAACCATCTGTCTGGAAACTTCCTGCCATGATGCGTTCTCGTACTGTACCAGGAAATCATATACAGCTGCGAAAGAACCTTCTTTCTTAAGCAGCGCCCTCTGTATCTCCGACGAAACCCTTACCATATCCAGCGCTTCGGCCATTGGTTTCTCGATTATCACATCCAGCACGGAGAAAAGTCCCATAAGGAAGAGCTCCGATGACTGGCTGGCCAGTTTGAATACGGGTGCGAGATTCTCCGCAAAACGCGCACGGATCATTGACAGGCGCAGTATCTCGCCGGGTCTGTCCACACACAGCTCTTTGGTGGCTGCGGTGTTGATCCATCGTTTAAGCTCTTTCTGCCCAAGCATTGCTGCCGCATGTTTTACGGATGTGATGCCGGAATTGACCGTCATACGGTTTACCATCTCCAGCAGCGAAACTACCAGTGCGGGGTCACGCTCTATCACCGATGCGGCATCGCTCAGATCAAAGTCCTCATCATTGACCACTTTTAGCAGTTCAAGATAATTGACCTTTAAGGGCGCCAGCTCCTCCGCTCCCTTCTTTACGGGCATACGGAAGAATTCGCCTTCATACAGATCATATCCGCCGCCTTCCTTTAAGCGGTCATAATCATCCTGCGAATCGACATTGACAGCGATAAGCTTGATATTGGGATATACCTTGGAGAAATATACCTTCGCTTTGCTGATGTCTATCTTCTTGTGATCAAGAAGGATATAATCCATAAGCGACAATACCGGACGGTATTCCTCAAAACGCACTACAGGAAGCCTGCGGATCGCCAGCTTATATTTATCTTCCTTAAGCTCCTTTAATCTGGCCGTATACTTCTCATCCGGCGGAAGCTCATTATCCACCAGAAGGACGATACGGTCATGCGGCACACTGCACTGGGCTGCTATATCCGCAAATATAGAGATATTGTTCATCTCGACAAAAACATTCTTATCGCCGGTCATGGTCTCAAGGCCCATGCTGTCGAGTATCTCAAAGGCCACCACGTTGGCAGCCCCGTCATAACGCCCCACTCCAAGCATACGCGGGTTCAGAAGGAAATTATCCTTCTGCGCGAATACCGAATAAGCACAGACGTTCATCGTATGGTCAAACAAGGGTATCAGCGTAGCTAACATGATGATCCTCCTTAAGAAGTCCTATTACTGTATTGTACAGTATAGCATACCCACAGATATTTATCTATAGATTTTTTATACCCCGGATCCCTGCTTACTTGAGCTTGCGTTCCTTCATGATGCTCATATAAGCCGGACGGATTATCTTGCTGTTGCCCACCAGCTCTTCGATACGGTGAGCACTCCAGCCCACTATACGCGCTATAGCAAACAGCGGGGTATACAATTCGACCGGTATCCCCAGCATGCTGTAAACAAAGCCGCTGTAGAAATCCACATTGGGGCTCACGCCCTTATATATCTTGCGCTCGGCAGCGATAACCTCCGGCGCTATCTTCTCGATATTGTTATAGAGCATCAGCTCGTCGCAGCGGCCTTTTTCCTCGGCCAGCCTGGTCACAAAACTCTTAAATACCTGCTCTCTGGGATCGGAAACGGAATAAACGGCATGGCCCATACCATAGATCAGCCCCTTGCCGTCAAAGGCTTTTCCGCGTACCATCCTGGTCAGATATTTACGTATTGCATCCTCGTCCTCATAATTCTGGACATGATCGCGGATATCGTCCATCATCTCCATAACCTTGATATTGGCACCGCCGTGTCTGGGCCCCTTTAAGGAGCTCATTGCCGCAGCCATGGTCGCATAGGTATCTGCTCCCGAGCTGGTCACCACATGAGTGGTAAAGGTTGAATTGTTACCGCCGCCATGCTCCATATGAAGCATCAATGCCACATCAAGTACTTCTGCCTCTGTCGGGGTATAATTGCCGTCCGGACGCAGCATGCGCAGCAGATTCTCTGCTGTGCTCTTTCTGGGCATAGGCCTGTGTATATACATACTTGCGTTATTCTCATAATGGTTATAAGCATGATAGCCGTATGCAGCCAGCATAGGGAAAGTAGCTATCAGCATTATGCACTGTCTCAGATTATCCGCCAGTGATGATGAAAGTGCCTCGGGATCGTAGCTGGCAAGAGTAAGTATACTCCTGGTCATGCTGCTCATGATATCGCTGCCGGGAGCTTTCATGATGACATCTCTGGTAAAATTGGTGGGCAGGGATCTGCTCTTTGCCAGATGCTTAAAAAAGTCCATCTGCTGTTCCTCATCAGGCAGTTCACCGAACAGCAGCAGATAAGCTGTTTTTTCAAATCCGAAACGCTTTCCCTGTCCGGCCAGAGCACCTACCAGATCGCGCACATTGTAGCCTCTGTACCAGAGCTCACCCTCGCAGGGCTGGCGCTTCCCGTCTTTCGTTTCCTTAAAGGAAACTATCTTGGATATATTAGTCAGACCTGTCAGTACTCCCTTTCCGTTAATATCTCTCAAGCCACGGTTGACCCCGTATTTTGCAAACAGCTCGTCAGAGATCGTATCATGCGATACACACTCGGGTACCTGCTTCTCGGCATATTCCATGATGGTCTTGTGATAAGTCATTTGCATCCTCCTTTTAAACGAAACTTCGGGCATGATTATAGCATAAAGCGCCTGTGATTTCAAATATGGCCACAGGGGGATGGGTACAGGGGATGGGTACCCACCCCGGATTGACACCCCCGCAGCTCTCGGCTTATAATCTGCCTCATGGACAAAAATAAAAGAACAAAGATGCTATTGCTGATCATACTCGGAGCGGCGCTGCTGCTTAGGCTTATATTGGGATACTGCTATCCGCCTTATCCGGAGACGATGAAGGACTGGGCGCAGCGTATCGTGGAGACAGGCTTTGCAAAGTTTTACGGCCCGGAAGTCCAATGGCCGTATCCTCCGCTGTATCTGTATATCTTATGGGTACTGGGACTGATAATAAAAGTATTTAATGTCACCGATCCGGGACTGAAAGAACTGATAATAGAGCTTCCGCCCATACTGTGCGACATAGCTGCATCCGTACTTTTATGGAAGGTGGCATCGAAACGGCTTGATGAGAAAAAGGCACTGCTGGTCACCGCGCTGTATGCCTTCAATCCTGCGGCGATACATAATTCTTCAATGTGGGGACAGACAGATTCCGTCTTTACGCTTGCAGTGGCACTTATGTGTGTATTTTTCTGTGAGAAAAAATATCTTAAGGCTTTTATAGCTTTCGGAGCAGGTCTTATGTTAAAACAGCAGACGCTTACTTTTGCCCCGGTAGTGATAGCCGCACTTATAGCAGCTGTTGTGCCCGCCGGCAGCCTTAACAAAACATCCGTGCCGGAAGGCGGCGGCACTGCATCTCTGCGCAGGCTGAGCATACTGATCGCACAGGGACTGGCAGTCATTGCGGTTATGATCCTTATCAGCCTGCCTTTCGGTCTTGCTAAAATGCTCAAACAGTATCTTTCAGTGCAGAGCGGTATGCCTTATGTAAGCGTAGGCGCCTATAATTTCTGGATGCTGATAAACAGAGGGTGGTGTGGCATGGATACAACATTTATAGGCATATCCTGCGGCATCTGGGGCAAGCTGGCCATAATCGCCATAACGGCATTAAGTTTTCTGCTGGCATTCCTTTACAGAAATGACGAAAAAAAATACCCCCTGCTGGGGGCATCACTTATACTGCCGGTATTCTGTTTCGCTACCGGCATGCATGAGAGATATATGCTATCGGGCCTTCTGATTCTGGCCCTTGCCTGGGTATACGATACAAAGAAAGCATATATGGTCTTTTATGCGGTATTTACATTGCTGCAGCTTTTAAACACCGTATTTGTATATCATTTCGCACTCACCGGTGCGGGAAACCTGCCCCAGGCAGCTATCGAAAAGGTCTTATCCTTCGGCGACTTTGCCGCTACCGTCTGCTTTATCCTTTACCTTTTCATCGGCGGTCTTCGTATTAACAAGGCAGATAAGGCTGATCAGTAAAAACATACCAAACGGATAGGCAGGATGTCCCGACCACTCCGTAAGCATACCCACCATCATATTTCCCATGGCCAGCATCGCAAAGCTTCCGCCCCTTTTCTTTAAGAATGATACTGCCGAATAAATATATGCGGCCAGTATTATCACGCCGAAGAAAATACCTGCGGGTATGCCGAACTGGAACATATTCTGGAAATAGGTATTATGCGCGTGATAGATGACCCAGTCCCCGTCCAGAACTATATGTCCGGGATAATGGCCCCGGATCGTCATCCTCTGCAGGAAATTCTTCCATACAAACATACGGCCGTTTGATACGTCCCTGTCCTCGCTTATCTCTATGAACGAATCCTGCGCTTCCCTCTCCTCACCGTCATCCAGATCCAGATTGATACCCAGCTTTCCGAAAGACAGACGCAGGAAACGATTTATACTGGTATATCTGGGAGAATCTATCGGATCATCGGGCTGCACCCTGGTATCGTTCCCCCACTCTCCGGTAAAGTATACCGGGCTGTTTGAAAACGCAGGAACGTAACGCAGGACAAGATAACCCGGATACAGACATAAAAGGATCATTACAACAGGCAAAAAGAAATGCAGTACAAAGCCCTTCTTTTCCTTATGCCCGAAAAGCCTCACGCAGAAGTATACAAAGAGCGAAAAGCCCATTCCCAGAAGATATGTACGCGTATAATTAAATACGACCAGTATGCCGTTCCATACTATGATAAGATGACCAAGGATCAGAAATAACGTTCTTAAACGCGACTTAGCCATATTCCAGGCTTTTTCCAGCCTGTAGACCATCGTTATCATGATAACGGAAAGATACATGCCCGCCATATTCTCGTTCGAAAAATAAAACAGGTAACGTTCAGTATCGTAAGGTCTGTGCAGCAGGGATTTAAACGAAAGTGCAAGGAAGCACAAAAGCATACTGTCCAGATAGGCATTAAAGAGCGCCTTGCCGCGCTTAGCCTGACGGCACGATATCATTACCGCAGGAAAACCTATTGTAAAAACGATCACGTATTCATAGCCGGGATTAATGACGGTAAGCACAGCCGCATATAAAAGCCAGAGTATCACAGCCGTTTTCTTAAACTTATCGTTCTCTTCCATCCATACAAGGAACTTACGGACCAGATCCTCTCTGACTATATTTTTTATCAGTGCGATCAGCATCAGTCCCCAGGTCAGGACCACCAGCTTTCCAAGGCGTATAAGATCCACGAACTGATAATCACAGTTATCCGGTATCCAGTGTTTTTCGTAACCGATATGAGTTATAACATAACATATCGGCAGCCAGATCACCGACCACAGCGTAAGCGTATCCTTAAGCGGAAGATGGATCAGCGCAAGGAGCGCGATGCTGATACAGATCACACGGAAAGGAACATCCTGTTCATACGAATGTCCCGCATTACAGTATTTTACACTCATATAACTGATGACAAAGAACAATGCCATGGATATGACATATACCGCTTTGTCTTTATATTTTAGAATCAGGTCCTTCATCGTTCTCTCTTAATGCTCCCCTCTTCCACCCTGAATACCATGTCGCACTTTTCTATCGTCTGCAGACGATGCGCTATGATGATAAGCGTCTTCTCGCCCTGGAAGCGGTTTATGGAATCCATTATCGCGCTTTCGGTATCATTATCCAATGCGCTGGTCGCTTCATCCAGTATCAGTACTTCCGGATCCTCATACAGCGCACGCGCTATTCCTATACGCTGCCTCTGCCCGCCGGAAAGACGCACGCCTCTTTCGCCTATGCCTGTATCAAGGCCTTCGGGAAGCGATCTGACGAATTCATCCAGCTGTGCATCCTTAAGCACCTGCCATACGCGCTCTTCGCTTATCTTTTCCTCAGGCACGCCGAAAGCCACATTCTTTCTTATAGTGGCGTCCAGCATGAAAATGCTCTGAGGTATATATCCGATATTCCGAAGCCAGCCGCGGTAATTCTTTTCATCCAGCACATCCACTCCATCCGCACTGATCGAACCCGACTGTATCTTTAAGAGTCCCAGCAGCACATCAACAACAGTCGACTTTCCGGCTCCGGAACTTCCCACGATACCCACGCTCTTTCCAACAGGTATCGTCAGATTGGCGTGATCATATATCATTACATCGCTTCCGGGATAATGATAACAGATATCCTTAAGCTCGATCTTTTCCTTAACAGGAAGTTTCTTTGCATCGGGATCGAACTCATTATCTTTATATACGCCGCTTATCTCATCCTGCAGATTATCCGATACGCCCATTAAAAACGGCTCGAAATATGCTATATTGTTCAGCTGGTTATTGATGCGGTTGGCGCAGGGCATCAGTCGCAGCAGCGCGCCGCCGAAGGCGCCGATGATAGCCATCATCTGCGAAGTATCGTTTCCCGTGAGCATCAATATCAGCATATACGATACCATCACGACCACACACACCGTCTCTATCAAAAGCCTGGGTATGTTGGTATAGAGTGTATATTTCTGGACGGCATTCACATATCCGTTGCCGCACTTGATATATTCGTCCACAAAATACTGCTCGCGTCCGCCGGTCTTTATCTCCTTAATGCCCGTGACAGCTTCGCTTATCCACTTAAACAGATCCGAATAATAATCCTGATTATCTTTTCCCGCCTTATGCATTAAGGGCTTTAAAACGGACTTGATCACCAAAAGCGTTACCAGCAGGATCGCGGAAATCATAAGCGTCATTACGGGATCTGCAATAAAGAGCACCACCGCTATGCATACAAACACGATGCTTTCCGAAAGAAGCTGCATTAGCGATAATATAAGCGCATACATATTGTTCACATCCGAAGTGATATTCCTCTGTATGACCGCAGTGTCCGCATTGAGATAATATTCATAATCCTTTCGCATATAGTTTTTCATCATACGCTCGGAAGTTCTGAACTGATTGGTATATATAAAACGGAAAAGCACCTTCTGCTGGATATACAGATAGATGTTTTTAAACACAAAAGCAAAGATCAGGGAGCACATCACAAAAATGATGAATGTCCTGTTCGAGGTAAAACCCAGAAAATTATAGATACCTGCCACCAGCGCATTATTGTTTACTGCGTCAGAGTCCATTAAAAGGGTCACTGCCGGTATTATGATGGCCACACTTGCCGTTTCCAGTGCGGCTCCAAAGAGCATCATGATAAACAGAACAACCATAAAGCTCTTTTGTTTTTTATCCAACAGCCTGTTCAGTTTTTTGAGGATCTTGATCATATGTTTTGCAACCTGTTAAGTATTATTAGCCGAAGGAGCTTTTTCTTTTTTCCTTCCGCTTATCTTTCTTACTCCTGTCGGTGAGGCGCACAGAAGGAAGAGATAATTCTTTTGTTTTCTGCTTAAATATCTGTTCTTTTTTATCTCTGCTCTTTCGCTCTTTAAGAAGCGCTCCATGCGCATGTAAAAAGCATTGTCCTTATTCATCTCTTCGACCGGTATATTCTTCATATACTCCAGAAGCCGCAGCAGACGCAGGCACTTGCCCTCTTCCCAGTATTCCGGATAATGATCCCTTGCTATACGGCAGGCCGTAAACGCATTATACATCCAGTCTTCATAATACTGTCTGGAATATACACCGTGCAAGGCAACCTCAGGCGGGATCCTCAGATTATATCCTGCAAATCCCAGGGTGGGAACACCGTCCTTAAACTCCGGCATCATGCGAAGCAGCAGTTCAAACTCTTCATTCCTATGTCCGTCCATAAAACGGTAGTTCTTTATAAAGCTGCTTCTGAACAGCTTATTGCATACGCTGAATACGCCTTCATGCATGATAAGCTCACGGAAATAATCTTCCTGCTTTATCACTTCCTGTTTTCCGTCTTCACGCAGCGGAGTATCTATCCTGTCTCCGTCAGCCGAATAACTGCGGCTGTATACCCTTGCCATTTTATACTTATCGTCTGCGCTGCTTAAGTATTTATACAGCACATCATACATTCCCTCTTCAAGCCAGTCATCCGCATCAACAAATCCTATGTATTCCCCGGTGGCAGCTTCTATCCCGGCGTTCCTGGCAGAAGCCGCGCCGCCGTTTTCCTTAACGATCAGTTTTATACGCTTGTCTTTTTTTTCGTATTCCCTGCAGATCTTATTGCTTGTGTCCGTAGACCCGTCGTCTACCAGTATCACTTCCAGCTCTGCGTATGTCTGCGCCAGAACAGAATCAAGGCAGCGCGGAAGATGCGCTTCCTCATTGTATACAGGTATGATGACGCTGATGATGTCCTTATCCGTTAACCCCATTTTTTACCCCTTAACAACCCGATATCGCTAAATTCGAGCTTCGCCTCCGGCTTGCTCTCATTAATCTCATCGGGTAAGTTCGCACTAGATTCGAACTGCGCCTTCGGCTTGTTCTCATCAAGTGCTCTACTTACCAACGCTTAGCGAAGCGCGCTCCCATCGACGGTCCTATCTCGGGATCCCTGCACATAGGCTGCAGAGCCCCGCTTTCTTTTTCCTTCTCTGAATATACGATACCCTTACCTGAAAGCAGCCCCTCTGTAACCCTCAAAAACTGAGCCGCTGCATTCTCCGCGTTCCAGTACTTTATCATTGTCTCATAGGCGCGTCTGCCCTGCTCATGGCATTCTTCACGGTCAAGCGCCATTCCGTACACCCTGCTGCAGTATAAGTCGTTATCGCCGTCGCCTATCATTCCGTTCCATCCATGCTGCAGCATATACGGCACAGCTCCGATACCCGGTCTGGCGATCACCAGGCAGCCGCTGTTCATAGCTTCGTTTAAGACTGCTCCCCAGCCTTCCTTATGATCGCTGGTAAAGAGAAAAATATCGGACTTTTCCATTTCGGTGCGTATCTCTCCGGGAGACATAAAGCCGGTGAAGCGCACCACATCTTCAAGGCCTTTCTCCTTTACCATGCGTTTTAGTTCCTCTTCCATCTCTCCGCCGCCGGCCATGGTCAGAACAAAGCCATCCTCTGTAAGATCACCCGACAGGCCGCTCCTTAACCGCCCGCCGCCATGCAGCATCCTGTCCGCTGCCATGACAGCTATCTCGGGATGCTTCCAGTCTATCATCCTTCCGGCCCAGAGCAGACGCACACGCTCTCCCTTTTTACTCTTTTTCGCCATCAGCTCATCGATATCATAATGCTTAACCTCGGGGAAATAACCCCAGACAAATTTCTTTTTGGGATAAGCATGTATCAGATTAAAATCCGATCCGACAAAAGCTCCCGAGCACAAAAGATATACGTTCGACCTGCGGTAACGCGTATGATCGTGATATTTCTTCTTCAGCCCGCGGGGCGAGATGAATTTCCACTGTCCCTCTTTGTATATGCGTTCCGAATAACGGAAAGTAAGCTTATCTGCCAAAAGCCTGGGTTCTATCTCATCTTCCATCTCCAGGCCGCCCCATATCACCACATCCGAATCCATTATAAGAGCGCGGCATTCGTCTTCATTGCCCTTCCACTCCTTAACATACGGATACTTCGTGATATCGATCCCCCAGCCCATCTTAATGCGTTCTTCTTCCATGTCCTCTGTCTGGATAAAAGTATAATCCACGCCGGGCGTCGCATTAAAAGCATCGCTTAAGGGTCGCTGATGATGATTAAAATAATTGGAAACAAAAGTAAGCTTCATCTAAATACCACCGGCTTCATAAGCGGCGCCTTGCTCATAGGGCCTTCATCCCAGCTCTTCTCAGTCCCTGACAGAACTGCTTCGGAAAACTCCAGAAGCCTCTGCGCCGCCACATCGGCATTCCACATTCCGTTGATCCTCTCATAAGCCAGATGCGAAAGCTCCTGCCTGAGCCCTGCATCCGTGCAGAGATAGTTTAACTGCATAGCCAGGTATTGTGCATTTTCTTTTTCGCTGTTGTAAAACGGATATGCCAGTCCGCACTGTCTTTCCATCAAAAGATAAGGCACGCTTCCGGCTGCTGTCGATGCGACTACGGCGCATCCTGCGTTCATGGCCTCGTTTACTACTGCGCCCCAGCCTTCCTGATGATCGCTGGTCATCAGATAGATATCTGCATCCAGCATCTTTTTGCGCACCTCTGCCGGTGCAATAAAATCACCTATGCTTATCTCTTTTTCAAGACTGTAGCGCTTTCGCATTTCTTCTATATCAGCGCGGCATTCTCCTTCACCGATCATCTCAAGCTCAAAGTCAACGCCGTATTTTTCCTTAAGAAGCTTAGCTGCGCGGACCGCCGTATCGGGATGTTTCCATTTAAGCATACGTCCCGTCCACAATAATTTAAGACGCTCTCTTTCAGGACGTTTTAACTCTTCTTCACTGTATTTGATACATTCCGGAAAGTATCCCCACTCAAACATCTTTCCCGGATAAGAAAAGAAGAGCGAAAAATCCGACGGTACATATGCACCTGCACACAGGAGATATACCGGTGAATTCCTGTATTTAGTGTGTTCCTTAAGCTTCTTTATATACCCGCGCGGGGCAAATGCATGTATCTGTCCGTTCTTATATAAACGCTCATGATAACGGAATGTCAGTTTACCGGCATCCATGCGTTCCAAAACATAATATGCGCTGGCCCCTCCGCACATCACCGCATCAGACTCCATCATAAGCCTTCTGCATTCGCCTTCATACTCATCCGTCTGTATCACGAAATCGTAGTCGGATATATTAAGCCCCCAGCCCATATGCAGTCGTTCTTCCTCCATACTGTTGGTGGCTATCAGCTTAAAATCGTTGCCCAGGCGCCTTACCATTTCAAGGCAGAATGGCAGCTGATGATGCGTAAGATAATTTGTTATGAATGTAAATTTCATGCGTTATCTTTTATGATGCTCTCGTACATCCATTTGAGCATCTTATAATTTGCCTCTCTGTCATATGTAAGTGCCGCACGTTTTCTTGCAGCTGCAGCCAGCTTAAGGGCTCTGTCCCTGTCGCTGAAAAGTCCGTCTATCGCCTGCGCCAGAGCCTGTGCATCTCCGGAGCTTACAAAGCATACTTCCTCCTCCGATGCCATGGACGGGATACCGCCCACCTGCGTAGCAATGCAGGGCATTCCCAATAACATGGCCTCTCCAAGTGAGTTG
>Ga0310697_10003960_pt1 | contig 14774 bp, 14 predicted proteins | sample 172DNAGHGlowgp2_FD_203883 | JGI IMG/M metagenome (GOLD analysis project Ga0310697, IMG submission 203883) | Sheep rumen microbial communities from Palmerston North, Manawatu-Wanganui, New Zealand - 1728 DNA GHGlow gp2 (v2) (version 2) | ecosystem: Host-associated > Mammals > Digestive system >...
CAGGAGGAAAAGGCAGTCGCCAGGGGCGGAGAAAGGGCTCAGCGCCCGTGGTGGCGATAGTTTTCGTTGCCGGGTGGACGAGGTCGGATTTCAGGGGGTGGGCCTGGTACACATACCCTGCCTCAGAAGCACTTCTGAGGCACATCTGGTGGACCTGGTACGGCACCTGAAAGTGGACCTGGTCCACCTGTTTGGATGTCACGAAGCCGGCCGGGCTAGAGCAGGCCGTCGGGGAGGTCGAGGTCGAGGGTGCGGGAGTCGGGGTCGACCGACAGGATGAGGTCTTCGTGGAGGGGGATGAGGGATTCGCCGGTCGCGCCGGCGGATGACGGCGAGACATACAGGCAGAGGTTGCCGGGGATGGGCTCCATGCCGGTGACGGTGCCGACGCGCCGGCCGTGGTCGAGCAGGGTCCAGCCGGTGAAGTCGAGCTCTTCCTCTTCCTCCCACTCCCCTTCGATGAAGAGGGCGCGGCCGACCACCTCCTCGGCGTCCTGGAGACAGTCGATATCATTGAGGTGGATGACGGCCTTGGAAGTGCCGCGCTGCTGGATGTCCTGGATAAAGAAAGGAACCGGCAGTCCATCGAATTCGATGAACACCGGTTCCTGGGGGTCGATCTGTCCGACTTCGATGTCGCGCACTCCGATGAGGAGGCCGCCATCGGTGCCGTTGGATTTGAGGATCTTGGCGATCTGGAGCATTACGCCTCAGCGGGAGCCTCAGCAGCCTCCTCGGCCGGAGCCTCGGCGGCGGCAGCCTCAGCGGCCTTCTGGGCAGCGAGCTCGGCAGCCTTCTTGGCGATAGCCTCGGCGCGGGCCTCGTTGACCTTGGCTTCCTCGGCCTTGGCGGCCTTGCGGGCCTCGATGGCGGCATTCTTGATGCCGGACTTCTTGGCCTCGATCTTGGCATCGCGACCGGCCTTCCACTCGTTCCACTTGGCGTCGGCCTGGGCCTCAGTCAAGGCACCCTTGGCGACACCGCCGTCGAGGTGGTGGCGCAGCATCACACCCTCGTAGGAGAGGATGCGGCGGGCGGTGAGGGTCGGTTCGGCACCCACCTTCAGCCAAGCCAGGGCACGCTCGGAATCGAGGATGATCGTAGCCGGGTTGGTGTTGGGGTTGTAGGAGCCGAGTTGCTCGATGAAACGACCATCGCGCGGGGAGCGCGAATCTGCCACAACAATGTGGAAGAATGCGAAATTCTTCTTACCGTGGCGCTGTAAACGAATCTTAACAGCCATTGTGAATCTGTTTGTTTAAAGTGTAACCTAAATTGCTTCTACCCGAGAAGCGGACGGCAAAGATAGGTCAAAACAACGGAATACACAACACTTTACGCAAAATTATTTGTGCAGCAGGTAGCGGAATCCGGGATGGTTGCGGGTGTTCTGGCCGGGAGGCAGGAGGTAGTCCCGCTGGATGCCGCACTTGCGCAGGCACCACATCAGCGACAGCTGGTCGCGGCGGCTCAGGTGCAGCACGCGGTCCCACCACAGCTCGTCGAGGGCCACGATGTCGGGGTCGTTGTGGCGCCGGAAGATGACATTGTTCTCGTTGAGCCCGGCGTGGCGCGGCAGCCCGTGGAGCCACAGCCACGCCCAGACGCGCAGCAGCCCGAACACCGACAGGTACTTCATGTCGAAGCACTTGCGCGCCTCCTCGTAGGTGCAGTCCCGGTCGGGGTGGGTCACCCCGCTGTACTTCACCCCGGCCGTGCGCTTGGTGCGCGCCGCCCGGTAGAGCGTGCCGTCCAGCAGGCCGACGTTGCCGTCCACCCACACGCTGCACTCGTACTCCGGCAGCAGCAGGTGCGGATGCATCTTGGGCCAGCGGGAGTCCAGCCCCGGGTCGCCCAGGCTCTCCGGCAGCTCGCGGATCTCCCACACGCCGACGCGTTCCGCCGTCTTCGCACCCCGCCCCACGTAGCAGATGAAATCAAATCCGTCCTCCAGCACGCGGGGCTGCTGGAGTTCGTCGTAATCGTTTATGATGCAAGTATATATCGCTATCCTTTCCATGTCTTGAAATACTGTCCCAGACGCTCGTCCGCCTCGTCCGGGTCGAAGGGCACGAAGCCGCTCCAGTGGTAGAAGGTGTATTCGCCGAACCAGATGCGCCCATCGGGCGTCTCGTAGAAGTCCAGCCGCACCTGCGGGAAGTCGCCCGAGAGGGCCCGGGCCAGCTCCAGCATCTGCGCGAAATGCGCCGGGCGCGCGGGCGGCACCGCGGCGTTGGGGTGGCCGTTGCGGATGTCCAGGTGGCGCCACTCCGTGTCGAAGAAGTCGAACTTCGTCTCCTCTGCCGGATTGTCCCGGTCCGTCGCGACGAACAGGAACTCCGGCCGGCCGCCGAAGCAGAAGATCTTGTAGTCCGCGAGCCCCGCGCCGAGGTACGCCTCGGCGATGATGCGCGGCTGCAGGCCCTTGTAGGCCCATTCGCGGTCGCGCCGCCAGTAGTCGGAGGCCAGCGCGGCCGAGAGCTTCGCGCAGGCCGCCTCCCGGTCGAAGGTTGCCTTGTCCGTGCAGATGACGGTGCTGCCGCTGTCGTGCGTGCACTTGAGCACGAACTGCGCGGGCAGCGCCTCCCAGTCGATCTGCTCCGGGCGGTCCCAGACGCCCAGCGTCGGGACCACGTGGTCCGCGCCGATGCGCTCCGCGACGTACGGCTTGACCGCCGCCTTGTCCGCCAGGGTATGGTAGAGCGGATTGCGGTCGCGCAGCTTCTGCCACTGGATCTTCTCCGTGAAATGCACCGGCCCGCTCACGGACAGCGGCCGGTCGAAGACCACGCGGTACTTGGCCTTGAGGAACAGCTTGTCAGGCAGGAACCGGCCCACCTTGCGAAGCACGAACCCCCGCTCCCCGGCGGTCAGCAGGTAGTACCAGGCATAATGCGCCAGCGTGGCCCAGCCCAGCAGCGTCCCGGCGAGCAGGCGCCAGAAGGGCGCCCAGCCGGAGCCCCGCAGCACGATCGGGAAGACCAGCGCGAAACAGGCCGTCATCAGGAGCAGCAGGAGCAGCCGCACGAACGGCTTCACCGGGAAATCCGCCAGCTGCCGCGCGAAGACGATCCGCTCCGCCAGCACCGCCAGGTACACCGCGATGAAGATCACGTAGGCCCAGGCCGGCCCGCCGCCCAGGCGGAACGCCAGCCAGGCGAGCGGCAGCCCCAGGTAGGAGGTCAGGCCCGTGACGAGGTAATAACGCTTGACGCGCCCCGTGGCCTGCACCAGCGTGACCAGCGGGTTGCCCGCCAGGTCCACCAGCAGCCCCACGAGCGTCAGGCGCAGGAAGGTCGCGGCGTGGGGCGGCACCTTGTCGGGCCCCAGCCACACGTCCAGCAGCAGCTCCGCCTCGCCCAGCACGGGGATGAAGAAGGCGAGGATCACGAGCCAGGTGAACTTCGTCCCCTTGTGCACGAGGCTGAAGCAGTAGTCCCGCTCCCCCGCGGCCCAGCTCTTGGTGATCTGGGGGTTGACCGCCGTCAGGAAATTGGACACGAACTGCTTGACGATGCCCTCGACCTGCAGGGCCACGCCCCGCGCGGCGTTGACCGCCACGCCGAAGAAGAGGTTGGTGAGCTGGTTCATGCCCTGCGTGTTGAACACATAGGCGCTCGAGCCGAAGAAGCTCCAGCCCGCGAAGGCCGTCATCTCGCGCACCAGCGCGCCGTCCCAGACGATCCGGCCGCGCGCTTCCGCGAAATGCCTCCGGCAATAGACCCCGTACGCCGCCCGCACCAGCACGGACACGGCGAGCATCAGGACGGCATAGCTGACCAGCTTGTCGAAGGGCGAGACATACAGCAGCAGCGCCACGCCCAGCTTGAGGGCCGCCTCGCCGAGGCTGATCACGGCGAAGGCCGACATCCGCTCATGGGCGATGATCGTGGCGTTATAAGGCACGGACAGCAGGCTGACCACCAGCACGCCCAGCGAGCAGTGGAGCACCCACCGGGCGGCATCCAGGCGTCCCGCCGGGATGTCCAGCCGGTGGTTCACCCACCACAGCCCGGCCGTCTCCACGAGCAGCACGAGCAGCAACGCGAGGCCCAGCTGGATGAGGATGCCGGTCGAGAAGATCCGCCGCAGGCGCGCCGGGTCCCCGGCGCCCATGTGTGCGGCCAGGTAGCGGCTGATGGCCGCCGACAGGGAGGTCGTGAGGAAGGTGAACACGGTCACCACCCCGCCCACGACGTTGTAGACGCCGTAATCGTCGATGCCCAGGGTCCGCATCACCACGCGCGAGGTGAGCAGGCCGATGAGCATCAGCACGAACATACGGAAATACAGCAGGAGGGTATTGCGGGCAATCCTCCTGCTGTTCTCCGTCAGCTGTCCGGCAGCTTGCGGCATGGGATTATTCTCCGGTGGGAGCCAGCTCGCCGCACTCGGCCTTGAGGTCGTTGTAGAAGGCGGCCTTGGCGGCATCTACGTACGGCGACAGCCAGAGGAGGCCGATACCGGCGGTCAGGATGGCCAGGAAAAACCAGCCGATAAAACTCAGATACAGGTAGAAGAGGTCGAACTTGTGGCCCTTCATCATCTCGCGGCTGCGGGTGCTCGCATCCCAGCCGGAGATCTCGGGATGCTCCTCGAGGATGTACGGCGTCATCGCATAGGCAAAACTCATGACGATGCCGGGGATGTAGAACAACAGGGTCCAGAGGGCGATCTTGAGGCCGTACAGGAACATGCCCCAGAGTTTGTGGCCGTAGTTGGCGAGCGTGATGTCCTTCATGTTGCGCGTCACGTCGTTGTCCCTGCGCTCGTAGAGCAGCCGGATGGCATTCTCGTAGCCGACCATCAGCGGATAAAGGACGAAGATTTCCAGCAGGGCCATTCCGCCGGCCAGGCCGCAGAAGAGGCCGAGGTTCTGCTCCACATCCAGCGTAATCGACGGGAATTCGAAGGCACCGATGATGATCAGGGCGACGAAGACATAGATCAAGGTGGCCAGCACGGCCGGCTTCCAATTGCCGCGCAGGCGGTCCAGGGCGGCATTCTTGTATTCTTGGTTGGTTCTCATGGGCATAACGGTTTCAATACGGGAGCAAATATAACAAAAAAATCACTTGCGGAACAGTCCGAACACGGCGGAGCCGGAGCCGGACATCGATGCGTAGGCCGCTCCCTCGGCGTAGAACCGCTGCTTGAGCCGCTCCACCTCCGGGTGGATCGGGAACACGGACGACTCGAAGTCGTTGAAGAGCACGTCCTGCCACATCTCCACCGGGTAGCGCAGGGCTTCGCGCAGCGGCGGCAGGGCGAGCCGCTCGCGCGGGATCACCCGCGAGTAGGCCTCGCTCGTGCTCACGCGCACGCCCTCGGGCACCTCCACGCGGATCTCGTAGGCCGACAGGTCGATGTCGTAGTCCGTCAGGACGTCGCCGCGGCCCTCGCCCAGCATCGGGCGGTTGTAGATGAAGAACGAGCAGTCGGAGCCCAGGCAGGCGGCGTAGTCCGCCAGCTGCCAGTCCTCCAGGCCGAGCTTGAACATGTCGGCGAGCGCCATCAGGGTGAAGGCGGCGTCGGCGGAGCCGCCGCCCAGGCCGGCGCCCACGGCGGAGCGCTTCTCCAGCCGGATCTCCACCGGCGGAAGGTCGAAGTCCGCGCTGAGCAGGCTGTAGGCCCGCAGCGTCAGGTCGTCATCCCAGGTCACGTTGTCGGAAGCGACGAAGCGGAGTTCGTCGGAAGGGTTGATCTCGAGCACGTCGGTCATCCCGAAATACGGGACGAACAGGGTCTCGATGTCGTGGTAGCCGTCCGGACGGCGGCGCAGGACGCTCAGTCCCAGGTTGATCTTGACGTTAGGATAGACTTGCATGGATTTCTTCGGCTAGCGCGTCGGGCAGGCGGCGGACCACCGGAGCCAGGAAGGCCTGCATCTGGAGCTGCCGGGCCTCGGCTTCGGGGATGCCGCGCGAACGCAGGTAAAACAGTTCGTCGGGGTTGAGGTAGCCGGTCGTGGCGCCGTGGGAGCACTGCACGTCGTCGGCGTAGATCTCGAGCTGCGGCCGGGACTCGGTCCGGGCCGTGTCGGACAGGAGCAGGGTATGGTTCTCCTGGAAGGCCTGGGTCTTCTGTGCGTCGGGGGCCACGTAGATCAGCCCGTCGAAGCCGGCGCGCGCTGTCCCGCCCACGATGCCCTTGAAGAGCTGGCGGGAGGTGCAGCCGCCCACCGCATGGCGGACCAGCACCTGCAGGTCCACCCGCTCGGCGCCGGGACAGAGGTACAGGCCGCCGAGGTCCAGCGAGGCGCCGGGACCGCAGAGGTCCACTTCCAGCTGCAGGCGGGCGTCCGTGCCCGGCAGGACGACCAGGGTCATGCAGAGTTCCTCCCCGGCGTCCAGCCGGAGGAACTGCGGCACGCTGTCGCGCCCGATGACATAGACCTTGTTATCCATCGATCCCTTCGTATCCTTTCTCTTCGATCAGGTCCACCAGCTCGCGGCCGCCGGTCCGGACGATGCGGCCGTCCTTGAGCACGTGGACGACGTCAGGGACGATGTATTCCAGCAGGCGCTGGTAGTGCGTGATCACGATGGCGGACGTCTCCGGGGTGCGGAGGCGGTTGACGCCTTCGGCCACGATGCGCAGCGCATCCACGTCGAGGCCGGAATCCGTCTCGTCGAGGATGCTGAGCGTGGGCTCCAGCATCGCCATCTGGAAGATCTCGTTGCGTTTCTTCTCCCCGCCGGAGAAGCCCACGTTGACCTCGCGCCGGGCGAACTCGCCCTTCATCTGCACGAAGGCCATCTTCTCCTTGAGGAGCTTGAGATACTCTCCCGGGGTCAGCTCGGTCAGCCCCTGCGCCTTGCGCCGGGCGTTCACGGCCGCCTTCATGAAATTGGTGATGCTGACGCCGGGAATCTCCACCGGGTACTGGAAACTCAGGAAGAGCCCCGCCCAGGAGCGCTCCTCCGGGCTGAGCGCGAGCAGGTCGCGGCCGTCGTACAGCACGCTGCCGGCCGTGACCTCGAAGGTCGGCCGGCCCGCCAGGACGGCGCCCAGCGTGCTCTTGCCGGCCCCGTTGGGGCCCATCACCGCGTGCACCTCGCCGCGGCGGATCGTGAGGTCCACCCCCTTGAGGATCTCCTTGCCGTCCACGGCGGCGTGGAGATTCTTGATTTCCAGCAGATTGTTATTCATTCTTATTGTAGAGTTTTTTCCAGGATATCAGGGACCAGATGCCGTTGGCCAGGTACAGCAGGCTCACGACCGGCATCAGGTAGAGGCCGGAGCTGATGTACAGCACGATGTTGGCCGCGTTGACGATCAGCCAGACGATCCAGCACTCCCAGCACTTCTGGGCGCTGAGGTACTGGGCCAGCAGCGTGAACATCAGCAGGTACGAATCCAACCACGGCGAAGGGTCCGGCTGGAACACCGCGGGCCACTTGACGGGCAGCCAGTCCAGGCACATCGCCCAGACGGCCCCGAACACGCAGACCATCAGTACGAGGCCCGGCCACTGCTCCTTCTCGATGTGGCCCACCTTGAGGCGGGCCGCGTCGGCGGCGCTGCGCTCCTCCTCGCGCGGGTGCGTCCAGCGCCAGTGGCCGTAGGCGTTGATGGCGAAGGACACCGGCTGGAGCAGCATCGCACTGTAGAGGTGCTGCCGCCAGAAGAGCACGAAAAGGAAAATGTTATATATGTAGCCAACCCAGAAGTTGTACTTCGAGTTGCGGCCTGCGAGGAACACGCAGGACAGGCCCAACAAGGCCGAAACGATCTCTACCCAGCTCATCCGACAGCGCCTTCAAGGGAAACGGAAAGTAATTTCTGCGCCTCGACGGCAAACTCCATCGGCAGGCGCGCGAGGACCTCGCGGGCGTAGCCGCCCACGATGAGCGCGACGGCGTCCTCGGGGGCGATGCCGCGCTGGGTGCAGTAGAAGAGCTGGTCTTCACTGATCTTGGACGTCGTGGCTTCATGCTCCACGACCGCCCGGGGGTTCTGGTTGCGGATCACCGGGAAGGTGTGCGCACCACAGGTGCTGCCGATCAGCAGCGAGTCGCATTGCGAATAGTTGCGGGCACCGTCAGCCGCGGGGCCCATCTGCACCAGGCCGCGGTAGCTGTTCTCGCTGTGGCCGGCGGAGATACCCTTGGACACGACGCGGCTGCGGGTGCCGCGGCCCAGGTGGATCATCTTGGTACCGGTGTCGGCCTGCTGCCAGTTGTTCGTCATGGCCACGCTGTAGAACTCCGAGGAGGAATAATCCCCCTTGAGGATGGTGCTCGGGTACTTCCAGGTGATGGCGGAGCCCGTCTCGACCTGGGTCCAGGACAGGTGGGACCCCGTCCCCTTGCAGATGCCGCGCTTGGTCACGAGGTTGAGGATCCCCCCGCGGCCCTGTGCGTCGCCCGGATACCAGTTCTGGACGGTGCTGTACTTGACGTCGGCATCCTTCTCCACGATGATCTCCACCACGGCGGCGTGGAGCTGGTGCTCGTCGCGCATCGGGGCGGTGCAGCCCTCCATGTAGCTCACGGAGGCTCCCTCGTCCGCGATGATGAGCGTCCGCTCGAACTGGCCGGTGCCGGAGGCATTGATCCGGAAATAGCTGGACAGGTCCATCGGGCACTTCACGCCCTTGGGGATGTAGCAGAAAGACCCGTCGGAGAAAACGGCGGAGTTGAGCGCCGCGTAGAAATTGTCGCCCACGGGCACCACGCTCGCCAGGTACTTGCGCACCAGGTCGGGGTGCTCGCGCACCGCCTCGGAGAAGGAGCAGAAGATGATGCCCTTCTCCGCCAGGGTCTTGCGGAAGGTCGTCGTGACGCTCACGGAGTCGAACACGGCGTCCACGGCCACCTCTCCCTTAGGCTTCACGCCCGCGAGGACCTCGCGCTCGCGCAGCGGGATGCCGAGCTTGTCGAAGGTCTCCATCAAGGCGGGGTCGATCTCCTCCGGACGGTCCTCCGCCCGCTTGGGAGCGGCCCAGTAGATGATGTCCTGGAAGTCGATCGGGGGCAGCTTGAGGTGGCCCCACTGCGGCGGGGTCATGGTCTGCCACTTGCGGAAGGCGCCCAGACGGAAGTCCAGCAGCCAGTCCGGCTCTCCCTTCTTGGCGGAGATCAGCCGGATGATGTCCTCGCTGAGACCCTTGGGCACGTACTCCTGCTCGACTTCGGTCACAAAGCCTTCCTTGTACTCCTGTGCGGCGATATCTTTGATCAAATCATCCATGGAAACGGCAAAGATACAAATTCTATCAGAACCATCAAACATTCCATGGCGATGGAACGTCTCGCGCAAAGTACGCGCGGGTGGATTCGGATTGGAAAGGATTTTGCAGTACCTTTGCGCAAAACTTGAGAAGCCCCATGAAGAATCTTCGATTCCGGTCCCTGCTGGCGGCGGCGCTCCTGCTGCTGCCGGTCGCCGCGTCCGCCCAGTCCATCTGTTTCTGGACCCCGGACCAGGACCTCGTGCCCATCCGCATCTACATCGACGAAGAATACATCGGCGACGTGACGGCCGCCTTCGCCGCGCAGCCGGAGCTGGATACTCCGGGCACGCTGAGCGTCGACACCACGCCCGTCCGCCACAGCCTCACGGCCGTGGACAAGTACGGACGCGTGTTCAAGTCCTGGTCGGGCACCCTGACGCCCCAGCCGGGCAGGATCTACTTCGAGCGCCTGCACGGGCGGGGGTTCCGGGAGGTCAACCGCAAGGACTACGCCTTCGTCTTCCTGGACTGGGTGCCGCTCTTCCCGCTGCCGCGCTACTACCGCTACGGGCGTTATGTCGAAGACCTCTATCCGCTGGAGGACCAGGGCTTGCTGGTCGGCATGGCCGCCACGGCCGTCGGCGCCACGGCGGCGATGGGCGTCGCGGCTTCGCGCAACTGGAACGTCGCGGACAGCCGCTTCCCGTATTTCGCCGTGGGACTGGGGACGGAGTATTTCGGCACCCTGTGCGAGTGGCGCAACACCACGCAGTTCAAGTACCGCTTCGGCAACAAGGGCGGCGTCTCCATCTTGGGCGACGTGGGCATCGCCTCCTTCCCGCGGTCGTGGGAAGAGAGCGTGGTGCCGACCTTCAGCGTCGGCGCCGGACTGGACTACGGCGGACTGGGGTTCTCGCTCCGCTACAAACCGGCCGCCGGCATGTCCTGGGACACCTTCCTGGTCGCCCGCCTGGAGTATGACTGGTGGATCACGGACGTCTTCGCGCTGGATTTCCACGCCGGGTTCGGCGTGGGAGGATACGGGGCGAAGGGTCTGATGGACTACTACGATTTCCCGTTCGGTTTCGGGTTCCTGTTCCGCCTGTAGGATGTCGCCTGCCGTCCTGCTGCTGATCGTCGCCGCCTACCTGGCCGCCGTGATCGCCGTCGCGTGGCGCATCGCGCGCCGTGCCGGCGGCAGCGCCGACTTCTTCCGCGGCGGGCGCAAGTCGCCCTGGTGGGCCGTGGCCGTGGCCATGGTCAGCACTTCGATCTCCGGAATCACCTTCGTGTCCGTGCCCGGCATGGTGGAGGCCTCGCAGTGGTCCTACCTGCAGATGGCCGTGGGGTTCGTGGCGGGCTACGCCGTGATCGCCTACGTGCTGCTGCCGCTCTACTACCGCCTCAACCTGACGAGCCTCTACAGCTACCTGGAGGAGCGGTTCGGCACCTGGAGCCATGCCGCCGGGGCCGGGTTCTTCCTGCTGTCCAAGCTGCTCATCTGCGGCGTGCGGATGTACCTGACCGCCATCGTGCTGCAGCTGGTGGTGTTCGGGCCGCTGGGCATCCCGTTCTGGGTCAACGTGGCCGCCACGATGCTCTGTACGTGGCTCTACACCTTCCGCGGCGGGGTGCGCTCGCTGGTCTGGACCGACATGCTCCAGACCCTGGCGCTGATCGCGACCGTCGTGATCTGCACGGTCGTGATCTGCACGGTCGTGATCGGGCGCAGCATGGGCCTGGACTTCGGGGCGATGTGCGGCGCCATCCGCGACAGCGGGATGAGCCGCGTCTGGTTCCTGGACGACTGGCGGGACACGCGTTTCTTCTGGAAGCAGTTCCTCGCCGGGATGTTCACGACCATCGCGATGACGGGCATGGACCAGGACATGATGCAGAAGAACCTCTCCTGCCGGACCTTGCGCGAGAGCCAGCGCAACATGATGAGCTACGGCGCCGCGTTCATCCCCGTGAACCTGCTGTTCCTCGCCCTGGGCGTGCTGCTGTACCGCTTCGCGGGGCAGGCCGGGCTGCAGGTCGCCCGGCCGGACGACCTGTTCCCCACCATCGCCTGCGGCACGGACGCCGCCGGGCGGGCCTTCATGCCGCCCGTGGTGAGCCTGCTCTTCGTGCTGGGGCTCACGGCGTCGGCGTTCAGCAGTTCGGGCTCGGCCCTCACGGCCCTCACCACCACCTTCACGCTGGACTTCCTGCACGCGGACGTGCGGCAGGACGAGGCGGGGCTGCTACGCACCCGCCGGCGCGTCCACGCCGGCGCCGCGCTCGTGCTGGGGCTGGTGATCCTGGGCTTCGGGGCCATCCGCGACGGGAGCGTGATCAACGCCATCTATACCGTCGCGGGCTACACCTACGGTCCCCTGCTGGGGCTCTTTTTCTTCGGGATCCTTACCCGGCGGCGCGTGCGCGACCGCTGGGTCCCCGCCATCTGCGTGCTGGCCCCGGTGCTCTGCTACATCCTGTCGGCGCACAGCGAGGCGTGGCTGGGCGGCTACCGCATCGGGTTCGAGCTGCTGCTGATCAACGCGGGGCTCACCTGGCTGGGCCTCTGGCTGAGCGGAATCGGACTCGGTCGCCGGTAGATGCGGATTTTTCGCGTCAATCTTTTATATTTGTAGCAGTAAAAACCTTTTGAGATGAGAACCGCTACATTCCTGGCAACACTCGCTGCGGCGGGCCTGTTGCTCTCCACCCCGGCCGACGCCTGCACCAACCTGATCGTCGGCAAGGCTGCTTCCGTCGACGGGAGCGTGATGTGCACCTACAACTGCGACGGCTTCGGCTTCGCCTCCCCCCTGTCCTATTCGGCACCCGGCCGCCATGCCGCCGGCGAGATGATCGCCCTGCGCGGCTTCGGGCCCAACGCGACACCCCGCTATGTGGCCCAGGCGGACTACACCTACGGCGTCGTGGGCCTGATGAACGAGAACCAGGTCACCATCGTCGAGACCACCTGGGACGGCCGCCGGGAGCTCCGCAATCCCGAGGGCTACCTGGATTATTTCACCCTGATGGACCTGGCCCTGCAGCGCAGTACGACCGCCCGCGAAGCCATCGCCCAGATGGATGCGCTCGTCCAGGAATATGGCTACAGCTCGACCGGCGAGTCCTTCGCCGTGTGCGACAAGGACGAGGCCTGGATCATGGAGATGATCGGCAAGGGGCCCGGCCGCAAGGGCGCCGTGTGGGTGGCGATGCGCGTCCCCGACGATGCCGTGTGCGCCTACGCCAACGCGAGCCGCATCCGGCAGTTCCCGCAGGCGAAGAAGGCCGACAAGAAGCTCGGCTTCTGCGTCGTGGACGGCGTGTGCATGTACGCCGCCGACGTGATCTCCTTCGCACGCGAGATGGGTTATTACTCCGGGGCCGACGCGGACTTCAGCTTCCGCGAAGCCTACGGCCCGCTGGATTTCAGCGCCATCCGCTACTGCGAGGCGCGCGTGTGGAGCTTCTTCCGCCACCATTCCGACCCGGCGGAGATGGACGCCTACCTGCCCTTCATCAACGGGCAGACCGAGGTCTGCGACCACCTGCCGCTCTGGATCACCCCCAAGGATAAGGTCTCCGTGCGCGACCTGATGGCCGACATGCGTGACCACTATGAGGGCACGGCCCTCGACATGACGGCCGACGTGAGCGCCGGTCCCTGGGCCTCGCCCTACCGCAACCAGCCCGTCAACTTCGAGAGCAGCGACGGCACCAAGATGTTCCGCGAGCGCCCGATCGGCTGCCAGCAGAGCGGCATGACGATGGTCTGCCAGATGCGTTCCTGGCTGCCCGACGCCGTGGGCGGGGTGACGTATTTCAACATGGACGATGCCACGATGGTGGCCTACGTGCCGGCTTACTGCGGCATCAACCGCGTCCCGGCCCCGTTCCGCCGCGAGAACAACAACATCCGCGAATTCAGCACCGAAAGCGCTTTCTGGATGAACAATTTCGTCGCCAACATGGTCTATCCGCGCTGGAGCGCGATGATCGGCGACCTGCGCGAGGCCCAGGCCGAGCTGGAGGACTACTACGCCGAGGACCAGAAGGAGGTCGAGAAGCGCGCCGCCGAGATGACGCCCGGCGAGCGCACCGAGTACCTGACCGCGAAGACCGAGGCCTACACGGAGCGGATGATGCAGCGCTGGGACAAGCTTGCCAAGCTGCTGATCGTCAAGCACAACGACCAGATCATGCAGCCCAGCGAGGGCGGCGTCGTGGTGGCGGGGCGCCGGACTTCGCCGGCCTATGCCCCGGCCTTCGTCGACGCCGTGAAGGCCCAGACGGGCACGCGCTACGTGCATCCCGACAATAAGTAGCGTCTGTCGACTCCCCGTACCTGATTATTTCGTATTTTTGCGCGATGAAAAAGATTGTCCTGACACTGGCCACGCTCTTTTCCACCGCGCTTTTGCTGGGCGCGCAGCAGACGGGGTGGCTGGCGCGCCTCCGGGACCGGATGGTCGGTCCCAATCCTGTCTTCGACACCGCCTACGTATACCCGCTGCGCCAGGTCTGGGTCGCCTCGATGGCCGGCGACCTGATCCTGACCGGCCTGGAGACCCGCAGTGACGTCACTCGTCAGGGGGACGGCAGCACGACGCACCTGGCGGGGCACCTGCGCAACCGCCGGTCCGGGAAGGTGGGCGGCGGCCTGGCGTACGGCCCCCTCCAGCTGGTCTATACGACGGAGGCCGGCGCCCCGCGCGGCCAGCGCAACAAGTACTCGCGCATCGCGCTGGTCAAGCCGCGTTTCGGGGTGAGTTTCCAGTATTACACCATCCACGGCCACCTGGACGGGACGGCCACCGGCGCCGAAGCCGGCGCCACGTCCTTCTCGAGCCAGTACCCGGGCGAGATGCGCAACGTGGTCGCGGATGCCTTCTATTTCTTCCATCCGGAGCATTTCTCCTATGCGGCCGTGATGGGGCGCCACCTCATCCAGCGCCGCTCCGGCGGCAGCTGGATGCTGCGCGCCGCCTATTCGCAGGGCGAGCTCCGATATGACCTGCGCGACGTCCTCGTGCGCGAGTCCCACGACCATGTCGGGCGCTACCGGACGGGGGATTTCTCGCTCGGCGCCGGGTATTCCTACAACTGGGTGCCGCTGCACCGCGCCCCGCACGGGCGCGATACCCGCGGCTTGCGCAACCTGACCCTCAACCTCACGGCCGTTCCGGGAGTCAGCATCTACAACCACCTCCACTCGACCGCCTACGTCTTCTCGGATCCGGACCATCCCGTCGAGGGCAAGACGCGGCGCAACCACACCTTCGGCCTGCCGGGCATCACCCTCGCCGCACGCGCCGGGCTCAGCTTCTCCTGGGACCGGTTCATCCTCTGCTCGACCATCACCTACAACCGTTCTTCCTTCCGGGGGATCGACTCCGTCAACCTCGACGGGCAGACCCGCCAGCGGTACGAGACCAAGACCGCCGGCACGTTTTATGATATCACCGCACGTATGCAGTTAAACGTAAGATTCTGAGTATGAAACGCACGATACTGGTCCTGATGGCCATCCTGGTGGCCGCGGGGAGCGCCCGGGCCGCCCGGCGCGTAGCGCCCGAGGCCCTGGGCTCCGTCCGCT
>Ga0310697_10003961_pt1 | contig 14771 bp, 8 predicted proteins | sample 172DNAGHGlowgp2_FD_203883 | JGI IMG/M metagenome (GOLD analysis project Ga0310697, IMG submission 203883) | Sheep rumen microbial communities from Palmerston North, Manawatu-Wanganui, New Zealand - 1728 DNA GHGlow gp2 (v2) (version 2) | ecosystem: Host-associated > Mammals > Digestive system >...
GGACGCTGAACTGCCGGACGCCACTGAGTTGCCCGTCTTCTTGGAGAACGTGACGCTCAGCGACCCGCAGATGAATAACGTACTGACCAAAGCCACGAATGGTAAAATCACCATCAAGGAGATTCCGCGTCCCGACCTCACACCCTCAGACGTGACCTTTACGGGAACGTCGACAGGCCCGGGTGAGACGCTCGACTTGGCATGGAAAGTGAAGAACATCGGTAAGGAAGTTGCCGAGGGCGGCTGGACGGAGGAGATAACACTCGTCAGCGGCTCGAAGGTCTCGAAACTACTGGCTTCCACCCACTATGAGGGCTCCTTGGCCGCCAATGCTGAGGTGAGCCGCAACGTGCAGGTGACGCTACCCAACTTGCTGGGTGTCGACGGCGCCGTCTTCGTGCAGGTGAATATCATCGCCGATGCTACTGTTGGAGAGCCGCAGATTCTCCGCGACAATAATACGGCTAAGAGTACGAACAAGATTTCCGTCAAGAAGCACTTAGCTCTGGAGATTACGCCGCAGCGCGTCAGCGAGAACCGCTACGGACAGCGCGTCACCATCAAGCTGAGCCGCAGCGGACGATGGAACAATCTGCAGAGCTTCAAGGTGACGACGACGAACAGCAAGGGTGAACCGTCGGAGGAGACACGCGTCTCGCTGCCGCAGTATATCAACATACAGCCCGGCGAGGCCTCGGCTATGGTGTACATGAACGTTGCCGACAACGACGTGCTCGATGCCGACACGCTGATACACTTCCTCGTGGAGGACACTGAGGAGGTCAATGCATACACCTCGGTGGAGGGCGACCTCATAATAGAGGATGACGAGCTGCCGAGCCTGACGGTGAAAGCCTCGAATGACGACCTGCTGGAGGGCACCGACAAGACCATCACGCTGACGGTGACAGCCGAGCGCGCCCCCGCGACAGACCTCACCGTGACGCTGACGAGTGAGAACACGAAGCGCTTCACGACATTCCCAGCCACCATAGTCATTCCCGCCGGACAGACATCGGCACAGATGACGGTGACGGTGGTCGACGACGATTCGCCCAACGGCACGCTGTCGAACCAGTTCACGGCTTCGGCACCGCGATATATCAAGGGCTCGGACATTGTAAAGCTGAAGGACGACGACCTGCCGGTGCTGGAGCTGACGCTCACGCCGACGACGGTGCAGGAGAGCGACGGACCCATCTCGGTGTCGGCGACGCTGCGGCGCACGTCGAACATCGACAAGAAGGTGACGGTGAAGATTACCGACGATGCCAACGGAGGCCTGTACTTCGGAAACCGCACACTGACGCTGCCTAAGGGCACGCAGGAGGTGAACTTCAACTTCGGACCCGTGGACAACCAGGACAAGGAGGGCGACCGTACCTATACCATCACCGCCGCCGTATGGCTGTCGTCGTGCAGCTGTGACGCACAGGGTGAGTCGGCAGGACACGTGCAGGCACGCCTGACGGTGCTCGACAACGACGGCTCGGCACTGCGCCTCACATCGGCTGCCGGTACGGTGAAGGAGGGTGGCGATGCCACGCTCACCATAGCACGTAATGACGGTACCACCGGCGACCTCAGCGTCACGCTGACGAGTGACTACGACGACAACCTCGAGTATGAGCATAATGTCGTAATACCTGCCGGCCAGCAGTCGGTAAATGTCACCGTGCACTCGAAGACCAACGCCGTGCCCGACGACTCGCACACGGTGATCTTCACCGTCGAGAGCAGCGGATACTCCAAGGGTACCTGCTGGCTGATGGTCACCGACCAGACGCTGCCCGACGCCACCATCACTGCCCTCGAGGCCTCGCCGCTGACGGTGAAGGTGGGTGAGCCCGTGACGGTCAACGTGACGGTGTCGAACGCTCACGGTAATGCCGTGCTGCCGGCATCGACACAGGTGAAGGTCTATGCCAGTGGCGAGAAAGACGCACTGCTGACGTTCACCATAGACGACGCACTGGCCATCGGTGCCGAGAAGACCATCGAGAAGACTATCGCCATGCCGAAGTCGGTGGGAAAGCACCAGCTTTATGCCGTCGTCAACGAGACGAAGGCGGTGCCGGAGCTGTCGGCGACGAACAACACCTCGGTGACGGTGGCGGTAGACGTGGAGTCGCCGTTCAGTGCCACGCTGCAGACTGACAAGCAGGTGTACAACCAGAACGAGATAGTGGCGTTCACCGGACAGCTGACGGGTAAGGACTTTGCCGACGCCGAGCTGGACCTCTATATAGTCTGCGAGGGCACAAGGCAGGTACAGCGTGTACGCGCCGATGCCAACGGTGCCTTCTCCTACAACTGGCTGCTGACGACGGCCCTGTCGGGACATGCCGTGGCTGGCGTGTGCTATCCCGACGCCGGAGCGAAGGACGAGATAACGTCGTTCAATATCTTCGGACTGCGCCGTTACGATACCAGTTACATCAAGCACCAGCTGACCGTGGGCACGCCCATTGATGCCTCCATACAACTGGTGAACCCGGGTGTGCTGCAGCTCAAGGGCGTGAAGGTAGACGTGGTGTCGAAGCCTGACTACTACGAGTTCCAGGAACTCTCCATCCCGTCGACGATAGCCGGTGGCGTGAACAACGCGCTGCTGACGTACAGCCTTGTCGCCTCGAAAGAGTCGACGGGCAGCGAATGGGAGCAGGTGAAGCTGCTCGTCACCAGCGACGAGGGTATCGAGCTGCCCATCACCATCTACAGCTACGCACGTATGGCACAGGCCAACCTCATCACGCCGAACCAGCGTATCACGACGACGATGACCAAGGGGCAGACACGCGAATACCCCATCACCGTCATCAACAACGGACAGGGACACACCGGCGAGCTGTCGCTGGCACTGCCCGACTGGATAAGCTGTGCTCAGGGCTCAACGATCTCGGGCATCAACAAGGGTGACACCGCTACGCTTGTGCTGCTCTTCAAGCCTACCGAGCAGATGCAGCTGAACGTGCCCGTCACGGGAACCATCGGACTGAACGTGGAGTACGGCAAGGGTACTCAGATAAGCTTCAGCGTCACACCGGTGTCGGACCAGAAGGGTACGCTGGTGGTTGAGGTGGCTGACGAGTACACCTATTATACTGATGAGAAACCGCACGTGAAGGACGCTCAGGTGGTGTTGCGCAACAGCGTCACCAATGCGCTCGTGGCACAGGGCACGTCGGGCGAGGATGGTCTGGTGACCTTCGCCGACCTGCCTGAGGGATACTATAAGCTCAGCGTTGCGGCCGACAACCACGACTCGTACACGAACAACATCGTCGTTGACCCGGGAGTGGTGACGCGTAAGGTCATCAACCTCAGCGTCGAGGCCATCAAGGTGAGCTGGACCGTCGAGGAGACGGAGGTGGAGGATGTCTATGACATCGTCACCACGTTGACCTACGAGACTAACGTGCCGGCACCGGTGGTTGAGCTGATAGCTCCGAACCGAATTCCTGCCGACTCGCTGGCAGAGGGCGAGAGCCTGGTGTTCTACGCCATACTGACGAATAAGGGACTCATAAATGCCGAGGATGCGGAGCTGACACTGCCCGAACGCACTGGCATATACCTCTGGGAACCGCTGGCCGAGAACACAGGTCTGACGATTGCTCCGCAGCAGAGCTATATCATCCCCGTGAAGGTGACACGTATGTCGGCTGGCGACAGCCGTATGCGCCGCGCCAGCGACGACAGCGGCTGTGCGACGGCCGTGGGTACCGTCTACAAGTGGAAGTGCGGCAGTGACAAGAAGTGGCACCGCTACTCGAAGAATGTCACCTATAAGATCTGTCCTTCCGGCACCGGCGGTGGCGGTGGCTACGGTGGCGGCGGAGGCGGCGGCCTCGGCTGGCCCGGTGGCGGCGGAGGCGGCGGCTACGGCAGCTCGTCGAGCAACAACGCCGTGAGCATCTCCAACGACAGCTGTATACCGTGTCTCGACGACTGGCTCGAAGAGATTGTCCACTGCGCGGAGAACTTCGTTCCCGTCTGGGGATGCGTCAAGGGCGGCAAACAAGTATGGGATGCGGAGGCCGATGCCATTGACGGTGCACTCACCGCTGTGGGATGCTCGGCAGAGATATGCTCGAACATTGGAGCGGCGGCCGCGGTGACTGTCGTTGGCGCTGCTCCCGGACTGACATTGGCCGGTGCCTGCAAGATCGTGGGCTGGGTAGCAGCAGGACTGTCGTGTGTGAAGTCGTTCATACAGCATAAGTGTGATCCCGATGCAGCACCTGAGGGCTACAGCTCGCGCAAGAAGGCATCGTCGTACGTCACTCCGAGCTACATCACCGAGGCACAGGCAGCAGGTGTTGCGGCAGAGAAGGAGTACAGTGCTTTCTATGACTATATGTTAGAGGTGTTTGGCGATCCTGTATGGCTGACCGACCTGACCAGCGACCAGATGGAGACCGTGCTGGCTATGGCTGATAGCGAGGAGGGGACGCTGGTGGCTGAAGAGCTGATGAAGTACAAGCCCGATGTCATCACCACTGAGCAGTTTGCTGCCTTCATCGAGCGTATCAACAACACCCGCCGCTACAAGAACGACGGCATCGACGCTGAGAACCGCATACACGATGACATCATTGCCGGATGTGCCGCACGTATTGACGAGGCAGAGCAGATGGCCATCGATGCCGGATATGTCGATGTCAACGAGTGGTGGATAGGGAAGCTCAACACCGCCTATGAGCGTCTGACGACACAGAGCGGCTCGGTCTGCTCGACCATCACGCTGCAGATAAAGCAGACGATGACAATGACGCGCCAGGCCTTCCGCGGCACGCTGACGGTGTTCAACGGTCACGAGACGGAGGCTATGACGGACATGAAGCTGAACCTCGTGGTAAGCGACATGAACAACAACGTGGCTACGGCACATGAGTTCCAGATCAATGCCGAGTCGCTGAAGAATCTCGACGGCGAGGTGAGCCTCACCAGCGGGTGGTCGCTACAGCCTAACAGCGAGGGTACGGCAACGGTGCTCTTCATACCGACGAAGTACGCTGCTCCCACCGAGCCGGTGGAGTGGTCGTTCGGAGGAACGCTGAGCTATACCGACCCGTTCAGCGGACTGGAGGTGACACGCGAGCTCTATCCCGTCACGCTGACGGTGAAGCCTTCGCCGGAGCTTGACCTGACGTATTTCATGCAGCGCGACGTCTATGGCGACGACCCGCTGACGAAGGATGTCATCGAGCCGATGGAGAATGCAGAGTTCGCACTCCTTATCAATAACAAGGGCTACGGCGATGCCACGAACGTGAAGATGGTGACGCAGCAGCCGGAGATAACAGAGAACGAGAAGGGACTGGCCATAGAGTTTGAGATAGTAAGCTCGCAGGTCAACGGCGGAGCCGCCGCCCTGTCGTTCGGTCAGACCATTGCCAACGACCTGGGTAACATCCCGGCTCACACGCAGACCTACGCACAGTGGTGGCTGCAGTCGACGCTGCTCGGACACTTCACGAGCTACAACGTTGAGGCCACTCACGTGACGAGCTACGGCAACGAAGACCTGTCGCTGCTCGACCAGGTGACCATCCACGAGCTGATTCACGGCTTTACGCCGCCGGCAGCCGCCAACGCGACGGCTCCGAAGCGTGCCTTCCTCGTGAACGACATCGAGGATGCCGACGACATGCCCGACCAGGTGTACTTCACCGATGCCACGCAGCAGGATGTGGCACTGGCACAGAGCACTACGGCAACGAAGAAGAGCGGCTCGGTATATGAGCTCACCGTGGTGCCTAAGCAGGCCGGCTGGGCCTACGCCTCGCTGCTCGACCCGACGGCAGGCCGTCAGAAGCTGCTGAAGGTGGTACGCAAGAGCGATAACCTCGAGCTGCCTCTCGACAACGTCTGGCAGACGAACCGCTCGCTGCGTGATGCTCAGGAGTGGCTCTATGAGCACCGACTGCATGTGGTCGGCGAGCTGGCTGCCACGGGCGAGACATACGAGCTGACATACGAGGAGCGTCCCGATGTGGAGCTGGAGGTGGCAATCTCTGAGCCTACCTACGACACGGAGTTTGCTGAGCAGCACCTCGTCACGGAGGATGTGGAAGAGCTGACGGTGACGTTCTCGAAGCCCGTCGTCCCGGCATCGTTCACTGCCGACGACATCACGTTCAGCGTGCAGGGTGAGAAACAGCCGCTCGACAAGCTGACCATCACCCCGCAGGGTACCGACAACACTCAGTTCAAGCTCGGACTGGGCGAGCTGAACAGCACACTGCCCAACGGATATTATGTGTTGGCAGTGCAGACTGCCGGCATCACCGACAACGAGGGCTATCAGGGTCTCGTGGGCAAGAAGGTCGACTGGGTACTCTTCCGTGGCGGTCTGGTACAGATTAACAAGACTGTGTTCCCGCTGAACTCGGGTAACATCGCGATGATACCTCTCGAGGACGTCCAGGCAGGTACACGCCGACAAGCTCCTGCCACAGCCGATGCCCTGGGCTACGGAAAACTATACCGACTGACAGCTACGCCGACCGACGGCTTCGAGTTCGACAGCTGGACCATTGGCGACGAGGTCGTCTCGAAGGAACCTACCTACGACCTGATGGCTAACGGTGACGTAGACATCGTTGCAAACTTCAAGAAGCGCCAGTATCGTGTGGAGGCTACCGCCGAAGGACAGGGCACGCTGCGCGGCTCGGGTACCGGACTCTACGACTTCGGTTCTGAGGTGCAGATAGAGGCTGTGCCGCAGGAGGACTTCATACTGAAGGGCTGGGAGATTGACGGCACTGTCTCAGAGACCACGGCGAACCCGCTGACGCTGACAGTCACAAAGGCCACGACGGTGAAGGCTGTCTTCGTCCGCGACATATACACGCAGACGCTGACACTGGCACCGGGATGGAACTGGGTATCGACATACCTCAACGAGCAGCAGTCTTTAGGTGACATGTCACGCTACGCCAACCGTCTGCTGTCGCAGGAGAACGAGCTGTTCCGCGACCCGGAACTCGGACTCGTCGGCGATATCGAGGCCATCATGCCTGGTCAGGCTTACAAGATGGATGCCTCGGCACGCTTCTCGCGTACCATGCGCGGACATCTGTACAGCGGACCGCTGACAGTGCATAAGGGATGGAGCTGGATAGCCTATCCTAATGAGAGTGGACGTGCGCTCAGCGTTATCACCAATCCGGCTGAGGGCGACTACATCGTAGCACAGACAGGATTCGCCGAGTATGCTGACGGCTCATGGGAGGGCTCGCTGACCGCGCTGACGGCAGGACAGGGATACCTCTACAAGTCGGCAACGGACAAGCAGCTGACCTTCGACGGCGGCACTCCTGCAGGTGCCCGCATGGCACACCGCGCCCCGGTGGCCACAACGGACAACGTCGAGGTGACGCGTCTGTCGCATCTCTATCCTAACACAATGAATGTCACGGCACGTATAAGCCGCGACGGCGTGGAACAGGCAGGCCACGACTTCAATATCTATGCCTTCGTTGGCAACGAGATGCGTGGCGTGAGCCAGTTTGTGGGCAGCAACCACTACCTGACGGTCTATGGCGACGGTCCGGTGACAGTCACATTCGTCGTGGAGTCGGCGGCAACGGGCGACAGCTATGTCGCCAAGGAGACACTGACGTTCACGGAGGATGTGGTGGGCAGCCGCAAGAGCCCGTTCATGTTCACCATCGGCGAGGCTACAGGCATAGACCAGCGGCTGGACATCAGCCGTCCGATGACGGTCTACAGCCTCGAGGGCGTGCTCATAAGCCGTGATGCCACGCTGAAGACGCTGCGCAGTCTGCCGAAGGGCGTTTACATTGTCAATGGTCGTAAATGTTTCGTTAAATAAGGAAGGAGGCTAACTATGAGAAGAAGACTTGTTATGATACTGACGTGCTTGTGCTGTGTCCTCACTATGGGGGCACAGACACAGGACACGCACTGGACGGTCAATGTCCATGACTACCGGTACGATATGACGGCGTACGTGACGCTGGTCGTTGACGACGAGGTGCTTACCGACCTCAGCGAGTATGAGATAGCTGCATTCTGTGGTACGGAGTGCCGCGGCGTGGGCACCATAGAGACGGCAGGTACGGGAAATGACCAGAAGTCCTACGGTCATCTGCGCATACGCAGCAATCAGGAACAGGGCGAGACCATCACTTTCAAGGTGTACAACAAGACCTACGGACGTGAGCTCGGCGTGGAGGATGTCAGCATTACATTCAGTAGCATGAGTGTACAGGGACTGCCCAGCAACCCGCTGCAGCTGCCTGTGTCGGCCATCATCCCTGGTGACGTGAACGGTGACGGCGAGGTGGACATCTTCGACATCGTCAGCATCATGGACTGGATTCTCGACCCCGAGTCCGTTCCCGGGTTTGTTGAGAAGGCCGCCGACTTTAACAACGATGGTGAAACCGACGTCTTCGACGTTGTTGAGATGATGGATTGGATATTAAGTCAAGAGTAGTTTGTTATGAAGAAGATAATGCTTTTACTCTGCGTACTGCTGACGAGTGTGGCAGTGCGTGCCGCCGACCCCGATCTGTATGTCGACGAACTGAAAATAAAGCCGGGCGAGACACTGACCGTGGGCGTGAAACTGAAGAACGACCTGCCCTCAAAGGGGCTGCAGTTCAACGTGACACTGCCTGAGGGACTCTCGTTCGTCAGCAAGGACGTGACGGTGACGGACCGTCTGACCGGTTTCAATGTCAGTACCAGCATCAATAGCAGCGGTGCACTGAAGGTCATGGCTGTCTATGCAGGTACCACGGTGCCCGTCGGCGATGGCGACATCCTGACGTTTCAGGTGACGGCAGCCGAGAATGCTGCTCTCGGAACGGTGCAGGGAACGGTCACGGGCAGGAAGATAGTGCTCTTGGACGGCAGCACGAACAAGAACGTGACGCTGTCGGAGGCTGCTGCCTTCGATGTGAAGGTCTACAAGATGTTCACCCTGACGGCCACGTCTGCCGATGCTACGATGGGTAGCGTCACGGGAGGCGGCGAGTACGAGAGCGGTAGTGATGTCACCCTGACGGCGACACCTGCCGAGGAGGGCTACAGCTTCGTGAAGTGGAGCGACGACGTCACCGATAACCCCCGCGTGCTGACGGTTAATGCCGACGCCACGCTGACGGCGACGTTCAAGGCCAACTCCTATAAGTCGACCTTCGTTCTTGGCAACGGCGAGACCGACATCGTGAAGACGCAGGACTACAAGACGGCGCTTGCTGCCCCCGACGCCCCGACATGGACGGGTTACACGTTCAAGGGCTGGACGCCCGAGGTTCCCGCCACTGTTCCCGCCGAGGACAAGACGTACACGGCCCAGTGGCAGATCAACCAGTACAAGATGACCTTCGTGCTTGGCAACGGCGAGGCAGACATCGTCAAGACGCAGGACTACCAGACGGCTCTTGAGAAACCTGCCGACCCGACGCGTGAGGGCTACACCTTCAAGGGCTGGGACAAGGATATTCCTGCCACCATCCCCGCCGAGAACAAGACCTTCACGGCACAGTGGGAGATCAACCAGTACAAGATGACGTTCGTGCTTGACAACGGCGAGGCCGACGTGGAGGAGACACAGGACTACGGCACTGAGCTGACAGCGCCCGCCGACCTCCAGAAGACTGGCTACACGTTCAAGGGCTGGTCGCCCGAGGTGCCCGCCACGGTTCCCGCCGAGGACAAGACCTATACCGCCCAGTGGGAGATCAACCAGTACACGATGACGTTCGTCCTTGGCAACGGCGAGGCCGACATCGTGAAGACGCAGGACTACCAGACGGCTCTTGAGAAACCTGCCGACCCGACGCGTGAGGGCTACACCTTCAAGGGCTGGGACAAGGAGATTCCCGCCACCATCCCCGCCGAGGACAAGACGTTTACGGCTCAGTGGGAGATCAACCAGTACACTGTTACGTTCAAGCTTGAGAACGGCGAGGCCGACGTTGTCAAGACCCAGGACTACGGCACAGAGCTGACGGCTCCCGCCAGTCTCCAGAAGACCGGTTACACGTTTACCGGCTGGGATGCCGAGGTTCCAGCGACCGTTCCTGCCGAGGACAAGACCTATACCGCCCAGTGGCATATCAACCAGTATACCGTTACATTCAAGCTCGGTAACGGCAGCGACGACATCGTCCTGACGCAGGACTATGCCACAGCGGTGACGGCCCCCGCTGACCCGCAGCGCGAGGGCTACACCTTCGCCGGATGGGATGCCGATGTTCCCACGACCGTTCCTGCTGAGGACGTGACGCTGACGGCACAGTGGACCGTCAACCAGTACACGGTGACGTTCAAGCTGGAGAACGGCGAGACCGACGTGGTGCTGACACTGGACTACGGAACGGCAGTTACACCTCCTGCCGACCCGCAGAAAGAGAGCTTCACCTTCACAGGCTGGTCGCCGGCACTGCCCGCGACGATGCCCGCCGCCGACATGACCTTCACGGCACAGTATGCCAAGAACCCGTACACGATGACCTTCGTGCTGGGCAACGGCGAAGCAGACATCGTGCTGACACAGGAGGTAGGCTCAGCCCTTGAGGCTCCTGCCGCTCCACAGCGCGAGGGCTACACCTTCACGGGATGGTCTCCGGAGGTTCCTGCTACCATCCCCGCCGGGAACACGACGTTCACGGCTCAGTGGAAGGTGAACCAGTATGCTGTCATCTATATGGTTAACGGTGAGGAGTGGGCACGCGACGATGTGGACTACGGCAGTGCGGTGTCGCTGCGCGAGTACACGCCGGCTGCTGACGAAACGTTCAGCGGATGGCAGTATGCCGACGGTGAGCTGCCTTCGGTGATGCCTGCACACGACATCGTCGTTACCGCAGAGGTGGTGGTGACGGATATCATCTCGGTACTGAAGACCAAGACTGCCGTTGATGTCTACGATCTCCGTGGCCGTCTGGTACGCCGTGACGTGCCCGTCGCCGAGCTGCGCAAGGTGCTTCGCACTGGTGTGTACATTATCGGTGGACGTAAGGTAGCCATCAAGTAACCTGATAACGAGAAAGGATATGGATAAGTATGCGATGAGAAAACTGGCTTTCCTGTCTGCCCTGTTGCTGACCGTCTTGACTGTTCATGCGCAGGAAGAGGGGTTCTATATGGACCCGCTGGAGATTCTGCCGGGCGCGGAACAGTCTGTGACGCTGAAGCTGAGGAACAGCGAAGGTGTCAAGGGCTTCCAGCTCAATGTAGTGCTGCCTGAGGGACTGTCGTTCGTCAGCGAGTCGGTGACAAATATCGGCAGACTCGACGGCATCGGTTACACCGTGAGGTCATCGCTGAAAGCGTCGGGAGCTCTCGGACTGATTGCCGTGCATGGCGGGACGTTCATCCCGGCTGGCGATGATGCCATCCTCTCGTTCATGGTGAAGGCTGCTGCCGATGCAGTAGTAGGGGAGACCGAGATAGTGCTCTCCGACATCAAGATCTCGTTGGAATCACAGAACTATGTTCAACCTAACGCCACTGTCGCTGCCTATATAGGCAACCGTTCCCAGACCGTCAGCGATATGGTCTGGGGCGGTGCGGCGACGGCTTCTGTCTACAGCCTGTGGGGCTACCCGGTTGGTGGTGACGGCTCAGTAAGACAGCCGTCCGGCAGCACTCTCCGTCCCGGGGTCTACATCGTAGGCCGGCGTAAGACGGTGGTAAGGTGAGGCAGCACAAAAAAAGAACGGCAGGTAGACTATACCTGCCGTTTTTTTGATAATAATTTTGTCAGCCGAAACTTTCTTTGTACTTTTGCAGCCGGTTTATAATGACAGTCTATTATTTAATCAAGCAAGTATATGAAAGAAACATTGAAAATTTGGATGATAGCCCTCCTCATGTTGAGTGGCTTGACAGTTACGACATCATGCTCTGACGATGACGACGATGACAAGTCGGCGACGGAGAATGTACAGGAGATTGCAGACCGTGTCTGGGAGTTCAGTCAGAAACACCCCGACGGCTTCACTGTAGACGTTCGTACCATGAAGGAGCCGACAGAGGGTATTGCCGTGGCCTATGCCGCCACGCAGAACTCGCACTCACGCTCGCAGCTGAACTTCGTTGTCGAGCACGCCCTTAAGAACGGCGGATATGTCGGCGGATGGCTTGACACCACCGACGGCGAGTATTACTTCGACAGCACACGCCTCTTCCCTGAAGACCAGGAGCAGAAGACCCGTCAGTTTGCCATAGAGAACGACCAGCTGGCTTACTTCATAATCTCAACGGGCACGGAGGTGCGCCTTGACGGGGCCAACGCAGTCCTGCACCGTACAACACGTGCCGGTGGCGTCCGTCGTACCTATGCTCCCACATGGTATACGGCACCACAGCTCATGCAGTGGGCTTTAGGGTGTAAATAAGCATTTTGCAACAACCAATACCTTTTTTATTATTATGGAAGAGAAGACGAACCAGCTACAGATAGAGCTAACACAGGATGTCGCCCAGGGCGAGTACGCTAACTTCGCAGTTATTACCCACTCGTCGAGTGACTTCGTACTCGACTTCGCCCGCATACTGCCCGGAGTGCAGAAGGCGCAGGTCAAGAGCCGTGTCATACTGGCCCCGGAGCACGCCAAGCGTCTGCTCGGTGCCCTGCAGGAGAACATCATGCGCTATGAGCGTTCCTTCGGTCCGATAAAACTGCCACAGCAGGAGCCACGGACCATCGCTCCCTTCGGAGTAAACAAGGGAGAGGCTTGAAGTAGAAGTTAAATAAACTTAAATCTTTGTATTTGCGGGTCTGTAAAAGCGGAAAATCCTTGTGGGAATGAGGATTTTATTGTACCTTTGCAGCCGCTAAAGTGTGTATTGCGCTGGCTTGTAGGCTAACAATACCCTGATAAAGAGCAACTTAGGCTTTAAAAATGAAGCATCTGAAGTTCCTTTTTAGGTGGGTTATGGAGGTCTCGGACTACGCAGGGACACTTAAAAAGGAATAAAAAAAAACAACAAGTTACACATTATTATTAAACAAGTAAAACTGAAATGCCAGGATTATTAGGAAAGAAAATCGGAATGACATCCGTTTTCGGTGCCGACGGCAAGAATGTGGCGTGCACCGTTATCGAAGCTGGTCCTTGCGTTGTGACACAGGTAAAGTCTGTGGAGAAGGATGGCTATAAGGCTGTCCAGCTCGCCTTCGGCGACAAGAAGGAGAAGAACACCACCAAAGCGATGATGGGTATCTTCAAGAAGGCTAACACAACACCCAAGGCCCACTTGGCCGAGTTCAAGTTCGACGAGGATTACAACCTCGGTGACACCATTACGGTGGAGATTTTCGACGGCGCAGAGTATGTCGACGTCGTTGGTACTTCTAAGGGTAAGGGATTCCAGGGCGTTGTGAAGCGCCATGGTTTCGGCGGTGTAGGCCAGGCTACCCACGGTCAGGACGACCGTCTGCGTAAGCCGGGTTCTATCGGTGCCTGCTCGTACCCTGCAAAGGTGTTCAAGGGAATGCGCATGGGCGGTCACATGGGTACCGACCGTGTCACGACCCAGAACCTCAAAGTGTTAAAGGTGATTCCGGAGCACAACCTTATCCTCGTGAAGGGTAGCTGCGCCGGCTATAATGGTTCAACCGTAATGATTCAGAAGTAATGGAAGTCAGTGTATTGAATATCAAAGGTCAGGAGACCGGCCGCAAGGTGACTCTGAGTGAGAACATCTTCGGTATAGAACCCAATGACCACGTCATCTATCTTGACGTCAAGCAGTACCTGGCAAACCAGCGTCAGGGAACGGCAAAGTCGAAGGAGCGCAGCGAGCTCTCCGGTTCCACTCGCAAGCTGGGTCGTCAGAAGGGCGGCGGCGGTGCCCGTCGCGGTGACATCAACTCGCCCGTATTGGTAGGTGGTGCCCGTGTGTTCGGCCCCAAGCCCCGTGACTACAGCTTCAAGCTGAACAAGAAGGTTAAGCAGCTCGCACGTCGTTCTGCTCTGAGCTACAAGGCTCAGGAGAATGCTATCGTCGTTGTCGAGGATTTCAACCTGGATGCTCCGAAGACCAAGGAGTTCGTTGCTATTGCAAAGAACCTGAAGGTCGATGGTAAGAAGGTGTTGATGGTTCTGCCTGAGACAAACAAGAATGTGTATTTGTCGGTTCGTAACCTGCAGCGTGCCGAGGTCATCGAGGCCGCAAACGTCAACACCTACAAGGTGCTTAATGCTGACGTGCTCGTCGTTACCGAGAACTCGCTGAAGACTATCGACGGAATCTTGGGTTAACTCACCATAATAACGTAATAACGTAATAACGAAGCAAATCATGGGATTTATTATAAAGCCACTGGTCACTGAGAAGATGACCAAGATTACAGACAAGTCTTCTGTAGAGCGCACATACAAGGTGAAAGGCCAGGAGCGTACGAAGAAAGCCGAGACGAAGTACGGCTTCATCGTCAAGCCTGAGGCTAACAAGATTGAGATTAAGAAAGAGGTCGAGGGTCTGTACAATGTTACGGTAATTGCCGTCAACACGATCAGGTATGCTGGCAAGCGTTCTGCCCGCTACACCAAGGCCGGTCTCGTTAAGGGACAGAAGAATGCCTTCAAGAAGGCTATCGTCACCCTGAAGGATGGCGACGCAATTGATTTTTACAGCAATATTGAATAAGAGAAATGGCAGTACGTAAATTAAAGCCCGTTACTCCGGGTCAAAGACACAAGGTTATTGGCACGTTCGAGGATATTACTGCATCCGTGCCAGAGAAGTCTCTCGTTTACGGTAAGCGTTCTACCGGC
>Ga0310697_10003963_pt1 | contig 14762 bp, 15 predicted proteins | sample 172DNAGHGlowgp2_FD_203883 | JGI IMG/M metagenome (GOLD analysis project Ga0310697, IMG submission 203883) | Sheep rumen microbial communities from Palmerston North, Manawatu-Wanganui, New Zealand - 1728 DNA GHGlow gp2 (v2) (version 2) | ecosystem: Host-associated > Mammals > Digestive system >...
ATCGAAGAAAGAATAAATTACATTTACTCCCGGTGAACATGCACAAGCATCACACCCCGCATAAACTATTCGCGGGTATACTTGGGGGATTCCGTTACATTCTCGGGACGGTTTTTGCCTGTATGCTTTTTGCCGGGTGTCTGGACATCCCGGACAAGCCCAACACCGAAAGTCAGCTGGAAAGTATCGATGTCGTCGTGCTGCAGGCTGGCAAAGAGGATTCCACGTTGCTCAAGATTCGCCCGAACGACTCGTCCGAGGTCCGCGTGGTGGTCTATCCCAGACAATACAGGAAACAGCTCTCGTTCCAGTGGTCCCGGGTCATCGGAGACTCGTCCTACGTGCTTGGCGAAGGGTCCGAATACACTATAGCCCCGAACACGGATAGGGATAAGATACCGAATGAACTTCAGGTCATGGACGAAGCGGGCAATTCCCTAAAGAAGGATTTCGAAATTTTCGTGAACATGGAACCCATACTGAGCAGTACAACTATTCCCGCCAACGAGGACACTCTCTACGGGAATACGCACACAGCGTTCCTTTTCAAATGGAAATCATACGACAATGATTCATTTGACGACGGCAAGCTAGAGCACACGCTCATCATCGACGGAGTCAACCACCCTGTCGGAAGACTTACCGAAATCCGTCAGTCCGGATTCAACGAAGGCCAGCACTCGTTCCAGGTTATCGTATTCGATACCTTCGGGGATTCCGACACGCTCGCCCCCATGACATTCTATGTAGTCGATACGCTCGGAGGCATGCAATGAGATTCAAGATCTTCTTTGCCATGGCCCTTGCGACCGCCTTCATCTACACGGCCTGCACCAACAGCAGCGACTATCTGTACGACGAGAGCGAATCCACATTCATCGAAGTTTCTGCCGAGATGGCCTATTCCTTTGATTCCGTAAGCGAACGGAGCAAGGCAGACACCCTCCATCCAGGCGACTCCCTCATTTTCATTGCAAACATCATCCCGTCGAAATCCATCAAGATCAAGCGCTATATCTGGACCCTTGACGGTATTCCGTTCTCAAACGACTTCAGTTTCAGGAGCGCCGTCTGGGAACCCGGACTGCACAAGATTGCCTTTATCCTAGAGACGTTCTTCGGGGACACCCTGAGCGACACACTCACGCTCCAGATTTCAAACCCGCCCATACTGCAGGACAGTTCCTTCATCCCGGCAAAAGGCTCGCAGAGGATTCCCACGACTGGCGGACTGTCCTTTGCCTGGAACGGCTACGACCCGGACTCCATCGCCAAGCTGTACTACCGATTCACCATCGACGGGCTTATCGACACCATCCTGGATGTTCCCTACTTTACCTACTGGAAAGACCTCGAACCGCTAAACCACTACCGATGGCATGTACAGGCGATAAACGAGTTCGGCTTTGCTTCAGATAATACCATCGAAGGGAACTTTTTCACAAGCGGCGGCCCGAACGAAAGCGGCATTACCGGATTTATCGACCTGTCGGCAAGGGATGCCGGCAACGCTTTCGCCTACTCTGCAAAAATTTCCATTCTTGACACGACCAACGGTGAACTGTTTAGCGACATTGTCAAGGGAGGAAGCCAAAGCGCCCTACCATTTGTAATCTCGCCCCTGAACGAGGGCAAATACAGGGCCGTATTCAGCCTCCCCAACTACCCCGATTTCGTATGTGACACCATTGACTTCAAACTTTTCGCAAACGACGTCCTAGAGCTCGATACGATCCGGCTCCGCGACACCATCGCCCCCACGATAGCCTTTATCGGAAACGAGGGCGCAAACGTGGTTATTGACTCACTGGAATATGCCGACACGTTGCGATTCCTGATTACCGACCACGGTACGCCACTATCCAAGAAGACCGTGCAGGCCTACCTCGAGTCCGTCCTGCTTTCTGAAAAGAACAACGTGAGCGACACCTTTACCGTAGTACTCCCCTCCAACACGAAATCCTGGAACAGGCGTCTACTGGACATCGTCGCCACCGATGCAAGCAAGAACAGGACCATCCGCAACTACATCATCGAGCCGGCAGAAAACTGGATCCAGACAAACAAGCCCTTCTCCACAAGCGGGTCTAAGACTATCGACCTTTTCATCATCGACAGCAACCCCTACGGATTCGAGATCAACTCCTGCAAGTTCATCATTAACGATGATTATGTCTTCCAGAAGAGTTCTCCGGGTGGCAACGTTTGCACAGTACGTACATCCACGGCCTACCTCATAGAAGGCAACAACACCATACGCAGCATCATTGAGTACACCAACGGCATAAGTCACTGGAAAACGTGGAATATCACATACACCAAAGAAGAGTAAAACATGGATAGGCGTCACAAGACATACTGTTACGTTCTCGCCGCGGTGCTTGCGCTAGCCGCCATGTTTGCCGTATCGGGTTGCGGAGACGACTACCTTGTTTCCGAGAATAACGTTTCCAACCTGAAGCAGCATATCTTCGTATTGCCCGACCGCTATTCCGGACAGCCCTACCTGTTCTCCGTCCCCGTAAAAACGGTATACCTCGACACGAACGAGACAGTCAAGTTCTGGGCAGCCTACTCGATCAGCGAGACATACATGACATCGGACTCTGCCGACAAGCACTACATAAACCACAGTTGGACTATTGAAGGCGAAGAATACAACATTTCCCCGCTGCGATTCAGTTTCAAGACACCTGGGTACCGGCAGGCGATACTGCAAACGGTGGACCTGCTCATGGACACCCTACGTGACACGCTCAACATTTACGTGAACACGCCTATCAGCATTTCGCTCATCGCTCCCGTAAACGGCTACAACCAGGTAAAGCCGAATTCCAGCAGCGAGGTTGAAATACGCTGGTCGCTAAGCGGGCTAGACCCGTGGGAAACCTCCTTATGCAACGTATACGCCTCCTTTGATCCGAAGGAGGTCTGGAACCACAACCTGGGCTTTGTCGACTGTAATGAAGATGCCCGCTTTGTCGGAAGTTTCATCGAAGATTCCCTGCAGGAATATCTGGATGAACACCCAGAAAAGGATACGTCCGTGACCATCTTCTGGGGTATGCGTGCGGCATTCCATGCAAGCGAAGGCTTCGTGGAAGCCGACTCCACGGAAATATTCCACTTTTCCACCTTGTTCCTGCACGAGGACTCCTCGGTCGTCACCATCCCCATCGTATACGAAGACTACCGCAAGACAAAGGTATCTACGCACGTCATCATCACTGACAACATGGGCGATACACTATTCGTTCACGACGAAAAGACGGCGCCATCGACTGTCTCGGCTAAGGTCGCCCCGCAAACAGGGCTTCATATCTATGTACAGGAACGTTCCCTGCGGGAATTCCAAGCCGAGCCCACTATCGTCAATACATCTCCCGGAGCACAGACTCTACTCGATACCATAAAGATGCAGGACAGGGTTCAGCCGCAGATAGCCCCCCGTTCCATCATAGAAATCGGGTCCGACATCAATGCCGGCGCCATAACGGGCGACACCGTATATTTCTATGCGCTGGATAACGGCAGCGGAATCAACCAGAACAGGATTACGGTCACCGCGGATTCGGACACGCTTGACCACGTATTCGAGGAGCCCTTTATCAAGTTCAAGACTCCCTGCAAGAAGATTTGCAAGGTTCGCATTTACGCCGAAGACTACGCCCATAATTCAAGCCCGAAGCTTTACTGGAACTTTATCCCGGATGCAAGCAGGCCCACGTTCATCGGGCCGTATTCCGAACTGGGAGGCGAATAATGAAACTGGCCTTCCGATTCGCTACGATTCTGCTTGTTCTCAGCGCCGTTCTGACGGGTGCACAGGAGTCCCCGAAATACCTGCACATTTCGACGAACCCCTCGTATGCCGAAGCCTATGTGGGCAGCATGCGGGCAAGGATTGCATCAAATCCAGATGTCGATCTTCCCGGATTCATCAAGGTTCCCGCTGGCGAGTCTAGCATACTTGTCACGATTTTCAAGCCCGGCTATAAGGACACATCGATTGCGGTCACGCTCAGCCAGGCTGACACATCGTACCTAATCGTTTCTCTCACCCCGAGTTACGACGACGAGCACTTGCAATACCAGCAAAAAGCCCTCATGCACCGTTCCCGCAGGAACATCGGGCACAAGCTCATCGCCATATCCGCCGTCCCCCTAATTGCAAGCGGCATTACAGCCCTCATTGCAAGCAACGAGATTGACGAAGCCAACAGCAAGAAGGATATCATCGAAAAAAGCCTGATCCGCGAAGGCAAGGAATACGAAGCCAACCAGGAAAGTTTTAAAGACCACCGAAAGAATGCCAATACGTCTAGGAACATCGCCATCGGAACTCTTGTCGCTGGAGGAATCTTCCTCGGCTGCGGGATAGTCCTCTCCTTCTAGGTAGCAATATGAATAGCCCTATGAAAAAAATAGTCTTGACTCTAGCCTTCTGCTTCTTCTCGCAAGTAGGCGCCGCAGACCAGCAAGGCATATACGCCCAGGTAGAACTCCTCTCGGGCACAAAGCAGAAGGCTCAGTTCCTCGGTATCGAGAAAGATACCGTGAGCCTCGGCGGCTACATCAAGAACAAGTTCACCATCGTAAAGTTCCCGAAGGCGCAATTCAAGAGTATCGTAGACGAGAAGGGCAACGACCTCCTGAATCAGGCAAGCGCACCTGCGGACTCCGCCAGTACCGCCCCTGCCGATTCAACACCAAGCGCAGACTCCACCGTAGCAGATTCCGCAAAGGCTGATTCTACCATTTCGGATTCTGCAGCCACGGATACCGCAATCGCAGCCGCAGGCATTTCGAACAAAGTATTCGTCAGCTTTGAGCCCTCGGAGATTGACCAGGGAACAAGCGACCTGTTCAGCGACATCGCCTTCAGGCTTCTACATGAACTGGACACTACCTTCTACATGCAGCGCTGGGAGAACACCCCTGAATGTAGCGACAGGGCCTGCATCCAGGAACACCTGAAAGGCTCAGGAGCAAAGGACATTATCTTCGGGAAGGCGGTTCATGCAAAGCACCCCGACTCCATAAGCATCGAACTCACGCGCGTTTTCTACGAAGAAGACCTCCCCACCATCAAGAAATCGCAGATTACCGTTTCGCGCGATGGAATCTTGCAGGACGCCCTCAAGGGAAATTCCTTTACATCACTCGTCAAGAAGGCTGCGGGCTTCCCCGTACCCACCAAGCAGGAACGCAGCTACATCCATGTGGAGACCGACCCGGAAGCGGCAACCATCTCGCGACCCGAGAAAGACGCCATCTGCAAGTCTCCCTGTACATTTGCCGTAACGGACACAGGGCGCATCGAAGTGAACGCCTACTGGAGCGTTGACAAGCACCTCTGGGGTGCGCAGACGTTCGTACATCCGCTCCCGGGCGATACCGCAAAAGTCTCGCTCAAGCTCAAGCGCATCAATCCCGAAATCAAGATCGTGAGTAACCCCGTAGGTGCCGAAATTTTCCCGGGTACATCTGAAATCGATCGCAACAGCAAGTCCATCGGCACGACGCCGAAGGTCGTTACCCTCACGACGCCCGGCATGACAGCAATGCGCCTGAGGAAGGCCGGCTACCGCGACACGCTCGTAAACTTCTACGTGGCCCCCGTTTCGGAAATCAACATTGACGTCTCGATGGAACACCTCACCGACTTCCACGAAATCCAGAAGCAGGAGGAATGGTACCACCAGCGCAAAGTCTCGTACATCGGCAAGGTGCTAATGGGTTCTTCCATCGCGCCCGTATTGCTGGGTTCACTGTTGCTCTACCTGGGTCAGCAGGACTACGAGGACGCCGAAGACATCAAGAACGAGCTCACAATGCCAAGCGCATCGAAAGGCGCCAAATACAACGAGAAGGTAAAGAAGAACAAGGACCTTGTCGATTCCGGAGACCGCTATTCCATCATAGGCGGGACCCTTATCGGAGCGGGAATTGCCGTGTTCGGCCTGGGTCTATTCCTCACTTTCTAGCAAAAAAGCGTAAAAAAGCCCGAAAATCGCTTCTTTTTTACGCACAATTGTTCGATTTTCACCCATTAAAATGTAAATTTTTGATGATGCGAAGAACAGTTATCAAATTATTGCCCCTTTTGCTTTTGACTGCGACTGTATACGCGGCTGATTTCGAGCGCTCGAATTGGCGCAGCCAGATATACCTGCAGGCAGAACCCGCCTTTATAGAATTCGAAGCCCAGAACCCGCAGCTCCTCAAGGAGCCGCTCGACAAGGAAATCTTCACGGTTCCCCTAAGCGCGGGTTTCCTGTTCAGCCCGCTCTACACCCCCCTGTTCAAGGCCGATATTCCCTTCACCATCTGGCTTGGTGCCGAAGTAAACTCCATCCAGTTCCGTGAGATTGCAAGCGATCCCGAATATTGGGGAGTCGACGACAATGGCAACGTCGACAAGGAAAGTGACCTTTCCGAGTGGGGCGACGGCCGTACGCTTTCGTTCCGCGCCTATGCTCCTTCCGTAGTGGGCGGTTTCTCCGTGAACCTCGCCGGCGACTTCGACATCCGCGTGCTCGGCGGCTACGGCTTCCAGTTCTTCACCTTCATTAACGACTATTCCTCAAGCACCAGGGACCATACGGAAATACTCCCAACGGCATTCGTCTCCGGAGCCCTTGAATACCGCATCACCGAAATATTCCAGGACGTAGACCTCAAGATTGGCGTGAACGTACGCAAGGAATTCCTCCCCTACGAAAACGTCAAGGCGACCGACGCCTACAAATACGACAAGGAAAAGGACGTTGTCCCCTATGGATACGAAGGCATAACCTTTGACAAGATCTCTTACAAGTGGCCCGTCCGCGTCGGCATCGAACTTTCGCTTGACTTCGGCCGCGAGAGCCACCGCGACCGTGGCATGCGCTTCAAGCTGCGTGACCGCGACCAGGTACTGCGCGACAACAGCGAAGTCAAGGACACCCTCAGCGACTGGGACTGCATGGCCATCGAGCGCGACTACCGGTTCTTCCTCGACGAAGACGGCGAACTGCCCGATATGAGCGAAGCCTACACCAAGACCCAGTTCTCCGATGTGCTGGAAAGTTTCCTCGCCTTCTGCCACCCGGCAGACCTCGCCACGAAGGAAAAGCTCTACGCGTCTCTCGATTCCGGAAAGGTCGAACTCAAGGAATACCAGGTCCGCCAGGAAGACTCCCGCTTTGACCAGGTCATGGCAAGCAACGACCCCGAGATGCTCGAGATGTTCCTGCAATACTACCCCGACTCCCCGCGCCGTGGCGAAGTCGAGGCCAAGATCCGCACTCTTAGCGAATACCACAAGTTCCGCGAGATTCAGGCACAGAACACCTTCAAGGCCTACCTCTCCTACCTGAACGACAACCCGAACGGAGCGTTTAGGGACGAGGCAGAAGCAGGCATCTTCGAACTGGTGAAGAACAGCAACCGCCTGAAGGACTACGAAATTTACCTGAAGCGCTTCCCCAACGGCAAGTACGTTGAAGAAGCGAAGGCTGCCCTCAAGGGCGCAAACTCCAGTGCGCCGTCGCAGATGGAATACCAGGCTCCCGAGTACGTGCAGCCTGAGGAACCGGCACCCGCGGTGGAAGAGGACGATGACGACGAAGAAGAAGTCGAAGAAGCTCCGGCCCACAAGGTAAAGAACAAGAAGGCAGCAAAGAAGGCGGCCAAGAAAAAAGCCAAAGCAAAAGCAAAGTCCAAGAAAAAGAGAAGATAATCTTCCCAAGCTCCAGGACTCATGAAAAAACTCGTCATACTAGCACTCCTCGTCGCAAGCCTTGCGTTTGCGACAGAATCCGTTATTGATTCCGCTACGCCCAACGCAACCGCACTCGAAGTGGCAACACCCGAGACAGAAGCCGCACAGCAGGCTGGCATCTACGACAGGGTTATCGATTGGTACAACGACAACCTGAACTACGGGACAGTCGCACTTCTCATGGCAATCGAGAGTTCGTTCATTCCCTTCCCTTCGGAACTGGTAGTGCCGCCTGCAGCGTACAAGGCCATGCAGAAGGACTCCGACCTGAGCATAGTGCTCCTGGTACTGTTCGCAACGCTCGGAGCACTCGCAGGAGCTTTCATCAACTACTTCCTATCCAAGTTCCTCGGCCGCCCGATTGTATACAAGTTCGCAGAAAGCCGTCTCGGGCATTTCCTGCTTCTCGACGCAAGCAAGGTCGAGAAGGCCGAAGTGTTTTTCCGCGACCACGGTGCCATCTCGACACTCGTCGGCAGGCTTATCCCCGCAATACGCCAACTGATATCGATTCCGGCAGGACTTTCCAACATGAAGATCTTGCCTTTCGCCCTATACACGGCCATCGGCGCCACGTTCTGGAATATCATCCTCGCCATACTCGGCTACCTCGCCCACGGGCAGAAGGATGTCATCCAGGCATACAGTCATGAACTTTCTATAGGGCTGGTCGGGCTCGGCGTGCTGTTCATCGCCTACATGGCATGGAACGCCTTCAAGCCCAAGAAACAATAGCTAGAACTCGCAGTTCTTGACACAGCGGTTTTTCTCGAAAATCGCTTCGAGAACCTTTATTCCCTTGTTGTACCTGCGGTAGGGACCATTGCGCAATCCGTACTCGAAGGTCATTTCTTCCTTGAGCGCACCCAGTTCGTCGTAGATCTTCGCGACGCCATGGATTTGCCCCTTGGAATAGGGAATCTTGCGCCACACGAGTCCACGCTCATTGTATTCCTCGCTCATGCCGTCAAGGACCCCCGCATTGTAGATTTCGCGCTTTTTTTTCCGACCGTTATCAAAGTAGTCCGTGCTTATGCCGTCCTCGATGCCGTCCTTGTAGCCAATGGTCTGCCATGGTTTTCCATTCTCGTAGAAACTCTTGAACACGCCATCGAGTTTTCCGTTCTTGTACGGAGCCTCGACCGCGACCTTCCCGTTAGGGTGGTAACTTATCGCCACGCCCTCACGGATATCCGTACCCTGTTGGACCATATAGACCCTAGAGACGCTCCCATCAGGAAAATTTTCGCGGACTGTGTCAAGTGCGGCAACGTTCGCCGGGGCAGGATCCTTCTGGGGAACCGCGTTTTTTTGCGCAGCAAGGCCGTTGCTAATAGCACAACACAAAATAAGCACGAAAATTTCTTTTTTCATCGACTAAAAATGTAGCATATTCGCTCTAGATTATGTATTTTGTGGGGCGTAATGCGTATTACTTTTTTAAATCCTCCCTTCCATCCGATGTTCAGTCGTGAGTCGCGCAGTCCATGCGTGACCAAGTCCTCTACACTTTATTGGCCCATGTTCCTGAGCTACGCAGCCGGTACCGTCGAAGCCGACGGCAACGAAATCCAGCTCATCGACAGCCCCGCCATGGAACTCGACCTTCCAAAGACTTTGGAAGGCATCAAGAAGTTTGACCCGGCACTCGTCGTCTGCAGCACGAGTACACCGAGTATATTGAATGACCTCAAGGTGGTGCACGCCATCAAGGAAACTCTCCCGAACACGAAGATTGCCATCATGGGCACGCACGCCACCGCCGAGCCGCTGGAATCCATGGAGATGGAACCCTCCCTCGATTTCGTGATTATCGGCGAGGCGGACTACACCGCGAGGAACCTCGTGCGTTACATGCGCGGCGACATCAAGGAAGTTTCTAGCATCGCAGGCCTCGCCTTCCGCAAGGCGGACGGCACGACCGATTTCCAGCCCGAGGGTCCGAAGATCGAGAACCTCGACGAACTCCCGTGGGTCTCGAAGGTTTACCGCAAGCACCTCTACAGCTGCTACAAGAAGTATTTCTACGGTGCAAACCTCAACCCGCTAATCGTCATCCTAAGCGGGCGCGGCTGCCCGAACCGCTGCAGCTACTGCGTCATTCCGCAGACGCTGAACGGCCACAAGTTCCGCCGCCGCACGCCGAAGGACGTGGTGGACGAACTGCAGTACATCAAGGACAATTTTGAAGACCTGGGCGAAGTCTTCTTCGAAGACGACACGTTCACAGCAAGCCACGAGCACGTGCGCGAAATCTGCAACCTGATTCTGGAACGCGGCCTCAAGATTACCTGGAGCTGCAACGCCCGCGCTGACGTTCCGCTCGACCTGCTCAAGCTCATGAAGAAGGCGGGCGGCCGCGAGATGTGCGTGGGTTTCGAGAGCGCAAGCCCCGTAGTGCTCGAGAACATCCACAAGGGCATCAAGAATACCGACAAGGCAATCGAATTCACGAAGAACGCACGCAAGGCAGGCCTCCTAGTGCACGGCTGCTTCATGGTAGGTAACCCCGGCGACACTCCGGAAACGCTCCGCATGACGCTCGACTACGCCAAGAAGTTGAACCCCAACACGGCTCAGTTCTACCCCATCATGGCGTACCCCGGCACCGAGGCCTACAAGGAAGCCCTCGAAAGCGGCGCATTACAGACAAAGGATTACAACCAGTGGCTCGACAAGGACGGGTTCCACCGCACGACCATCCAGCGCGGCGAACTCACCAGCCAGGCTCTCGTCGACTTCTGCGACAAGGCCCGCCGCGAGTTCTACCTGCGTCCGAGCTACATTCTGCGTCAGGGAATCATGGCCCTCAAGAACCCGCGCGAACGTTACCGCGTTATGCGTGGATTCGGAACGCTCGTGAAGCACCTGTTTAGGAAGCACGGGCAGCTCGCCCCTGTGGCACGCCAGGCCCCGACGATAAAGCAGTAGCGAATCGGCAGGCAAACCAACCTTTTTAAATCCCGGCCCCTGCGCCGGGATTTTTTCCATTTTGCTATATTGCCCCCAAAAAGGAGAAACGATGATTTGCAAGAAGTGCGGTAGAAAATACAACGACGACATGCCCAAATGCCTGTGGTGCGACGCACCGAACGAAGGTCCGGACAACGCCCCCGAAACTGAGACCCAAACATCCGACGAGCAGCAAAGCGCTTTCAACCAGGAAGAGCCCGAAAATGTCGTGCGCGGCAAGAGCGCCATCTTCTGGACAAAGATTGTCATCGTCCTGGGCGTTATCGTCGGGCTTTTTTCTGAATTTGCCATTATTGTTGTCAAGCCCTACCTGGAATCATCAGTGAACAAAGCCGCGATTCAGCCAACAATGTTCCTCGGTACCGCATTTGCATTCCTCTTTTACCTGTTCCTAGTCTTCGTATTCTGCTGCGTTCTCCTCGTCGCGGCATTCAAGTCCTGTAGATGGCTTTACAATACCGTCAAGATGCTACGCAAGTTCACGACAACGACCTTTTCGCCCATTGCCGCCGCAATCTGTACTCTAATTCCCGGGTTTTGCGGAATTTTCGACTACTACATTTTCAAGGATATCCTCAACCGCCAAGAAAAAATGCTCGCACAACGGAAGGCCAAGTTTGTCGCGCCGGCCCCCGGGATGCTCAAGTGGATTCTCATGTTGTCGGTCGTAAGCCTCATCCCCTCTGTCGGCTACGAACAGATCGCCCTCCGCATGCTCTCCCTCGTCTTAATCGTTTCTGCCGCTGTAGTCTACATCAAGGTCATGACGGTAGTCATCGAGAACGAGAATACTCTCTCTATCATCCGCGAGCGCGAACTCCTGGAACGCAAAGTCGATGAAATCCTCGCCCAGCGGGAAAAACAATAAACTTTTTTACTACTATTATACATACTATGAGTGAAAACTGCCTTTTCTGCAAAATCATCAAGGGTGAAATCCCTTCTAAGAAAATCTACGAAGACGACGACGTTTTCGCCTTCTACGACATCGCCCCGCAGGCGCCGGTACACTTTCTGGTGGTACCGAAGCGCCACATCGCAACCATCATGGACATGAAGCCGGAAGATTGCGAACTCGTGGGCAAGATGCTTTACCGCGCACAGCTTATCGCGAAGGACCTCGGCCTCGAAGAGGGCGGTGCCCGTTTCGTGTTCAACTGCAAGGCTGATGCCGGTCAGACGGTATTCCACATCCACCTGCACGTCGTTGGCGGACAAGAAATGGGCTGGCCTCCATTCCCGAAGGCTTAATAATCGCGGCGCAGCCGCCATTCTATGATTAAAACCCGCGCGATAGTCCTGCACCGTTACGCCTACAGCGACTCCAGCTGGATCGTGAAGGCGCTTACGGAGGAATGCGGCATTGTCTCCTTCATCGTGAAGGGAGGCAAGCGCAAGGAGTCGCCCTTCAAGGGCGCGCTCGACCCGCTCGCCCTGAGCGAAGTCGTGTTCCGCGAGAACCCGAACGCAGAACTGCTGTTCGTGAAGGAGGCATGCGTCATCGAATGGCACCCCCACCTGCGCGAAAACCTCCTGAAAACGGCGAAGGCGCAGGTCATGACCGAAATCGTATTGCGGTATGCGCCGGCGGGAGTCCCGCTCGAAGGGGAATTCTCGCTACTCGAAAACGCGCTCGCCGCGCTCGATGCAGTGAACAGTGGATCAGGCATTTTCGCCCGCTGGCTACTTGGCATCTGTGACCTGTGGGGATACACGCTCGACCTACATACCTGCAACCGCTGCGGTCAAGCGATCGAGGGCGCTCCAGCGGATTTCCACCCGGAAACGGGCGCTTTTGTCTGCAAAAATTGTCTCGGAGTCGAAACTCCCCGCGCCAGGAAGGAAACTCTCGACGGTTTTTACGCGCTACGCTCAGACAACGAGCCCGCGACTCCGGAATATGTCGAGAACGCGCTCCTCGCCTACCTGCGCAACCACATCGGGTTCATGCGCGAAATAAACTCGCTCAAGTTTCTAAATGAAACACGCAAGTTATTTCCGGAAGTACAATAAGACCAAACCCCAACATAATTGCTAAATTTTACACGCTGTGAAAACGCAGATTTATAGAAATCGCGGTTTATCAAAAGCGCAGTTCATAAATAGGAGTTTGTCATGCTTACTGCGGAAGATATCCGCGCCCTGAAGGGCACGGGCAAGAAAGTTTCGATGATTACGGCCTACGACTTCGCATTCGCCCAGATGGCGGAAGCCGCCGGCGTGGACCAGATTCTCGTGGGCGACAGTCTCGCAAATACCATGCTCGGCTACAAGAGCACCCGCGAAATCGGCATGACCGAGATGCAGATCTTCGTGGCGGCCGTCTGCCGTGGCGCCCCCAACACGCACGTGGTCGCCGACATGCCCTACCTGAGCGACAAGGACCCGCAAACGGCATACGATAACGCGAAGCGCTTCATGGACTTAGGCGCATCAAGCGTCAAGCTCGAGGGCACCCCCGAAGGCGTCATCGAGTTCCTGCGCAGCAAGGATATTCCCGTCTGCGCCCACCTGGGACTCTTGCCGCAGACCGCCGAGAACTTCAAGCAGAAAGGCAAGACCGAAGAAGAGGCGCGCGCCATCGAGGAGGCGGCAAAGTTCGTAGACAGCCTCGGCTGTTTCGAGACTGTACTCGAGCATATCCCCGAAGAACTCGGCAAGAAGATTACTGGCGAGGTGAAAAGCGTCACCATCGGTATCGGCGGAGGCAAATTCACCGACGGACACGTGCTCGTGATGCACGATGCGCTCGGAATGCACCCGCGCAAGCTCCCTCCGTTCGCCACGAAGTTCGTAGACATGTACTCTCTCGGCGTAGAAGGCATGCGCAAGTACGTGGAGAGCGTGAAGAACGAAGTCTAATCCCGTCGATAGAAATTTTTTCACCAACAATTGATAAAATTTTTGATGCTAGGCAAAAAAAAATCTCGTCGCTGACGAGATTTTTCTGTAGATGCTACGAAAATCACAATTAATTCTTTGAGTATCATTAAGTTACAAACAAAAAATATTGACGCCGGCAAAAAGAGCCAAATCGTCTGGAAAGCGCGTAGTTACTGGGCTCCAGCGATTTTACATACAAACTAATTTTCGCTTTCCTTAAGACAAAAAAATTGTCTTGTCAATAGTTTTTTGAAAAAAAATGAAAAAATTTTTAAAAAGGTGTTGATTTTTTGTGAAAATAAAGTTATTTTAATGTCATCAAAACAATTAACCCTCAAAAAAGGAAGAATACAATGGCTACAACAAAGAAACCCGCTGCTAAGAAACCCGCTGCCAAGAAGGCTGTCGCCGCTAAGAAGCCGGCTGCCAAGAAGGTCGCCGCCAAGAAGCCCGCTGCCAAGAAGGCTCCGGCTAAGAAGGCTGCTCCGGCCAAGAAGGCTGCTGCTAAGAAGCCGGCCGCCAAGAAGGTCGCTGCCAAGAAGCCGGCCGCCAAGAAGGTTGCCGCTAAGAAGCCGGCTGCCAAGAAGGCTCCTGCTAAGAAGGCTGCCAAGAAGTAATTCTTCTTTGCTCTCTTTTTGGAAAGGACCCGCTCTGCGGGCCCTTTCTTTTTTGTCGCGCTTATTGCTATCTTTAACGCATGATTTCGGAAAAAGACCTCGAAGAACTCCAGAAAATTCCCCTAGACGAACGCGTCAAGCGCGTCGAAGCCCTCCTCGAAAAGAAGGAAAACCCGCGCGGATTCGAACTCGGACTCCTCCTCGCCCTAAAAATGGGGCAGGAAATCCGCGAGAAGAAACCCCTCGGGAGCGAATCGGGCGACCTCGTCGCCAGCTGGAGCGACAAGTATTCCGAATACCTCATCGAAGAAGCCATCGCGAGCGCGAAGGAATTCATGCTCCACCCGGGCGCCATCGCCGAAAAGATCAAGGCGGGCATGAACAAGTTCGAGCAGAAACCGGAAGATGCCGGGCAGGACAATGCCGCGTCGGAGGCTAACAATGGCTAACAAGCTGCTCGCCACCGTCGATATCGGGAGCATGAGCTGCATTATGCTCATCGCCGCCTTCGAGGACGGGAAACT
>Ga0310697_10003964_pt1 | contig 14762 bp, 10 predicted proteins | sample 172DNAGHGlowgp2_FD_203883 | JGI IMG/M metagenome (GOLD analysis project Ga0310697, IMG submission 203883) | Sheep rumen microbial communities from Palmerston North, Manawatu-Wanganui, New Zealand - 1728 DNA GHGlow gp2 (v2) (version 2) | ecosystem: Host-associated > Mammals > Digestive system >...
ATAGAACAGGGTATCGTGGCGCACAAAGAGGTCGTCGCTATGGTGCATACCCGTCTCAACCGGAATCGGCGCCAGCGTATATCGTCCGCTGCTGCCGTCCACCACGGCCATCACCGTCCCGCTCCCCGTAAGGCCGTCGTAATGGAAGGCGCAATAGTAGCGCCCATGGTACTCCGCCACCTTCTCCAACTTCACATGGGTATGTATCCCCAGCAGCGACTGCAGGTCGAGCGCCACACCCTCCTCGTGCACCAGCAGGTATTTATACTTCTTGTGGAATTTGATTGCCATGTTTCCGTTGCGCCACACCAGCCATTCGCCCTCCTCCTGCGGCTCGGTATGGCCCGTGGGCAGATACGACGACATCGGAGCCAGGCGCAACTCGTCGCCATAGTCTTTAAAGCCACCGAACCCCCTTTTGGAAAAACCATAGAATCCAAGCTTATGGGCCGAGATATGCATGGCGCAGATACGATGTGTGCGTTCGTCGATGCAATAGTCGGTCCACTGGCAGTAGCGGTTGTCGATATTTTTATAGTAGCGGTCGACGCGATAGCCCTTGCCATAGCCCAGCCTCGAGAAATTGGCGTAGTTCGGTCGGTACCAGGGCCTGGCGGCCACGGCGCCCAGACGGGCCTCCAGTTCCGCCGCGGCGCTGTCGGTCTGCAGTCCCCACCCCGTGCCGGCAAAAGCCAGCTCGTCGACCACACCGTCGTAGTTGAGCCGGGGCAGCGAATCCATGTTGTGCTCGATGTCCACCACGCGCAGGCGCCCGTCGCGCACATCGACCAGACCCCAATGGTTCAAGTCCTTCTCGAACGGCAACAGCAGCCGCTCCCCGTCCACGAAACCGCGGTGGCTGCCATGCCAGCTGAAGGTCCTCAGCTTCTCGCCCAGCCCCGCTGTGCGCACCATGCGGCCTTCCTCGAAGTGCATCACCGCCGTCTCATCCTTCAGTGCCACCAGCATCTGCAACTCGCCTCCGGCCACGAAAGTGCCGCTGATAAGCGTGTCGTAGGGGTCGTCCTCCACAAACCATGAATCGGGCGACCAGCGCGAATGCTTCCACTCCACCTCGCCTTCCAGCGGATGGAACCGCGTGGTATCGTAGAAGAACTCGATGGAACGCTCCGTCTCCTGCATTGCCACGGGCGACGGCGGCGCATCCCTCAGCTCCGCCACCGACAGCCCACGCAGCCGCGCCCCGCCGCCAATGAAGAACCGCCCGCCTGCGCGACGCACATTCCCTCCGCCCTCCATCACACGCCACCGGCCGTCCCTGCGGTCGAGAAACCACAGGTACGTGCCCCACTCGCCGTGGTCCATCAGGTAGACCCTGAACTCCGCATCCTCATACACCATGTGGTCCGCCTTCGCGCAGCGGCGCCAACGCGGGGACGCGCTGGGACGCAGGCTGCCAGCCTGCGAATGGAGCGCGGGCTGCCAGCCCGCGACAGTGTCGAGGTAGTAGGCATAGGAATCATCATAGTACCCCTGGAGAAAAAGCGTGTCGTGACGCACAAAGAGGTCGCAGTACCTGTCGTCGTCCAACTCCGGGGGCCACTCCAGGCGCTCCACGTCGACATAGCGGTCGTCGCGACTGCCGCCCCAACGGCGCTCCGTGGGCGTCAGCCGGAAAAAGAAACTGCTGTCGACACCCGACCACTCCCCCAGTTTCGGCGACGCCACAAAGCGACAATAGTAGCGCCCGTGGTATTCCGCCGCATGCGTCAACTGCACATAGCTCTGCACATCGGCCAGCGGCCGCACATCGATTTCGGCCCTGCAGCGCGGCTCGAGGGTCACCCCCTGCGCCCGGCAGCCCGGACCCGCCAGCAGCATCGCCGCCAACACAAACGTCATCATGAGGGTACGGTTCGTCATATCAATCGGATTATTAACATACAAACAACGTCCAAAAACCTTTTTTATTGCCCTGCCCCCCCCTAAAAAAAAACAATCGCCGTCCCCGCGGCACGCCGCGTCTCCACGGGAGGGGTCCGAGAGGGGCCGAAGAGGTACATAATTCGGCATTTCTTATATCGTTCTTATATCGTTCTCATATACTTCTTATATAGGTGATATGAGAAGTATATAGGAACTATATAAGAAGGGCCGAATTTGACCCCTCTCGGGGAGTGTTTAGTGTTTAGTGATCAGTGTTTAGTGTTAAGTGTTTAGTGTTTAGTGTTAAGTGATAAATGTGGTTTGGGGCAGTACGTGTCCCCGCAGGGGACAAAGAACTTAGGCGGGGGCATCGCCCCCGTTAGGGTACGACCGGTTACATGCGCCCCGCAGGGGCATAAGACATTTATTCTTATGCCCCTGCGGGGCGTTAAAATAGAACAGCCATCAGTTTCGGGGGCGATGCCCCCGCCTATGTTCCTGCACCCCTTTTGGGGGTGCTTTATTTTTTTTACAACAACACAGACAACGGGAAAACGCGAACTTGGCGTTTCCGTGTTGTCTGTGTTGTCGTTAAAAAGAAAAAGGGATGCAATAAAAACGATTTTTTTGCGTTAGGAAGTTCATAAAAAAAGAAATTAAAATAAAACATGAACCTTAAAGGAAGAAGACAAAGTACAAATGTGGACGACCGCCGCAGCTCCGGCAAAAAGTTCGCCATCGGCGGCGGCATCGGTGCCATCATCATCGCAGCCGTCATGACGCTGCTAAACGGCGGCAATGTGGGCGACGTGGCCCAGCAGGTGATCAGCACCGCCACCTCGGGCCAGCAGACCGAGAACTACACTCCCACGGCACAGGAGGAGGAGTTTGCCGTGTTCGCCAAGCAGATCCTGGCCTCGACGGAGGATGTGTGGACCGCCGAATTCAAGAAGCTGGGCCGCACCTACAAGGCCCCGACCATGGTGCTCTTCCACGGCTCGGTGCAGAGCGGCTGCGGCAACGCCACGTCGGCCGTGGGCCCCTTCTACTGCTCGGCCGACGAGTGTCTGTACCTGGACCTCGATTTCTTCAACGAGATGCCCAAGAGCCTGGGCGCCGGCGGCGATTTCGCCTACGCCTACGTCATTGCCCACGAGGTGGGTCACCACGTGGAGCACCTGCTGGGCATCCTCGACGAAGCCCACGGCACGATGAGCCGCCAGAACGAGACCGAGCGCAACAAGACCAGTGTGCGCATCGAGCTGCTGGCCGACTACTACGCCGGCGTGTGGGGCTACCACGAGAACAAGATGTTCGGCTCGCTGGACGAGGGCGACCTCAAGGAGGCCATCGACGCCGCTCAGAAGATCGGCGACGACTACCTGCAGAAGCGCGCCCGCGGCCAGGTGTACCCGGAAAGCTTCACCCACGGCACCTCCGCCCAGCGTATGCGCTGGCTCAAGAAAGGCCTGCAGACCGGCGACCTGCGCGGCGGCGACACCTTCAGCCCCAGCTACAACAGCCTGTAGACGAACGATGCGGAGACGGGGCACGCCCCGTCTCTACAGAGGGGGAGCCATCGCCCAACGATACTGTAGAGACGCAGCGTGCTGCGTCTCCACTGCGACAATCGAAAAAAAAGAGACGCGGCATGCCACGTCTCTTCTTTTTGTTTTACGTTCTATGTCTAGTCGGCGCAGCTGCCGCCGGGGCTCCAGTGGGCGGGGAGGCGGTAGCGTGTGGTGTTGAGGCCGAAGTTGTAGATGTAGCCCACAGTGATGGAGGGGAGGCCGAGCCAGAGGATGTCGTAGCTGAGGATGCCGGGCAGGGGGCCTTCCTCGCCGGTGCCGCCAGCGATGCGGGGGGTGACCATGGTGTACTTGAAGTCGGCGTAGAGGTCGCTGCGACGGCCGATGTAGTAGCGGAGCATGACACCGAAGTCGGCGGCCATATCGAAGCGGGCGTTGTCGTAGCGCCAAGCGAGACCGGCACCGAGATAGGGCAGCACGTTGAGTTTCTTGCCGCGGGAGAACTTGAGGGCATGGGTGAGGTTGACCATAACGTCGGTGTGGAAGGTGGAGAAGGTGTAGCCGTCGCCAGGCTCGTCGTTGATGGTGTCGTAGCGCTCGTGTGCGGTGAGGCCAGCAAGCTGGAAACGGATGGTCCAGAAGTTGCTGTAGTTGCGGCCGAACATGATTTCGGGTGCGGCGCCATACATGCCCAGCTTGTCCATGTGCTCGAAGGTGAAGGAGGAAAAGTTGGGGCCTACGCCGGCGCCGAAGAACCAGTCCTCCAGCACATCGCGCGACTCAGCCGCCGTGCGGCGACGGGGGCCCTCGGTGAACTGGTGCGAGAAACCAAGGAGGAAGGAGTGGAGGTAGACGTCGCCGCCGCTGCCGTCGAAGGCTTCGGGGAAGAAGTTGCACTTGTACTCGAAGAAGGCGTCCCAACGGGGATTGATGACGAAATTGGCCTGAGCGCCGAGCATGGCCTGGAACTCGTGGTCGAACTGGTGGTCGTTGTCGCCGCCTTCGAACACCACGCCCAGACCCAGCATGGGATAGACCTTGAAACGCCAGTTGCGGATGCGCATGAAGGTGGAGGTGAAATCCCACAGGAACTCGGCGCTGCCGAGGGCGAACAGGGCGGTGTAGGGATTGGCGGTGGAAGCGTTGGGAATGGTCATGAAGTCGAAACTCACACGTAAAGCCAAGGGGCTGACAATCCACTTGCCCACCGAAATTCCGCCAGAGAAGCCCAGGGGGGTCTCGTTGACGCGGTTGCTATACACGCCCACACCCCCTTTGAGGGAGAGGAACATGTTGTCGCTAAAGCGGTCGCCCGGCTGGGCGAAGGCGGAGGCGAAGGTGACCGTTGCAAGCAGCAGAAGTATTGTTTTCTTCATTTTGTGCGTTTTTGATTCTTTGTTCCAGTTTTTTTCGCAGGCTGGCAGCCTGCGTCCCAAGGTTTTTAGCTGACCGAACTGTTGACAGGCATGCGGTAGCGTGTGGTGGAGTGGCCGTAGTTGTGGATGTAGCCGACGGGGAGATAGAAGGTGGCTCTTGCATTCACCGACCAAAAAAGGTATTGTCTGCTGCCGGCTGGGCTTTGGCGCCAAGCGCAAAGCCCACCAGCACGAGTGACAACAACAACTTCTTCATGATTGTTCGATTGTTTGATTGCTAGAATGCTTGAATGAGAGAGGAGACTACTCCTTGGCGCGCTCGGCGAAATCCTTGGCGGAGACCTTCTCCACTTCGGGCTTGACCTGGTCTTTGAAGAGCTTGCTGAGGTTGTCGGCATAGAGGCGGTCGATGACCTGGCCAAGGTTCTGGCGGTCGGCAGCGATGCTGCGGGCAGCCTTCTCGAGGCGGTCCTCGGTCTGCTCCTTGGTTTCGCCCTCGACGGGACGGTCGTTGCGACGGAGGATGTCCTTGATGTAGTCGACAATCTGGTTGTTGGTGGGCTCGACGGGGCTGATTTCCTCAAGCTTGGACTCGATGAGTTCCCACTTCAGCGAGGGGACATACTTGTCGTTCCAGTCGGCCTCGATTTTTTCGGGGGTCATATCCTTGTCGCCACGCGAAGCGAACCAGCGTTTGAGGAAGTTCTCGGGCAGCGGGGCGGAGAACTGGTCGAGGAGGGCCTTGCGGACCTGGTTGACGAAGAGGTAGTCGCTCTGTTCGTTGTTGGCTTTCTCGATTTCCTTCTGGAGGAGTTTGCGGAAAGCGGCCTCGTCCTTCACAGTCTGGCCGGGGAAGACCATCTGGAAGAGTTCGTCGTTGATCTCGTGGGGGATGATGCGGGAGATGCCGGAGAGGGTGAGTTCGACGTCGGCCTTGAACTTCTTGGCGGCGGCGGTGTCGATGTGGAGTGCACGCTCGATGTCGGCAGTGGGGAAAGCCTTGGCGAGGTTGAAGACAATCTTGTCCTCGGCCTTCTTGCCTTCGAAGAGGGGCATGAGTTCGGCATCCTTGAGGTTGAGGAGGTTGAGGGAGACGAAGGTCTCGATGCCACCTTCCTTGTGGGCACCGGCCTTGTCAAGCTCGACGAGTTTGCCATACATGATATCGCCGGCGGCGACGGCCTCGGGGGTCTCGAACTTGCCGTAGCGGTTGACGACGTTGTTCAGCTCGGTGTCGACATCCTTGGCAGTGACTTTGATCTGGTTGTACTTGACGGCAACCTTGTCCCATTCGATGGTGAACTCGGGGGCAATGGCAACGTCGAAATAGAACGAGAACGAGGTGCCCTTGGCGAAGTCGACTTCGCCGGTCTTCTCGTCGTTGGACATGGGCATGCCGAGAATGTGGAGCTTCTCGTCGTCGATATACTTGAAGAGGGAGGTGTTGAGCGTGTTCTGCACGGCGTCGCCGACGATGGCGGGCTTGTACATGCGCTCGATGAGTCCCTTGGGGGCCATACCCTTGCGGAAGCCGGGGATGGTAGCCTTGTGCTGATATTCTTTCAGCTGTTTGTTTACATTTTCAATGTAGTCGTTTTCCTCGATATCAACCTTGATACAGAGTTCCAAATCACTTAATTTCTCTCTTGTGATGTTCATCTGATTGTTTATTTTATTGATTTTTAGTCTTTTTGTTATTTTCAGTAAAAATGCAAAATTACATAAAATAATTGGATTTGAGAATATAATTTTACATTATAATATATTTTTTATATTGAAGCAGGGCGTAAAGCGCTTATTAATAGAATCCTATGTTGAGTTTTATGAGCAGTGCAAGGAGACCGCGGTCGGGCGTCATATCGGCCTCGGCGGGCATGCGTTTGTAGAGGTGCGTGCGCCGCGCGGCAAAAATGCCTACACCGCCATGAATGTTGTTGTAGACTTCGGTGGCGTTGGAGATGTCGCCGAAATGGCTGGCCGTGCTCAAATAGGCGTTGAGTTCTTCGGAGCAGCAGGTGAGATAAAGGTCTATGCGAGGGACGAAGAACTTACGGGTGGTGTCGTCGCCAAAATAGTTCTTCACCTGGCTGAGGAAAAGGTCGCGCGAGTAGTCGATCTCCGTGGCTTTGGCCGGAGCTTTGGGACACATGAAATCAGCGTGATAGACAACGCTGTCCGGCCTCATGTAATAGAAACGCACGAAGGGCTGATAGAGGCGTGCATTCTCGAAGGCATTCCATTTGATATGGCATCCGAGCATGCCATTGCCCATGGGGTCGTAGAAGGAGAAGCCCCTGCCAATGGTATCGCCGGTGAGAGGGCTGACCGTGTAGCTGGGCTGGATAATGAGATTATCGTTTTTTTGCTTGACGAGCGATACAGGGTCGGTCGTGGCCAGGATGGAGTTGTCGGAGGTGTTGCGAATGGAGAGGACGTAAGAATAGTTCTCGTTCAGGCGATTCTTGGTGCAGAAGAAATAGAGCGGCTGTGCCGTGCTGGCGAAGTTGCCGGAATCGCGGTCGCGCGTGGTGTACTCGAATGACATCGAGTCTTTTAGGGCACCATTCTCATATGCCAAAAGGGCAACGGCGATGGACCCTTGAGGATAGTTGTTCGAATCGGAATTCTGGCCATAATTGTAGATATTGCCCTCGGCAAGGTAGCAGCGCTGGACGCGCACCCAAGTGGTGTCGTCGTCCTGGTCCAAGAGACAATAGACCACGGGGACATTCTTCCAGCTGGCGTTGGGCGAGAACTCGACCTCGCAGGCTGTAAACAACAAGAGTACCGGTATGAGATAGAACAATTTTCGCATATCAATGTGTGTTTGTTTCCGATGATGAATGGGTGGCTTCGCTGACTTCGATTTCGTCCATCATGAGCCATGGTTTGAGCCCTTTGGCACGGTGCCATGCAGGGATGGTGCCTATGGACTGGGCGTCGACTTTCAGCATGCTGATGCCGTTCCTGTCAACAGGGACACGGACCTCGACCACACGGGGATCGCGGGCATCTTCCGAGGCTGCCTCGACAGGCACTGACACCTGGAGGGTGTCGACGAAGGTGGTGCCGTCGGCCGAGAGGGCGACCGAAAGCTGACGGGGGGCGAAGGCCCACAATTCGGGCGCATGGGCAAACCGAAGCGTTACATATTCAATGTCGATGGGTTTGGCCAGCCGGACGGTGGTCACCACGCCATCGCCGGAGAATCCCAACCAGCCCTGCGAGAGGTCGTCGACGGTACCTTTCTCGCTGTCGAACAGGATGGAGTCGGTGCCAACGTTAAAAGGAGTATTGGGCTTGCGGGAGAAGGTGGTAGAGACAATGTAGTCGTAGTTGAACTTGCGGGTGGCGATAAACGACGGCGGCATATCCTTGGCAAAGGCGCAAGCCTTGACCACAGTGGTGGCATTGATGGCAAACGGCGCCGTGTAGCGCGGCGACTCCTGGGTGGGGTCGCTGCCATCGAGGGTGTAGCGTATCTCGCTGCCGGGCTGGCTGGTGATGGTCACCTTCAGCGGCTGCGAGAAACGCATCTCCGAGCCGCTGATGACAGGAGGCTCAAGCATGCCGGCCGTCATACGCGGGAAACTGATGCCGTAGCAACTGGACGGGTCCGCTTGGCTGTAGGGGCGCAGGTGGATACGGAAAGAGGTGTTGCTCCGGGGATAGATTCTGAGGTACACGCCGTTGTCCAGCATTTCGAACTGCTCGCCGAGCACTTCGACAAAGAGCCCTTCCCCACCCTTGTGGATGGCGCACCAGCGGACGTGCTTGCGTTCTACGATGCCGCCGTCGCCCTTAGTGGCGTGGGAATAGGTTCCCACCTGGGACGAATTGCGGCTGGAGAAAACCACCTCGCGGTCGGGGCCGAACCAGGTGATGCTGTCGTAGGCGTTGGCGTCCAGGAAAAACACAGGCCGCAAACGGTCCGCCACAACGCTCTCGCCGGGAGAAACGGTGTAGTCCACCACCACGTCGCCCGTGCTGAAACGGGTATAGGTGGTGCGCACATCGCAGAGGCCATTGCCTCCCGGCACGGCGTATTTCCACATATCGTCGATGCAGAGGGTACGCTCGTCGGGACGACGGACAATGCTGCCGACGCGATTCCCTGTGGCATTCATATAGTCAGCAAAATACAAACCGCAGGACATCATGGCACTGTCCTGAATGGGATCGCCGTTGTTCACCAGGGGGATGGAAGGCGCCGGCTGCGACAAGGCGAATTCAACGGTACCCAGGGTCGGGTCCTCGACATACTGCCGGGACTGGGCACCGTTGCGGCGCACAACCAGATTGAAACGCACGAAGAGTTCCTCTCCGGGTTGCATCTCCACAGGCGGTATGCCCACTTTCACCGACTCCACCCCTCCCCCGTCGATGGCCACAGGCAGGTCGCCGGCCGTGATGTTGGGACGGAGGTTGGTAAAGATGATATATTCTAATATATAGCCACTGAAATTGACGAAATCATTCCGGTTGTACACCAGGAACTCGGCATCGTCGATGGTGGTTTTGCTCAGGTGTACATCGAAGGGGCAGAAGAGATTCTTCAGGTCGGAGGCTTTGGCGCCACCGAGAGGCCACACATCGACAAAGCCGCCCTGCAGGTTGCGGCGGTTCTGCACCAAAGTCCACAGCCCTTCAAGGTCGGCAAAATTCTCGCCGCCCACAGCGGCAAGCATCAGGAAGGGACGGTCGCCTGTCTTCTCCATCGACTGCCGCAAGCCCTTCTCCGTAGGGTTCATCAAGGCAATAACATCGGTATTCTCCGAAAAATCGGCACCGGCGAAAATGACCGGACGCGTCTTGTCCAGATATTTCAAACGCTTGTATGCCGCTGACATGCAGATGCCGTTGTCGCGGCTCTCGCCCAGCGACCAGGCAATTATCGACGGATGGTTCTTGTACTTTCCGAAGAGGTTCTCCACACGGCGTTCGAAGAGGGGGATAAAATCCTTGTCGGTGGCCACGGCATGCTGCTGCGTGGATGCCGGCATCAGGTTGGCGTCGCACACCACATAAAAGCCCATCTCGTCGCAGAGCTCGTAGAAATAGGGATCCATCGGCGAATACTTCGCCGTACGCACCGCGTTGATGTTGAGTTTCTTCATCGCCAGAAGGTCCTGTTTCATGCGGTCGCGCGCAATCCGTCCTTCTGTGTGTTTGGTACCATAGGTGACGCCCTTGATGGTCAACGGCTTGCCGTTCATCTGCAGCACCCCGTCTTTCACCTCCACGCGGCGGAAACCAACGCGGGTTCCCACCACCTCTTCTTCCTCCATCTCCTCGTTGCGCAGACGCACAACAACGGTGTACAGCCTAGGCGTTTCAGCCGTCCACGGCTCCACGTTGCTCCACGAGCGGCTGAGGTCGACGGTGGCCGTGGTGCTCTTGTCGAAGACCACCCAGCGTCCCATACGGTCGAACGTGTGGCCCTTAGGGTCCCACACCTCGACTTCTACATAGTATTTTCCTTTCTTTTTGCTGTTGAAAAAGTTGATATCCAACGACAACGTACCCGACTGCAACGCAACGTCGTAGTCCGCCGCCACCGTCAGGTCGTCCACATTCGGATCGCCTTTGAACAACAGGTAGGGTTCCCCGTTGAGGCCCTCCATCTGGTCGTCGCTCTCGAGCAACGCCTCCTGCGAATGTTTGAGGGTCTCGATGGCAAGCACATTCTTCTTGCCGTATTTCAGGAAGTCATTGAGGGCAAACTCGTTCCAGTGGCGCGAGTCGCCGGCGTAGCCCACGGTCTTGCCGCCCACCATGACGCGGCAGGCGCGACCGCAGCGCACATTGAGCGACACACGGTAGTCCCTCCAGAACTTCTCCACCTCCACCTCGCGCGAATAAATCACCGAACTGTCGGTCTTCTTCTGGTCCCATCGGCCCGTGAACTCCATGAAATAGGGCGAGTCACGGTAGGCCGACTTCATGATGCCCGACTCGTCGTCGTAGGCCTCGACGTTGGCACGCGCCGGCATACGTGCACCCTCTTGGGAAAAAACAGGTGCGCACAGACCTATCGCCGCCATCAAAAGAAGAACCGCCTTTCTCATCGCAAATCAATTAGTTGCCGAAATAAAGGGAGAGACCGCCGCCCAGCATGTGGAGCACCACAGTCTCAGTGAGCAGAGGCTCATTGGCCAGGTCGTAACGTATCACTTTGTTCGACTGCAGCAGCTTGTAACCCAAGTGCGCTCCCACAGCGAACGAACGCGTGACGGCGTAGCGTCCGCCAAACTCTATGCCAAGGTACAGTCCACCTTCGTCAATCTTGGTTACCGGAGGTTCCGACGAGGCGCCCACAGGCAACGAGTAGCCCACCTGCAGCACTGCATAGGGCGTCAGGCGGTCGCGCGTGAAGTGGCTGCGGAGCTCGGCGTAGAGAGGCAGCTGCGTGAAAGCCCCTGTGGGGTCGGCCAGATAGGCAAAACCCAGACCCACGGCAGCCTCCTTGCGGAACTGGAAGCCACCCGAAAACGACGGCATAAAGCCCGACACCGAGTCGGCAAGTCCCGACTCGTTGGGCGAGCGGTTGAGGTTGAAGACATAGGAACCGTCGCCGACAAAGTAGATGCCACGCCAACGGAATTCGATGTGGCGCTGTGCCATTGCCGTGCCGCAGAGGCCAAGCAACGCTACAGCTAGAAGGATTGTCCTTTTCATGTTTTAATTATAAGGGAGCGCGGAGGAGTGAAGGGGAGCAAAAGGACGGCAGCGCCGTCTTTGGCGGTTGGCCTTTCGTTCCCGTTCACTCTTCTTGCACTCCTTTTTTTTATTTAAGCATTCATCTTCTTCAGATTCTCGCTGATGATCAGCTTGGCCTCAGTGGCGGCCTGCACCTGCTCCACCGTGAACTCGGGGTTGATCTCGGTCAGCACGATACCCTTCGGGGTGATTTCCATCACGCCCATCTCGGTGATGATCATGTTCACCTGGCCCTTGGCGGTGAGCGGCAGGGTGCACTTCTTCAGAATCTTGGGATTGCCCTTGGCAGTGTGCTCCATGGCGAGGATCACCTTCTTGGCACCCACCAGGAGGTCCATGGCGCCGCCCATACCGGGGGTCTTCTTGCCGGGGATCATCCAGTTGGCGAGGTCGCCCTCTTCGTCCACCTGCATGGCGCCGAGGACGCTGACGTCCACATGACCGCCGCGGATGATGCCGAACGAGGTGGCGCTGTCAAAGGTCGAAGCGCCGGGCACATGGGTGATGTATCCGCCACCGGCGTTGATGAACCACGGGTCCTCTTTGCCCTCTTCGGGGGTGGGGCCCATGCCGATCATACCGTTCTCGCTCTGGAGGATGACGTGCACACCTTCGGGCAGGAAGTTGGGAATCAGGGTCGGCAGACCGATACCAAGGTTGACGACATCGCCGTCGTGCAGCTCCTGGGCTGCGCGCTTGGCGATAAAGGGTTTAATCTGTTCTTTTTCCATTTTTGTTATTGTTTGATTGTTTGAGTGCGTGATTGTTTGAGTGCTACGCGGGTCAAGCCAGGCCGTTTCGTTGTTTGATTGTATATACACTCGAATTCAACATCTTGTACAGCTCTTCCACCCGACCTCGCAATTCTTCAAACTTGTCGTTTGTCATATAGTCACTTGCGTGTATTAAATCCAGCCAATAATACGTCTCATTGGCTTCTTTCAGAGATATCGCCACTTTGTGGATAAAGTCCTGGGGGCTCTCCGCCCCGAGGGCTTCGCAATAATTTGCTCCAATGCTTGTACTTGACTTGAGTATCTGCTTCGACATAACATATTCCCCTCTCTCCCTCATCTCGTTGCACAACGCAACAATAGCGAGCGAGAACTCTATGCACTTTTCGTATATTATACCTTTTGTCCGCATCACTCAAACATTCAAGCAATCAAACATTCAAGCAATTTATCTTATTTCCACCCGCGCTTCACCATCTCCTGGGCCACGAACGAAGCCACGTCGTCGGCATAGGTGTTGGCGCCGAAGCCGGCGTCGTAGCCCAGCTCCTTGGCCAGCTCGTGGCTGATACGCGGACCGCCGCAGATGAGGATCATCTTGTCGCGCAGCCCTTCGGCCTCGAGCATCTCCACCAGCTCGGTGAGGTTCTTGATGTGCACATCCTTCTGCGTCACCGTCTGGCTCACCAGCAGCGCGTCGGCATGCAGCTCGATGCCCTTGGCGATAAACTCCTCGTTGGGCACCTGGCTGCCCAGGTTGTAGGCGTCGATCATGTCGTAGCGCTCCAGGCCGTAGTGGCCGGCGTAGCCCTTCATGTTCATGATGGCGTCGATGCCCACGGTGTGGGCGTCCGTTCCCGTCGAGGCTCCCACACAGACTATCTTGCGGCCTATGTGCTCGCGGATATACTCGTCGCACTCCTTCATCTCCATCGTGGTGCTCTCCACCTTGGGGACGTGGATGTTGGTGTAGTCCACCGTGTGCGTCAGGCTGCCGTAGCAGTTCATGAAGCAGAAACCCTCCGTCAGCTCCTTCTGGTACACCACCAGGGGGTTCTCGAAGCCCATCTTCTTCAGCAGCTGCTTGGCGGCCTCCTCGGCCTCGGCACCTGCGGGCACGGGCAGCGTGAAGCTCAGCTGCACCTTGCCGTCGTTCATCGTGTCGCCGTATGGCTTTATCTTGGTGAGGTCAAGGGTTTTGTCGTAGTCCTTTGCCTCCATCGAATACAATCCTTCACTCATTTTATTAAGGTTTACGGTTTATGGTTTAAGGTTTAAGGTTCAGGGAACGCATGTTGTGCGACAGCTCCCTTAAACCGTAAACATTAAACCTTAAACCAGATTATTTCTTTCCTTTCATTAATTCAACAAACGGGTTAAAGTAGTGCTCGCCCTTCAGCGTCACGCCGTCCAGGCCCTTGCCGCCGGTCTTCGGACGCTTCACGTTGGCGAAGATACCCTTCTCCAGGGCCGTGAAGAGGCCTTCGCTCTCCATGGTCTCCAGCAGCTGGGTGGCGTCGTGCAGCACCTTCTGCGCGCGGGTCTTGATGATGCCGCCTTCCTTGAACTCCACCTCCTCGCCGATGTCCTTCATATTGTTGAAGATATACTTGGCGTTCTCGATCGAGAGGTAGCGGTCGCTCATGAAGGGCGTGTGGATGGCCTCGGTAGGCATACCCAGCAGCTGCAGGCCCTGGTGCGTCCACTGGCCGATGACGTTGAACAGCGCATCCTGGATATGGCCGCGGAAGATGTTGCCCGTCATGAACTTCGTCGGGGGCATGTATTTCAGCGGGGCCTTGGGGAAAATCTCGCGGATCATCTGCGCCTGCGCCAGCTCGTAGAGGAAGCCGTTCTCCAGCATGGGGTCCATCTCGAAGGCGTGGCCCAGACCCATCTGCTCCTCGGGCAGGCCGGCCATCAGGGCCAGCTGCTCGTTGATCAGGTCCGAAGCCAGCACCGTGTGCGCCTCCTCGTAGGCGTCGGCGGTGGTCAGGTAGTTGTCCTCGCCGGTATTGATGATTACGCCGGCAAAACCGTTGATGATACGGCTCATATACTGGTCGATCAGCGTGCGCTGCATGTTGATGTCGCGGAACAGGATGCCGTAGAGGGCATCGTTGAGCATCACATCCAGACCCTCCAGGGCGCCCATGGCGGCGATTTCGGGCATGCAGAGGCCCGAGCAGTAGTTGCAGAGGCGGATGTAGCGGCCCACCTCCTCGCCCACCTCGTCCAGGGCCTTGCGCATGATGCGGAAGTTCTCCTGCGTGGCGAAGGTGCCGCCGAAACCCTCGGTCGTGGCACCGTAGGGCACATAGTCCAGCAGGCTCTGGCCTGTGGTGCGGATCACGGCGATGATGTCGGCACCCTGGCGGGCGCCGGCCTGGGCCTGCACCACGTCCTCGTAGATATTGCCCGTGGCAACGATGATGTACAGGTAGGGCTTCGTGCCCTCGCCGATGGTCTCGATGTACTTCTCGCGGCGCAGACGGTTGCTGCGCACCTTGTCGATG
>Ga0310697_10003965_pt1 | contig 14759 bp, 8 predicted proteins | sample 172DNAGHGlowgp2_FD_203883 | JGI IMG/M metagenome (GOLD analysis project Ga0310697, IMG submission 203883) | Sheep rumen microbial communities from Palmerston North, Manawatu-Wanganui, New Zealand - 1728 DNA GHGlow gp2 (v2) (version 2) | ecosystem: Host-associated > Mammals > Digestive system >...
ATCTTTATGGTAAAATGAATTTGACATAAGTTGTTCACTTCTTTCAAACTCATTTTATCAGAGAACTGCTTATGTTTTTCTTTTACTTGAGTTTACCAACAACCCCTAAGGACAACGATATATCCGAATTGCAAGCAGAAAAAGACGTTTTAAAAAACGCTGTTACCAATGCGGTCGGCGTCAAAGATTACATAAAAAAACGTTTTTGCCGTCGAATTTGGTCGTGCGCGTCGGAAAAAATTAGCCGGAGTGCGTTGGGGAGTGGTTTTGCTACTCGACGACTAATCGACTTTGTAGTCCATAAAGGACGTTGTCAAAAAATTTCCCGTACGAAGTGTTGTCCACCGACAAATTGCTTAACGTGCTTGAAAAAAAGAATTCGCCACCCTCTACAATTCCTCCCACAAAAAAATTTGTCCTAGCAATCGTCGTGGAAATTTCGGCATCGGTGGAACCGCATTTGGAAAAGAAAAAACTTGCCAGTGTTATGACCACTCTAATCGGCTACGAATTGGCTTTCATGTTTAGGGAAGTGTTGCAATGAAAATCGGAACGATAACTCAACGGCTCAACAATGTATTGCAAACCATGAACGATGAGTACGAAAATTTCTGTGCGCCGTTTTATGAAAGCAATGATTTTTTTCGCAAGATTGAGCAACTCCAAACTAATCGACAAAGTTCCGCTGCGCCTAGCATTCAAGCGGAGCTTTATCGCATGTATGACGCGGTCGGCATATATTACGAAAAAGGCAGGGAGCTCGCTTATTACTTCGACTTGGCTGACACGGCAGACGGACTAAACGACATTGCCATACGGCAAAAAATGATTCGGACGTTGTACGACAATTACGGTAAGTATCCGTCGCCTCAGGAATACATGGCTCGGATTGTCGATAAACTGTCGAATCCGCAAGATTTTCGGCAGAACGATACGTTGCGTCTGCGAATCCTGAAACGTTTCATCGAGTACGGCAATTATTTGAAGGATGCGAATTTCGGCGGGCAGAAGGAAATTTCCCGTTATGTCAAGGAAAAAATTTTTCGTCGACCGACTATTGAAGATATCCTCGAAAATTTGGACGATGGAATATTCGATAAGCTGACCTCCGCCGACAAAATTCAAAAGAAGCCCGACGGTAAATTCGGTCTCATAAAGCTCGCTGACGATTTGGCGACGGGGAAATTTCGCACGGGCGGCGCGACCAAGCGCGGCTTATATTTGTTCGCGATGGTCTTTGAAATGCGTTTCGGCGCGACGGCAACTGCCGATAACGACATCGAAAAGAATCTTTTCCGCGACTACTACTCAAACAACTTGATACGTTTCATAACCGACAACTGCCGCGACGGTGCGAGTGACTACGAACTGTTGCCGAGCGGGGCGGGAATTAACTATAAAAATTTTGCCGAGATGATATATCTTTACCACATTGTGGGCGATTATTCTCCGCAGGACAAGATAAAGTTTTCCGCGCAAATGATTCGCGATGTTCAGTCGAACGTCGCGTCGCAAGAGTCGGTGCAGGTGCGAGACACCGCCTTTTACAGAAATTTTCGTGACGAGATTTTCAACAAGTCGCCAGCCAAGTTTAAAAGGTTCGTAGTTAGCAATTACGATTGTTCGACGTGCGCCGTTGATCTGAAATCCGGCAAGTCTTATGGCATCGGGCTCATGCAGGCGCAACTTGAGCAACGAACGGCGCAAGCTGTTCACTGCGAACTTTTGCAAGAGTTGAAAAAAATGACCGCTTTGGAAGAATGCGATTATGGGCTTTGGTTCGTCGAAGTCGACAAGCTCCACGAAAATCCGTTGCGCGACGAGACCTACTTCAAGGATTTTTGCGAGTTGCTCAATAACACCAATCGGCTTTTAAAGAGCAAACGAAATTTCGATAGCCGCAACGTGACGCGGACAGCTTTGATGGCGGTTTATTATTATTGGCACAACGAATTTCACAATCAGAGTAAGCTCAAGCGTTGGACGAATTTCGCCGAACATTTCCGCGCGTTCAAAGACGGCGTCAACTTTTGGTTAGAGCGAGCGTTTTATCAGCCGCTGGACACGAAAAATTTTTTTGACATCGCCGTAGTATTTTCGTCGTATGCTTACTTGAATCTTTGAGGGGAGATTTCATGGAAAAATTTTTCAAAAACGGCGAATCGGTCACGTTGCATGAAAGCGAATTCGGCAAGTTGCTTATGTTCACGATTCGACGGAAAATCGCTTCGGGCGGTTCCGTCATTTGCTACAAAGCCGTCAATGACGACAAGTCAGGCACTTTGCGCGTCTTCAAAGTCGACGACGAGGACAATTATCTTGAGCCGTATCGGTTGCTAAAAATTTTGATGCGCGACAACGACGAGATGAAAACTTTCATTCCGCAGGTCGAGATTTATCGCGACGACGACGGGCGGCTTTACGTTTGGAACATTGAGCCGGAGTTGAAGACGTTCAAGGATATTTGTGCGGACTGCCAAAAAAGTTCGGCGGTCGATGCCTCGTATAACTTAGTGCTTATACTCAACGCGATGAAAAATCTGACGCAATGTGTTTGTACTCTGCACACGGCTGGGCTTATCCACGGGGACATCAAGCCTTCCAATTTCGGATTCGTTGAACGTGGCGAAGAAATTCTTCCGCAGACAATTTCACTGTTCGACGTAGATTCAATTTGCTCGGTGTACGAGTCGCCGACGGCGTTCAAAGGGACGCCCGGTTTCAGTGACCCGACGATGCCCGCCAATAATCTCAACGACATTTACTCAATCGGCGCAACTTTTTTCTACGCGCTGACGGGAAAAATTTACGATGACAAAAATTTCGCGACAATTCAAGATTCGGTTGAGAGCTCGCCGCTTTTGAGAAACGTCACCAATTTGCACCCGAAGTTGAAGCCGCGCATTGTCCGCATTTTGAAAGGCTGTTTGAGTCGGCGGGAAGAACGTTGCCCGAATTGCGAAACTTTATTGCGGGATTTCGACAGCTGCTTGTACTGCGCCATACCGTCCGAGCTTGCTGACAGGTCAGGAGCCGCCTTTTGGGACGACGTGAAAAAATATTTCGTCGCGCACCAAAAAAAAGACGTCACTGAAATTTTTCAACACCACCTGTACGAAAGGCCGCTGTATCTTCATCATCGGTATGCGTCCGAAAGTTTGAACGTGCTGATTGTTGGTTGCGGACGATATGCGCAAAAATTTTTGGACATGTGCCTTGTCGTCGGACAAATTCCAAACGTGGCTTTGAATGTCACAATCATTGGCGCGGACGCGTCTGATTTTGAGTTGTACTTGGAAAATCGTCCCGAACTCAAAAATTTTTTCTCGATTGGAGAAAATATTTTGCCGGAGAGTTATGGGCACATTTTTTTTGAGCGGAAGGAATTGTCCGCCGAGGATGTTGCCGCCAACGAAAAAATTTTGCAGGATTTTCTTTGCGACGAGACCGCGACTCAACCGCATTATATTTTTGTCGCGCTGGGAAATAATCGTTTGAATCTAATTGCCGCTGAGGCTTGTCGCGACGCGGTTGATGTTTTGGAAATTCCCTGCGAGGTGACTTTTGTCTGCGAAGGCAAGGGGCGGCAAGACTTCGACGGGCGAACGACGCCGATTTATGTTGACGATGTGCCAACAAATTTCCATTGCCACAAAGAATTGCGTCGGATGGCGTTCAATGTTCACCTGTTGTGGAAAACGAATTTGCAAATCAATTATCAAGCAACGTACAGAGAATTTTTGGAGCCTTACAACTACAAATCTTGTATGCTGAATGTCGTTTCGCTCAAGTACAAATTTTACGGCGTGCATTTGGATTTCGACGAGTTGGCTTTGTATGATTGTGCGGAAAAATTTTTCAAACTAAACTTGAACGACGAGTGGCGCGACCTTTATGACAAATTGGTTTACTTTGAGCATCGTCGGTGGGTTGCCGAAAAAATTTGTGACGGGTGGACGAAGCGCGACGTTGCCGAATGCACCGACGGTGAAGCTAAGGACGATAAGCGCAAAAAACATGTTTGCCTTGTGCGCAGTCGTCCCGATCAGATTTTGGAGCGGGAATTTTCTCTGCCGAAGTGGGACAGCTCGGTTGCCAAGCAGCTAGACAAACTTGACGAGCTGGACAGAATGAGCATCGAACTCCATAAATTTTTTGTGCGGCGTGCAAAAATTTTCATGAGCAACAACATCTTGAGCGGCGAGTCGGCGACGACTTTGCGGAATTTTTTGGGTAGCGATAAAAAAATTTTGACTGCGCTCAATGAATGGTTTGCTTGCCTGCGCGACATTTGGAACGGGCGGCGGCAACGCGTTTTCATGTACGAAACTTTTCATGACAATCTGAAGTCGTCGCTTAATTCATTGCCGACGGGCGATAAAAAAAATGCCGAGTCGCTGATTGAATTGATAGACAGCCAGTTTAAAATCATCCGCGCAAGCATGATGTTCAAAAATTACAAGGACATTGACGCCGTGATGATTCGCAACGTACCGTTCATCTTGACGTATACGCGGAAAATTTCGTTGGTCGTGCCTTATGGCTTAGGCGACAACACGGCGGTTTTCGGCAACATCGCCGCAAATTTCGCGGTGAATGCGCAAACAATAGTGTTTTTGTTGAACCTGTCCGACAAAGAAAATTTCGCCGTCGCGAGAAACTCTATTCAAAATGATTTGCCTGCGCTCCGCAATCTTGCTGATAAAAAAAATCTGCGTGCCGGCTTTGAATTCGTCGTTGCCTTCAACAAAAATAAACTCGGCGACGAACAGCTGAATTTTCTGCGCCGAGAGCTTGAGAACGTTAATCGGGTCAAGTGTTGCAAGTTGTTTGCGTTCGGTGATGCGGCGGATGTGCCGAAAATTTTTGCGGGATATTTCAATCGGCGGTGCAGGTCGAAGGAAATTTTTATCGCGCTGAAGAATTCAACGGCACTTTCGGCAATGCTGGAAGCGGGCGGGTTTTACAAAAATTTTGCCTTCTGCGAATTTGACATGCGCCGACAAATTTTTGATGCGCGCGGCAAAGCGTCTGTGCTCAAGTTCATCGACAAGCCGACCTACCTTACGACGACGGATCTTTTCACGCTCAAGGGAGCCTCAGTCCTAAAGCACGAAGTGCCAGAATTCTTTGAAACTTACGGGGATTTTTGGCGGCTGTATAACGCGTCGCCTGACGTGTGGAAGAGACTTTGCACGACGCTAAAAACTTTTTCGGAGGACGCCGCGCCCGTCGCCGTGCTGAAAAAATATCGTCCCGCGCGGCAAGATACGGAGCCGACGACCTTTAAATATTTGATTCCGTTCGAGTGCAAATTTGCCGCCGAAAAAATTTTAACCGAGCTCAAGCGCAGGGAACTCATCGAGCAAAGTAGCAACGTTGTCATCAAGACGACAACCGCTTGCGCCGTGCTGATAAAGACTAAGTGTGTCGACGAGACAACTGCCGACCAATACAACAAAATTTTTTCCGCGCTGCACATGTTGCAGAATCCCGCGAACGTGGAAATTATTTCTGGCCGCGCCGAAGTGCAAATCAAGTTCAACGACTTGATGGTTTGGAATTTGCCGCGCCCGCATGATTCAGACGTTATTGACCTGTTCAAGCGGCTCGGCGAAAAAAATTATCTGATCAACCTTCGGATATCTTCGACGATAAGTTTCACGTACCCGACCCGCCCGATAAAAGATTTACTGACGATTGAAGGGCGGATTCTCGAAATTTTTGTCTACCACAGTTTAATAGCGTCGGGACTTTTTGACGACGTTTCCTGCGGCTGTGAAATTTCGTGGGCGGATAGCAACGCCAAAAACGAATTCGATTGCCTCGTCACGAAGGGGTTTCAAACAGTCTTCATTGAGTGCAAAGCGCGGCGCGAAATTGAGCAAAATTTTTATTACAAGCTCAACGAGCTGACCCAGCAATTTGGCGTAAATGCACGGGCGGTGCTCATTGCCGATACCCGCGAAAAGGGCTGGGAGGAATTCGCGCAAGTCAACGAAACGCAACGTCAACGCGGCGAAATGCTGAACGTCGCAACCATTTGGCGGGCAGACGAAATTCAGAACATAGCTTCCACGTTACACCGACTCTTGAGCAACGGCAACTGAACGGGAAATTTTTACGGCGTTGGCAGTCTCAACTGTCAGCGATTTTTTTGCAGAAATCCGCCCCCCTGACTGCCCACAAAAAATCTGTGCGATTATATGTCCACGGAAGTAATCAAAAGCAGATTTGAGAGGAGCGCATAACAATGAAAAAGAACAACTCGAACATGATCGGTATCGTCGGCAAAGAGGGTTACGAGGCGATAACGGGCGCACGAGCTTTGGAACGTGCGGGGCAGTGTTCGCAGCTCAAAGGCGTCGTCCACGAGATTATGTTCTGCGACAAATACAACGCTACGCCGGCGAATTTGTTGCAGGGCAATCACGCTGCGTTGACGCAATCGACGACGGCGCGTATGAAGGATGTTGTTATGACGAACAACGGCCGAGTGGTTGGGCACGCCCAGTTGAAAGACACCATCAGTCCGAGCGGCATACGCAAGACCATCGAGCAGATTAACGGCGGGCACTACGGCAAAACGTCGATAATCGGCACCGAAGAGACCGTCGAGCATATTGCCGGCAAAGTCGGTCAGCGCGTGCGTTCGTCGGGCATATCGTCCGAAACGACTTCGCGCATTGCCGACAAAGCCCTTGGTCGAATGCCTACGGCGTCGGCATTGGGTGCAGCGGTCAAAAGCGGCGGCGTTGCGGGCGCGGCAGTAGGCGCGGCAGTCGAGGCGTTCTCGTCGGTCAAAGACGTTTTGGACGGCAGGAAGGATATCGGCGACGCGGTTATTGATGTCGGTGGCGCGGCCGCTAAAGGCGGCATAACCGGCGCAATTTCTGCGGGCGCGGGCACCACTGCGGCAGGCTTGACGGGCGCGGCAGTGACTTCGCTAGCAAGCACGGGTGTCGGCGCGGCAATCACTGGCACGGCATTGGGCGCAACTGCAGTTGCCGCCGCACCAATCGTTGTAGGATTCGGAGCTGCCTGCGCGGTCGGAAGCTTTATCTCCTCGTTGTTTGATTGATGATTCGGAAAGGAGTTAGCGTTATGAAAAATTCGGATATCATGAAAAGTTTTTGCGGGCTTCCGCCAATCACGCCGATGCAACTCGTCGTAGTTGTCGCGTTCTTAATCAACGACATCATCAGCGACACGAAAAATAAGTTGCTCAACTTCATTGGGAGACCGAAAACCTACGACAAAACAACGGTTATCAGCACCGAAGAGACCATCAAACCTATTGCCGGCAAAGTTTTAGGTCGTATGCCCACGGCGTCGGCATTGAGCGCAGCGGTTAAAAGCGGCGTTGCGTGCGCGGTAGTCGGCGCGGCTGCTATCGGCACGGCAGAGGAAGTCGCAGCAGTCATGAAACATTCGGCTAGCACGAAAAGTTTCTGCAGATTGTCGCCAATCACGCCAATGCAACACATCGGAGCCGTCGTGTTCCTAGGGACTGTTGGTAAATTACTTTTTGACTTAATCCTGAACCAAAATGGCAGAGGATAGTTGGCTAAAAATCACGGGTTCTCTTGTTTATCCCATCTCAAATCAGATATAAAACATGAATACACTATAACTTTATCGAGTTTACCAACAACCCCTAATCAACGACATCATCAGCGACACGAAAAATAAATTGCTCAATTTTCTTGGGAGGTTGAAAATCAAATGGCGAACATTGACAAAAAAAATTACCGTTCCGCACCGATAGACACGGCGGACGTAGTCTTACCTGCCGAGCTTTTGGAACTCGTCGAACAAATTACCCAAAATAATCACGAGGTTTGGGCGCGGGAACGAATTAAAGACGGCTGGACTTACGGCGAACATCGCGACGATGTCAGAAAGCAGACGCCTTGCTTGGTGCCTTATGAAGTTTTGCCCGAATCCGAAAAAGCGATTGATAGGAACACGGCGGCGGAAGTCTTAAAGGTTGTTGTCAAACTCGGTTTCAAAATCTCGAAAGAGTGAGCCTAAATTTTTCAGCTACCGACAGAAGGTGTATTCAATGACAGAATATGACGCCGTGCGTTGTCTGGCGAATCAGGCGAACTACAAAGAATTTACTTCTTTGCAGGAACAAAGCTTCCGCGACGAAAATTTCTTTGATGTCGGCAAATGGCTGTTCATCATTGGCGCGACGGGTTCCGGAAAAACGTTGGTCGCTCTGCTGAGCTATTTCCACGAACGACAAAAGCGCAAGGAGCAAGGTCAAACTTACAAGATGTTGTTCGCCGTACCATACCGTGCCCTTGCCGCGCAGAAGACCGACGAAATTTCTTTGCTTGCCGATGCGCTCGGCTTGAATATGAAAATTGTTCAGTCCACCAGCGAACACACAATCGACGACCAAGACGTTATCGACGGAAAAGTCGACATAGCCATCATCATCAACGAAAAAATTTTCATGTTCGCGAATATGTATCCTCTCTTCCTTGAACGCTACGATTTGATTATTTTGGATGAGATTGCGCTGATTCAAGATTTTATTCGCGGGCTGAAAATGGATTTAATCTTACTCAAGGCGAGAGATTTTCCGTCACTGCGTGTCATTGCGTTGGGCACGCCGTTTTATGATTGGCGCGAATACGTGGAGCGATTCGGCTTTGTCGAGATTGAGGAGATAACCCGCCCGATTGATGTCAAAGAATTTCCTGTCTTTTTCAATCAGACCGGCATCGACCACGTTGAGGAGGAGTGCCGCGCCGTTCAGCCGGAAAATTTTTCTACAAAGCAATTCAAAGAGTCTGGCTCGCGATTGAATTACATCGTAATGACCATTTGCAAATATCATCTGCGGAACAATGAAAAAATTATCATCTTCCTCAACAGCCGCCAATACGTTCGGGAGCTATCCCGCGCCATTCAAACGCGGCTGGTTGACAGCGGGATTTTAACGCCGTGGATTGACGAGGAAGATTGCAAGGAATTTATTCTCCGCGAAATTCAAGCCGAGTCTGACGAAATCCTTTACGGCGCAATGGACGACAACGACTACCGCGCCTTTGCTCACGGGATAAGCTATCACAACGCGGACATGCCATCGACTTTGCGCTACATGATTGAACGCGACTTGCTTTCCGACGAAGGACACCTGCGGATTGTCTGCAGTACCGAAACGCTTGCTTACGGCATAAATAGCACAACGGATGTTGTCATAATTCCTTACATGGAAAAGCTAAATTTCGACGCCGACGACTCACTGAGGCTGAGTAAACGTTTCCTGTATCCGAATGAGTACATGAATTATTCGGGACGTGCGGGGCGTTTGAATCCGAAGGTGCCGATTTCCGAGCAAAAGCACGTCGGCTACGTCTACCCCATTTTAAATTCAACCTATAATGAATCGGTTTTGAAGCCTTCAAATCAGAAATACAAATGGGAGCTCCTATGCAAGCAAGTTCGAGAGCCCGAAGTCACGTTCAGCAAATGTTTTGAAGTCAATGAAAGGTTTTGGCCGTTATATGTTTTGAGCCTCTTTACCTGTCGGGAAAACGTCTCTGGCAAAATGGTCGGTGAAGAAGATTTGCTGGCGCGGCTGAAGAAATTGCCGTTACCGCCGAAGTGTTCGACGGAGAATCTTGCTGAACACGTGACGCAATCTTTGAGTGATCTTTTGGCAAGAAAACTCATTTGCTTAGACGATGACGATGACGACGCGCTTGAGCCGAAATATTCTTTGACGGACACGGGAGCTAAAATTGCAGGGTTCATCATTTCGTTTGACGACTTCGAGAACCTTTTGGAAACAATCCGCACATACGTAACGGATAAAAATTTTTTCCCAGTTGATTTGTTATACAGTATCCTTTCTGCACCGGAATTCGTCAAGCGCGGTCAAGTCGTCGTCAGGGATTTTGAGCACAGACGAGACAAAGACATCATCTTTTTGCCGCAAACGGTTATTGCGATGGAAAACCTTTTCAGAGCTGCTAGGAAGAAAACTTCTTTTGCGCTCTACAAAAAGATGATGAGCGACTTGGAGGAAGACAAACGACTGTTTCGGAAGAAAAAATACGCGCTTGCCGTCCACACGAATGATTTTCGGGTGCAAAGGTTGTTGGCGGCGATTTTGCTATGGCGTAGCGGCGAGTGCAGTCCGCGAAAACTTTATGACGATTTGCAAATCCATTACGAACAAATGCGCCGCCTGCTGGAGCTCGTCAGCTACTACATTTGCATCGTTCAATATAGCTTGAAGATTGCGCCGGGCAACAAATCGAATTGGTCGTTGCGCAACGAATTGGGGCTTGAGCGATTAAACGCGGTGGAGTGTCAGCTTGAAGATTTGGCAAAGGAGCTTGTTTATCAGCCGTCGAACGAACTGTGCGACTTGTTCGGAGTAAATCAAAAGTATTGTGACTTGTACAAAGCGCAGAAACTCCAAGCGGCAGATAGGTTGTATTCGGAACTCGTCGCACTTGAAAAAAAGTCCGCCGAGTTGTCTGCGGGGCGTCGAAAAAATTTTCTCAAAGATTTAGGCAAAATTCCGAAGCAGTGGCGAATCAAATTGACACAACGTTTTTCGCAACTGTTCAAGCGCGATTGAAGGAGGGTCTGCTTTGGACGGTATAAAAACTTTTGACGAAATAAGCCAGCGTCATCAAATCGATAAGGAAACTTTGAACGGCATAAAAAATCGCTTGGCGCGTTCAATGGGCATGAACACCGAAGATTTCAAATTTACAGGCTTGCAGAAAGCAGCATTCAACACGGAAGGTTTTTGGCTATCGGACAACGACTACCGCCACATAATCATTCAAGGTGCGACGAGTTCCGGCAAAACCTTAATCAGCGAAATGGCGATTCTCGACACGCTCAAGAACGACAACAAATGCATCGTGCTTGTTCCTTTGCGGGCGATGGTTCGTGAGCGTTGGGATCAGTTGCGAAATGATTTTGGAGCGCAAGAAGGCGACAGGCGAATTTATGCCTCCAGTGCCGATTATCAAGATCACGACGGCGAAATTATGGATGGCAATTATTCCGTCGCCGTCATCGTTTACGAGAAATTTTTTACGATGCTGTCGCAATCAAGCGACAAGATGTTGCACGACTGCGAACTTTTGGTCGTAGACGAATTGCAGATGTTGAGCAATGCCAATCGCGGTCCGAAGCTTGAAATTGCGATACAAAAAGTTTTGCGGCGGAATAAGTCGGGCAGCGTCGGAGACGACACGCAAACGCGGGTAATGTGCTTGACGACTTCCGATTGCCGAGTCGAAAATATCAAGCGTTGGCTTACAGTCGACGAGCGCGAGCCGATTTTGATTGAATACGATAAACGCCCCGTGACATTAACTGAACATGTCATTCGGCTTGACGGCAAATACAAATGCCGCACGACAGCGGGAGAAGAATCCGCTAGCACCGATGAAATTGTCGACGGCGAAGGACAGTTGCCAATGCCCGAATCAAACATAAACTTGCGAAGAACCGAAGTCGGCAAACGCAATTTGCTCAAGCAGCTCTTGCAGAATATCTACGCCAAAAATCCGACGGCAAAAGTTTTGATTTTCGTCAACGGCAGACGGAAAACGCAGACCATTGCCGAATTCGTCGCAAGCGAAAATATTTTGCCGAGCACGAATCTGACGGGCGAGCTGACCGAAATTGACAACTACGACGCCGACGATTATCAGCAGCTGTTCAAAACAAAACTTTTCCCGAAAAGAATCGCCTGCCACAACGCCGCAATGTCGACTGCGCTACGCGAGTTCGTCGAAAAATTATTCAGCAACAAAAACGAGTCGTCGAAGTTAGACAACGAGGTTGACCCGCTAAAATTGGTCGTGGCAACTGAAACTCTGACAATCGGCATGAATATGCCCGTAGACGTGATGATTCTTTTCGATCATGAAATCCGGCGCACGGACAGGACGCAGGATTTGACCAGCCAAGAATACAAAAATTTTGTCGGGCGCGCAGGTCGTCTCGGACAAAAGAACATGGACGGCGGCGAAAGTTACATCTTCGCGGCGGACGGCGATGAAACCCGAAAATTTTGGAACAAGTACGTGAACTGCCGGCGCGACGAAATTAAATCGGCACTTATGGGCGTCAGTGAGGAACATCAAGCCCCGTATTACTTGAGCTTGATGGACATTCGCGACAAAGAATATTCCATTGAGGATTTCAGAGCATTGCGGCTGGAAAGTTTTTCAGAAAGTTGCGGCGGCAAGCCAATCAACATGGAGAACATCTGCGAAGAGTTCGTCAAGACGAAACTTTGCACCAAGTCGGACAACGATTCCGATGACGAGGAGCTTTACTCTTTGACGGGCTTTGGCGAAGGTATGGCTCCTTATGCTTTTAGTTTGAGCACATGCAAAAAGATAAATAGATTTTTCTTCCAAGGCGGGCTCTTGAACGGTACGCTTAAGCCCGGTAAAGGCGGCTTGCCCGAAACAATCACCCAAGAAGATTTCGACAACAACTGCTACTTGCTGGACATGCTGTATATTTTGTGCTCGACCTACGAAATTAGGAGCATGGGTCAACTGAAATTGCCGCCCGCCGATAATGTCGAGAAGTCGCGCAAAGCGATGGATCAAGTTGAAAAGTTGCTAAAGAATATCATTTTGAACGGCAGCTACGAGCCGTGGAAGGAAAGTCCCTTCCCGTACATGTGCGCCCCCAACTACGATTGGAGCCATGAACATCGCGATAAAGAAATTTTTTTGCGCGCGGTGTTGCTTTGGTATTGGACGCAAGGCAAGCGAATTGAAGACATCAAAAAGCTCGTGAATGTGCCGCAGGTCGACTTGATTGCCGGAGACCTTGCACGCTTGGCAGAAACCGTATCGTATCAACTCGACAGCATTTATCATTGCTACGGACGTCATCATGGAAGATTGCAAATCGACAATTCGGCGTTGCTTGCCATTCACAAGTTGTCTTTGCGCGTGAATTACGGTGTGCCGCAAGATTTGGTCAAAATCGCCAATCGTCACGTTTACGGACTCGACAGGAAAACGATTTTGGCTATCGGCGACCTCTTCCACAAAGAAGAATTTTCCGAGAAGTACAACAATCCGCTACACATGCTTTTTAGTGCCAAAAAGGAAGATTTGCCCCTAATTCAAGAGATCATCAGCGACGAATATCGCAACGAAATAATTCAAAGCACTGACGAATCGAACACCCGCGACAACTTTGACGAACTCATCAACGCAATAAAAAATGAGCCGCCCGCCAATTTCGGCGACGAAGAGTGCCAAGCTCTGGAAAAATTCCATAATGCTTCGGTGGACGCCAAAGAATACTGTTTGGACGAGCTTGTCAGAATTTTTTCCGACGACGCTCAACAGAGCCAGAAAAAATTTTTTAAGAATATGGCATTGCGCTTCCCTATTCGCGACCATAATTTTGCGACGCTTACATTTGGCACAAAGACCGTCGTTTTGATTGTCCGCACGAAAGATTTTAAGTACGAGGACTACGATTATCAGCTGAAGCAGCTAGAAGAACACAAGCCCGTGACAGTTCTGCTTAGCTTCGGAAACGAAGAATCCGAATCGCTCACGGTCGGGGCTGGCAACAAACTCACGCTAACGATTGGCGACAAAACTTTTCCATTCAATTTGGCAATGACAATCAGTCGTTTCGCCGGACTAGTTGCGCAGGCAGTCAAAAACGACATGGATGCCTCGTCGGTCTTGGCGGAGATGCTTTGTGATACTTGCGGACTCTTCGACAGGGTGCTTAATAGTTTCAATCATCTGTTGCAAAATTATTCCTATGAGGCAAAAAGTTCCGGTGCTAATGCCATACGTGTGCTTTGGGACAAAAAAAATGTTCGAGCCAATGATGAGCTCGAAAAAGCTTTGAAGCAGAACGACATTCCTTATCGGATATTGCAATGGGGCACGCCGCTTTACACTGAGCGTTCTAAAGACGAGCCAACAATTATTTTCGTAAAGTGGAACGTCGTTCAAAAAAGTCGTAGCTTATACGATTTTTATTCGGGTCTGTTCAAGAAAGACTATCGGCATACGTATGCAATTTTCGCCACGGAAGACGATTTTAAAAATTGGGGTGGCGATTCTCATCCGCATAATATTTTGGAGCATTGCACGAGCACCAGAAATTTCGGCGAAGACCTCAAGCAATTCAAACTGCTGTTGGAACATTGGCGAAACGAAAAATTTCTTGTCGGCATTTCTTACGCTCACGAATCTGAAATGGGCGCGAAAAGACCGGGCGTTACTCTGCTGAAAAAATTCGTGGAGCGACTCAAAAAGGATTTGCCTTCGCAAATAATTTTCTTCGACAGCGAACCTTACGCCGAACACTACTTCCACGGCAACGATGCGCATAAGTCGACTCTGGAAAAATATTCGCAGTGTCGGTATTTCGTTGTTCTCGATGATGACTGCTACGACAAGAGCAAACTTTGTTGTAATGAAGGCATGATCATACAACAGACTTTGAACAACATGGGAAATCCTGCGGGACATATATGGTTTTTGCACGTTAAAGGCGAAAAACATTCGTCGCTTTTCAACGGGAACAAAGACTACTGCACCGAAATTAACGAAAGCAACATCGACAAAATTGCCGAAACGTTTGTAGCGGCAGTGTCAAGCAGATTGTGTAAGTAGGAAAAATTAGCGGTCGAACTTGTCGAAGAGGGAAGCGAGGCGGTCGTTCAAGAGCAGTTGATTACGAACGAGCGACCAGTTGGCTACCGGGCGAGATGA
>Ga0310697_10003966_pt1 | contig 14757 bp, 26 predicted proteins | sample 172DNAGHGlowgp2_FD_203883 | JGI IMG/M metagenome (GOLD analysis project Ga0310697, IMG submission 203883) | Sheep rumen microbial communities from Palmerston North, Manawatu-Wanganui, New Zealand - 1728 DNA GHGlow gp2 (v2) (version 2) | ecosystem: Host-associated > Mammals > Digestive system >...
CAGCAAAAACCTAAAATTCAGTTCTCAATTTTCATCAAAAAACGTCATTTTATTACACATTTTGACGAAAATCGTCTGAGATTCTTATAAACTTCACAAATACAGACAATTTATCGGTTTATTATGATTATTAACCCAACAGAAGTCGCTTTACTTATGGAGAAAGCAGCCAGATGGTTTACTTTCACTTCTCAGAAATTAAATGAACATGGCATTTCTAGTGAGGTAACTGAGTGCCGTGGCTGTTATGATGACGACCTCGGTCCTTACATGCAGGTTGAACTGAAAATGGCAGACATTAATGACAAAGCACCACTGATCTTTGCATACGACTGTTATCTTAAGATTACATACAAGGTCTTTCTTGACATGAAGAAAGACAGGATCGCAACGCATTACGGATATTTTCCTGTCGGCATCATAAAGAAGAAAGAATTCTCCAGTATGTTGAATTGTGCTTTGACTGGACTTTCAGAAAACATTCCGAAAAAGTCGTATGACCTTACTATTCTTGCTGAAGACGGCGAAACTGAAGAGGTTTACTGGAACAACTCGCTTGAACAGTCTTTGAACAGAATTTTACTTGCTATAGATGCGAATGATATAGTAAAGAAGAAAATTGATAAGTTAAGAAAGATTACATTTACAGAACTTGAGCCTATTCGTCACAAATATGTTGAAGGGCTCTATGAACCTAAGGAGTAAAAATGCTTTTTGGAAACAAGAAAACGACAAAAGCAATTCTTTTGGACCGTGCTTCTGCGTTCGTTGACTATCTTGAGTCAAAGGACATTGGCTGGATGAAACTTGAGTCAAAGAATATGTCTTTTGGCGAAAAAAACAAAGAAGATAGCATGACAGTGTCTTATGAAATCAAATTGGACACTCCAGACCTGCCTATTGACCCAGACAGAAAGGTCAATATCCTCTATGAACTTCATAGAAATGCACTAGAAGACAGCATCATCATTGACTGGACTGACATTCCGACCGCTGCATTTGACAAAGAGGCCTTGAATGAATATGTCAAGGATATTTTCGCCGATGGACGAAAGGCCAAGATTGACACTTCGTCAAAGTCTTGTAAGTATTGCTTATCTAAGGATCTTGCCACTCCAATTGATGAATTTCTTCCAAGATTTTGGGCAAATGTCATTGATGACACTGTTAGAACTATCGAGTTCTTGACTGACATCTTTGGTAAAGTCAATAAGAAGCGTGAAGAAGAACTCAAGAAACTTCAAATTGCCATCGCTCCTGATGTATTCAATTATTTCGGCACTGGCGATCTTCCAGATCATCTTCAATCTAAGGTGGATAAATAAGGTATGAAAAACTTAAGAAAACAATTTAGAAGAACAAAGCCTTTCTTCCGTAAAACAGAAAAGATTTTGGCACTTTGTAGTGGATGGGTAGGTTGGTCTTTGATTTGGATAAGCATCTGCATCTGGTTCTTAGCACCTGGTGCTTGGATGTTGCTTGGCATTCCTGGACTTATCTGCTCATACGACATATTCTATGAATGGGCCAAGATGAAAAAGGCTATTGGCGCTTTTAATGAAAAGGAGGATGAAGATGCCGAGAATTGACTTTAAGTCAAAGTTGTTGGAAAAGTTGGAAGACGGTCTTCTTGAATGGGAAGATGTCTGCCGTGAATGTATCGCCGAAATGTCTACTGACCAAGTAGAAGATATGTGTGACTGTTGTGATTACTTACTTGACGAAGAAGGCGAAGAGAACTACAACGAAGAGGAGTAGTTTATGAAAGTCGCTGACCTAATCAAGAAATTAGAAACGCTTGACCCTGAGGCTGAAGTTCAGTATAAGACAAGCATTCAGACAACAGACGCACAAGGTTTCACTAAGTTCTCACCTGGCTGGAAAGATATAGATGAAAAGAATGTCTTCACAACGCGTTTTGGTGGAAGGACGGTCTTTATTGGGGACCCGTAGTAGAAACAGACGAGTTTATTCAGAACAAGTAATGCAAGAGGCTGGAGCTATTTTCCAGCCTTATGTTGCAGGTATATTTTCTGACCAGTTGTTGACTCCCGAGGAAATAATACAAAAATGGAAAGAAACACTTGACCCTGAAGAAAGAGCGCAGAAGTGGAAAGAAAGACATATCAATGAAATTAAAGAAGCTGGTGAAGATTATGACTTATGATGATGTAAAGAAGTATCACCCAACAGTTCCTGAAGACCAGATCTTAATCTATCTTGACCTTACTATGCATACTTGGGGTTCATCTATTTCAAATAAGCATCTTGATGTTGTTTACTCAGGACTTAGAGCAAGAGACATCACTATTGAAGAAGAAAGTGAATGGAGAGAGATATGGCGTTGTATTGAAAAACAAGCGCTGAATGAAAGGAAGAAAGAGGCTATTAAAACTGTAGGAAGTAACTATGACTGTTGATGAATATCTTGCAAGAAATCTGGACTGTAAGTATCCTAACTCTGTTAGAACACACTTTAATGAAATGAGGATTGTTGTTTGGGTTTCATTCTTTGGCAGAGGAAGACATAGCATGCCGCTTCCTATTCGCGGCGCATCTCTTTATAAGGATTTGACGACTGCTGAATATGATGAACAGATGATTATTAACAGTAAGTTTAACAGAATTTATGTCCAAGAAAAAAGGAAACAACAGCTCAAAGAAGCAACAGAACAATGGAGCGTTTAGTCCTATCGCTATAGGATTGGTAAAAAGAGCTTGGCCTGAACTACTCTCAAATTCCGTTAAGGGCGTTGACCCATTGACGCCTGAAGAAAGAGAAAGGTGGGAAAAGGAATGGAGAAAACGTTGGAAAGAGGAACACATCGATGACATCAAACACAGTGGAGACTTCTGGGAGCTTTAGAGCAACGGCACTGGCAGATCAGTTAGTGAGTGTACAACCAATTGAAGGACCCATTGGATTGGCTCATGCGCTCCGGCGGATTTATTCTAGTGAAGAAGAATGGGCTAAGCAGAAAAAAGAATGGCACATGGAAGAAATTAAAAACGCAGGTAATGACTATGAAATATGATAAACTGACAGACGTTTTCTCAGCCTGGGCAGATGCTGCCGCAGGAAAGAGCATGCCTCGCTGGGAGGAATACGACAAAGTTATTCGTAAAAGATACGGTTCAAACATTGACACTGAATATGACTTGTTTGATGCCATCGGAAAGAAATGGAAGATGGAATGGAAGATGCCTACTCCTGAAGAAGAAAAGAAGGAGTGGAAGGAAAACCACATCAATGAAATCAAGAATGCAGGCAAGAAGTATGTTAAGTAAGAGAATGAAAGACATGCTTGACCGTCTCACGACTGATAGCGGCTATGATGTAAATAATGAACGTTATGAATATCGTGATGACAGGTTGCTTAACATTATTGACGGCAGACCTGCTGCTGAATACAAGAAACAAAGAAAGATGGATGAAATCAACTCTGTGAAGGATCAGTATGACGCTTGATGAATACATTGACATCATTGAACATTCTGATTTTGAATGGGACGGCTATGGAGATGATAGGTGTGTAGGCGGAGACGCTTACTATACTGCCTGCGGAATTCGTAAGCCTCTTATCGGATATAGAGATGAGTCGTGGTTTTCTGCTGAAAGAGACTGCTCTTATCCAGACCATGTGATGGTTTTCTATGAAAATGATGGATATTCGGACTACTGGCATGTAAAGCACAAGTGGGCCAGAACAAAAGAAGAAGCACTTGTCATGATGAAAGAACACTTGGACTATTTTATGAGATACATCAAAGAAAGACGCGGCGAAGAAATAAGGCGGTGTGCAGATGCCTATGAACAATAACCAACCTTATGTCATTGACTATATCGGCGTCATGGGAAAACCTGACCCGACTAAAACAGCGGAAGAATTTGAATACATTAAGAGGGCGCTTATGAAGACAGTCCACAAACACGCAATTAAAGAAATAGCGAAGGAGTATGAACTATGAACGTAGAACTAACCGCCTATGCTCGCATTGTGGAATTTCTAAAACACACAGGCTGGACACAGGTAACTGATGTTAAGGATAAGCGTAAGGTAGACATGTCTTACATTGTGACTGTCAAAGAAACTTATGCAGAAATAGAGCTTTACTCCAAGAGATTGCATGATGCACTTGACTTGATAAACCAAGATCAGTTCAATGGCGACATTACTATCACTTATTCTTTCGCAGTTCCTACAAAAGCAGACACTGAGATGGAAAGGTATGATAGAGTACAGATCTCTTTAAGAACATTGCCTTTCATCAAGAAATATAAAAATGACAACAAAGAAAATGATGCCGCGATGAAAGAAGCGTATGACAACTTCTTGCAAGATTTCTTCCGTTATAGTTACGTTTCTCCGTCAAGCCAGTCTTACTCCTATGGCTTTTCTGATAGGTTGAGCAAGTCAGATAGAGAGGCGCTGCAGTCTAAAGACTTGCCAACGACATTTGCTGCTTATGAATGTCTTTGGGATCATGTCGTTGACCACATCAACAGAAGAATTAACGAATCAGAAACAATATGTACTAAACTTAACGCCTTCCGTGAAAAACATTGGAAGCGCTGGAAGATTGAGACAGCTGGTCTTATAAATCTTGCAACTGCAGATGATGCACTTGCAGGAAAAAATTCCGATGAATAAGTTTTCTTGAATTTTTTGTTATATTTTGACTGTAATAAATAATGTACCGACCAATTGAGTCGGTCAGTACATGCATTATTTAGTTATAGGAGAAAAATATGGCAAAGAATCCAACAAACAAGCTAGTAGCAAAATGGAAGAGAGACAAGGCATTTGCGGACATTCTGTCCGTGGACAACATTGAGGACGAGTTCATTTCCACAAACTGTGGACCTGTAAACGTTCTTTTCTCAGGCAGGGTTAAAAATGGTGGTATCAAGAAAGGATGTATGGTTACCATCGCCGCTGACTCTAAGCAAGGTAAGTCACTTATCGGTTTGAACCTTCTTGCTGAAGCATACAAGAGCGGAATGTCCTGCGTCGTTATAGATTCCGAAAACGCATTCAACGCAAGATTGGCTAGAAAGCTAGGCGTTGATACTGACGACATCATCGTTTTCAAAACATCCCGCATTCCCGAAATTAAGCAGATCTTCGCTCGCATCAACAACGGATTGACTCGTATGGAGTCTCGTGAAATCTTCGTGCTTCTTGACTCCTGGGGACCGCTCGTTGAAGAACAGGTTCTTGAGAAGGCAGCACAGGCATCGTCCGCTGTAAACATGTCTGGTGCAAGATTCAAGAACGAACTTGCTAACGTCATCAACGCTTACGGTAACACAACATTCATCGTCAACCACGTCTATGATACGATGGATCCGTATTCCCCGACTGGTAAGTTCGCAATTCCTGGCGGTAAGCGACTAGTGTTTAACTCTGACGCTATCGTTCTTGCTTCCTCATCTGCAAAGGCTAAGGATACTGACGGTTCCATTTATGGTAAGATCATTACCGCTGCAGTTTCTAAGGGTCGTGATGCTAAGGAATTTAAGAAGTTGAAGTTCTTGATTGAACTTGACGGCGGTATCAACCCTTACTATGGATTGCTTGAGGACGCTATTGAGTCTGGCATCGTTGTCAAGGAAAAGAAAGGCGTCTCAAATGTATTCATTCGTCCGAAGTATGACACTGATGGTCGTGAATGGAAAGAAAAGGACCTCTACTGTGCTAAGTTCTGGGTTCCGATCTTCGCTGACGACGACTTCAATGAATTCCTTGAAAGAAAGTTCTCGTTTGAAGATTCTAACCTCACTGCTGCTTCTGAAAACATTTCTGCAATGATTGCTTCTGGTGATTGGGATAACTTGTCAGAAAAGTCATTGAACTCCAAGAATGAACAAGAAGCTGGAGAAGATGATGAAGAACCGTATACTTTTGATGTTGACAAAGACTAATCGTTGACATTAAAATCTCAAGGGTGGGCAGAAAATTTTTGCCCACCCGTTTTTTATGAAAAAAGTTATTATATTTTGACAAAGTAAAAAGGAGATTTAGTTTATGATTCTTGTGATAGAAGGTCCAAATCGCTGTGGTAAGAGTACACAGATTGCTAATCTCAAAAATTATTACGAATGCAAAGGAATGCAAGTTCATGTAATTCATTATGAACACATTCATCTGAATCCTGAAAAAGTCTATACATCAGACAACATGAAAGACATGGCATTTGTTAGATATGATGACATGCTTCGTCTGGCTGATGAATTCGCAAAAGATCCGCAGACCGTAATCATTTTTGACCGCGCTCATCTTGGTGAAACTGTCTATGGACCAAAGTTCAGAGATTATTCAGGTGACTATGTTTATGATCTTGAATTAAAGTATGAAGATTTTCTGCAGAACGCATACGAGTTCGTTTTTGTTGACTCTCCTGAACATTTGCTTTCAAGAGAAGATGGTCTCAGCCCGACACAAGGTCTAGAAGATAAAAAGTATGAAGTCGGCGCATTCAGAGACGCTTTCTGTAAGAGCAATGTTGTTCATAAGGCACTGATTGACATCAATGATAAAGATGCAGATGCAGTATGGAAAACAATTAAGGAGATGATAGTATGATTGAGAATTTTGAATTGAAGGAAGACTTGGATGTTCCGTCTCGCACAGGCAGAGGCAACAACGCCGAGCTTCGTGATAATGTCATTCTTCCACTTCTTTGGAAGTATAAGGCAGGCGATAAAGTAGGCAATACTTGGGAGATCATTGACTCTCACTTGACACTTAATCCGTATCAGCCGTTCTTGAATGTTCTTAACCGTCCGTTCAAGCATGACTACTTAGAGAAGGAACATAAGTGGTATATGTCGCAAGATCTGTCTATCAAAGGATGGATGGACGACATCAAGATTTGGAATTTCTGTGCATCAAAGGACGACAAGCAGCTCATCAACTCAAATTATGGTTGGTGCGTCTTCTCTAAGGAAAATGGTTCACAGTATGAAAATTGTTTGAAGAAACTTAAGGAAGATGTCAACACAAGAGAAGCGTTGATGATCTACACAAGACCGTCTATGCACAATGATGCTGTCGAGAATGGTAAGCATGATTTCATGTGTACTGTTTCTGCACAGTTGATGATTAGAGACAACACACTTCAATATATCGTAACTCAAAGATCTTGTGATTTGGTCACTGGTCTATCTTTTGACTTCCCTTGGCATTGTTTCGTATATCAGATGATGTATGAAGAACTGAAGGAAAAGTATCCCGATTTACAGAAAGGAAGCATCTTCTATAACTGCGGTTCGCTTCATGTCTATGAAAGACATGAACAACTTTTGAAGACATTCGCAGCATACGATGAAGGTTGTTAATGAAGTCCGCTGAGTTTGAAAGAATTATCATCAAGGCACTATATGTCAATCAGGAAGTGCGTTCAAAAGTACTTCCTTATCTTGACAACAAGTGGTTCTTTGATGTAGACAATAAGATTATCGTTGATGATATTCTTAAGTTCACTTCGTCATTTAATGCGATGCCAAGTGTCATCGAGACGAAGCGCATGATTACTGATGACCAGACATGCGGCGTCTTTGATTTGATTATGGACATCAAGGATGAAGAAGTTCAGACAGAATACATCTTATCAGAAATTGAAGAATTTGTCAGAAGAAAGTTAATCTACCGTGCTTGTGAAGGAGGCATGAAATACGTCACTACTGGTGAAAAGATTTCAGGCTCTATTTCAGATGCGATGGTTGAAGCGGAGTCATTCACTTTTAATGCGAACTTGGGCTTTGACTTCTTTGCAGATCCTGATAGATTGTATGAAGACGCTAATACAAAGGAAAGACTTTGGAACACAGGTATCGCTGCTATCAATGATATTCTTGTCGGCGGTATTCACGAAAAGTCATTGAACTTGTTCATGGCACCGACTAACATCGGTAAGACTTTGATTATGTGTTCTCTTGCGACGAACATGGTCTTGAATGGAAACAATGTTCTTTACTTGACATTTGAAGATCCTGAAAACAAGATTGCTGCTCGTATTGCTCAGAACATGTTCAATGTGACACAGCAAGAATTTAAGGCGATGAGCCGTGAGAACTTCTATAAGGCATTTTCTGGAATTCATGCGAAGATTAAGTCAAGATTGATGATCAGAGAAATGCCGGAATACTCTGTAAACGCATTACAGGTAAACGCATTACTTAAAGAATTGAAAGAGAAGAAAGGTTTCATTCCTGACGTCGTTTTTATTGACTATATTGGATGTATGATTCCTAACGGTAAACCGAACGCTAACTTGAACACTAACACAACCCTCCAGCTTATCGCTGCTCAGGTTCGTGCTCTCGCTCAGGTTCATGGCTTCCCGATTATTTCAGGTCTACAGGCAAACCGTGGCGGTAATGGTATTGCAGAACTTTCATTGTCTGATGTTGCTGACTCTTATGCATCTACGATGAAGGCAGACGCCATCTTTGGTGTCACTCAACCTGAAGATTTCCAACAGCAGAACTGCTACTGCATGAAACTGTTGAAGACAAGATATGGTGGTAAGAACCGTGGTGCCACATTCTTGGTGGGTGTTGATACGGAAAAGCAACGCATCTACGATGTCCAGCAAGATAAAGTAAAGAATGACACGGTGAACATATTTGATTCCAAACCGATCTCAAGCGATGACGGCGGAACAAGTGTAGAGGAAATAGATTATCTTTAAAGGAGGAACACAATGGATTACTTTGATTCATTACTGTCTGACTGGGAAGATGGTCAAGCACTAGAAAGAAAGCAAAACAAAGCCGGGTTCTACAAGTTAATGAAAGAACGCGGTTTTGACTTTGATGATGTTGATGAGTATTCAAGACTTCCTAAGTCACTAGAACCCGTCGTTGATGGAGATGCAGATGATTTGCATAAGTTCAATGCGGCTATCGCTGACTTACATAAGAAGAAACTAGTCAACATCACAGACTCGCTTATCTATCTAACTACTGACTATCTTGATGAGAAGCAGGTACTTAAGTATCTTGACGAACTCAACTTCTATACATTGAAGCAAGAACTATTGAAACGCTTCCATGTTAAGAAGGATGAACCAGAAACATCACTATTGGAATTCCTAGATGCAGACGACGAGTAAAGAACTTTATCACTTCTGGTCTCTGTTTTCAAAACTGTTGGGCAAGAAGGAAGATCCTAAGCCCATCGTTAGAAAATTTGAGAAGAAGTCTTTTGAGGAAATCTTGAAAGAACCTTTCTTTGAGACCAGAAACATGCCGAAAGGCTATGTTGCGTTCATAGATTTAGCGAACGCAATCAACATGAAGAAGATCTCTTTCACTGACTGGATTTACATCTGTATAGGTGACTTTTTGAGAGATGGAAGCGTTAAGAAAAAAAACATAACAAACGTCAACTATCTTCAAAAAGTTGTTAAATTTTATTCAGTAAATGGAAAAAATCTTCAACTTGAAGTTATAAATAATATGTTAGAGGAAGCTAAAGCGAAGGAAGAAGAAAATCCATTTGCTGCTTTCACTGGCGACCAATTTGACCTATACAAAGTCAATGAAAAGCAAAAGAATAAGCTTTATGAGCTGATTCGGAACGGAACATTGAGTTTTTGGTTTTGGTTTGATGGAATAGACAACAATAAGTTTGCTATTGACGAAACCAAGATTGATGATCCTGACTACTTTCGGTTCTTAAGGCTAATGCGAATAGTAAGACAAAAAACAAAAAGGAAAACATAAAGGAGAAATCATTATGCCAATGAAGAGAGACCTCAACTCTTATTTTTCAGACATCAACGCTGCAGTTGCAGAACAGCAACCCAAGGAAAGAAAGTTCAAGTCTTGGAAGATTGAAAATCTTTTCCAGCCCACAATGAAGGATGGAAAGTTCAGCGTTGTTATTCGTTTCCTACCCTCACATCCAGATGAAATCAAACCGTTCGTCGAGAACCGTAAGCACACTATCAAGTTGCCGAATGATAAGTGGTTCATCACAGAATGTTTGACAAAGTTCGGCAAGCCTTGTCCGATCTGCCAGCACAACCGCGAGATGTACAAGAAGTACTCTAAGGAAGAAGCTGCTCAGTATTCTTTGGGCAAGGGAAAGAGCCGTTACATCTGTAATATCCTTGTTGTTCGTAACGCAAACAACACCGATACTGAAGGTAAGGTATTCCGCTTTGAATTTGGACCGCAGATCATGAAGATGATCTCAACTGCAATGACCGATAAGGAAGATGAACTGCAGGGTCTTGTTAAGGGCTTTAACCCGTTTGACTGGGAGACTGGTGCTAACTTCGTTTACACTGGTGTTCAGGGTTCCAACGGTCCTAAGCTTGACGACTCTCACTTCGGTACTCCTGGTCCGATTGACAAGTGGAACGGTAAGTCTTATACTCCGTTGACCACTAAGGAAGTCGATGAAATCGAGTCTCAGCTTTATCGTCTCGATGAATGCTACAATAAGGAAGAAGATGTTGCAGACTTTAACACAATCTGCAAGCGTTGGTTTGACAAGACTGGTGAACAGTTGCTTTCTAACGCTCCGGCTGCTGAAAGCGGTGTCTCTATCGCTTCTACCAACCCGTTCTCTGAATCTCTAGACTCCACTAAGCCTGCAGTTCAGAAGAAAGTCTCTGCACCAGCACCTGCTGCTGATGACTTTGACTTTGATGCAGAACCGGCTAAGCCGTCTAAGAAGTCTACCAATGTAGCAGCAGTTCCGGAAGTGTCCGATGATGAATTCTTCAACTCAGTTGATGAAGAATCAATGGACGCCTAATTCCCTAGAATAAAAATTAGTGGGTGCCCGTCAAAGGCACCCATTTTTTGTTATATTTTATCTAAGGAGTAAAACATGACCGATTTTTATAATGAAGACCTTAAAGTTTTGAACTTTACTCACATTGACTTTGATGGCGTCACTGCGGGCATCGTCATTAAGAATTACTTTAAGAATGTAATCACAGAACAGATAAATTACGGCCAAGAACCCCAGATCATTGATAAGTTGAAGAAACATCAGGCAAAGTTTGAAGCAGTAATCTTTACTGACTTCTGCCCGAACAACATTCGTGAAATTCAGCATTTCTGCAAGACTTATTTTCCGATAGAAATTCCAGTCTTGGTTCTTGACCATCACGAAAGTGCGAAAGAATATGACAGCCCAAGTACTAACGTCTACATTAATCAGAAGTATTCTGGATGTATGCTTGCTTATAAGTACTTTGGCATCAAGAAAGATCTTACACACCTAAAAGAACTAGTCACTATTGCGAATGACTATGATATGTTCACTCTTCAGGACAAGCGTTCAATGTTCTATAACGCAATGTCTTGGGAGATGGGTTTCAAGTGGTTCTTCGCTCGTTTCTTGCACGGAAACATTACTCTCTATCCTGAAGAAAAGGAATGGATTCAGAGGTATGTCAAGGAAGTCAAGGAACAGTATGATGAACTACCAATCAGTGACTTGAAGCACAAAGGCTGCTTCTATGAATGTGATAAGTACTTGGCTGAAATGTCAGTCCGTCTGTCAAAGGCTGGATATGACTATCAGATCATCAAGCACGGTAATTCGTTGTCTCTTCGTTCTAATTCAGACAAGATTGACCTCGTAGAAGTTTGCCGTATTGTAGGAAAGGGTGGCGGACATAAGAGAGCTGCTGGTGTTCCTATTTACTATGGCGAAGATATTCAGAAACTCGTTGAGAAGATCTGTTATGCCGTTGAACATACTATCAATTACGGCGGCGCAGACGGCCTTCCATTTTAACACTAACACAAAGGAGAAACTATGTTTTCAGAAAAAGCACTAACTAAAGAAAACCTCATCGCATTCTTGAAGGAGAAAGGTCTTTATAATGAATGCGGCGAATGGTGTATGCCACTTTATCTCAAGCAGGAAAAAGAAAAGGCAGACAAGAAAGCCAATCAGCCTGTCCGTGCAAGACACTTCTATTGGGAAGGACATTACACTCGCTGTTGCTATGAAAGTAGCGGTGAGCGTTTTAATGACTCTAGTTCCTGGGACATAATCGTCAACAATCTTGAACTTATTCCGATTAACTATGCTGATCCTACGGACCCAGAATGCGAATATCCAGAAGGATATGTAGACCTAAAGGACTGTAAGGAGTTCAACAAGATCCGTCAAAGAATGATGGATTTCGTAAACGGTGATCTTGACCCTGATGTTGACCGTTGTTACGACTTTGACAATTACGGTTTTAAGAATGAACCCACTAAGGAACAGTTGACTGAATGGCTCGGTAACCTTAAGGTTGACCCAGATGATCTCAAGGATGTAGATCCTGAGGAATGGTTTGTAGGTCCAGCATTCTAATTCAATACTTTAGAAAAAATTTATTGACTGACCTATTTACAAAGTCAGTCAATTTTTTTATATTTTGACTAAACAAAACAACTAAAAGGAAAAATCCAAAATGGCAAATGATAAAGTTTCTTACACTTACGATGGACAGGTTCTCGGAATCGTTCCTCGTTCTACCAAGATCTCTGACGAAGTACCGCAGGGAACTTACACTTTCTTCTTTGATATGCAACGCGGCCTCTGGGTTGAAAGCACCGCAGATGTACCGCCGGTTCCGCACAAGGTTTACGGTGTTTCTGATGAACGCCTTCAGAAGGTTTTCAGAGCTTACGACCGTCGTCCTCGTAATACTGGTGTTCTCCTTTCTGGTGAAGCCGGTATGGGTAAGTCTTTGTTCATTCGTATGATTGCTGCTGAGGCTAAGCGCCGTGGCATGCCGGTCTTTGTTGTGAACGCTGATCTTCCGGGCATTACCGATTGGCTGAAGAAATGTAAGTCAAACGCACTTGTCATTCTTGATGAATTTGAAAAGACTTTTGCAGCGGGCGCTAACCGCAACAACCACGAAGAAGGCGAAGTTCCGACTCAGGACAAGTTCCTTTCTTTGCTTGACGGTATGGACGATGGCAAGAAGTTGTTCGTTGCTGCTATCAATGATACTTGGAATTTGAACAAGTATATGATTAACCGCCCAGGCCGTTTCCTTTATCACTTTACCTTCAGTTACCTTGACCAGGCCTCTATCCTTGAGTTCTTGGAAGACAATCTGAAGGACAAGGACCAGATGGCATTCATCTCGACTGCTCTCATCGGTCACCACATCAACTACGACTCTCTTGCCTGTATCGTTGACGAAATCAATGCAGGCGAAGATCCGAAGGAAACGCTCCAAGACTTGAACCTTGACCGTGAAGACTCCAAGCGCTATACTTGTGAGATGACTATTGATGGCCTTCTTTACAAGGGCGACTTTGACATTGATATGTCTAACCTTCGTCAGGGTGGTTGCCTTGACTACGTTCCGCTTGGCTGCAACGGATACAACGGCCGCCGTCGCTTGTATCTCTCTTGGTCTGTAAAGGACATGAAGCCGTTCGGTACTTCTAAGTACTCTACTGGTATGATCGTTCCGAAGGACAAGGTTATCATCAACACAGACGGACGCGAGAACTCTGTCATTGTCTTCTCCGAGACCGGCAAGAACAAGTATGCTGCTATCACTGAAGTTAGCGACTTGAAGTTCACTGAAAAGTGGGAATACGGTTCGGGTGATGCTTACTACTACATGGGCATGGGCGAAGATGCTCAGCGCGTCAATGGTCGTAAGATCATGCGTCCCGATGTATGAAAAGAACAGGAGGCAGAATGTCAACAGAAAACCAGATTGACGAGTGCGGATGTGTTAAAGATGTTGGGCGAGACACCGGCACCGGAAAGTCCGATGACGGGAATGCCTCACTTGATCTCCAAGCGCTAGCCTCTCAACTTCCGATTGGACACCTAAGGTATCATTACTCTACTAAGGATAAGCCAGACTGTGCCGACTATTCTTTTACCGGCACTGTTCTTGCTTGCCTTGAGCATGTACTTCAGTTGCCTGTCTTTGACGAAGAGGTGATGCCTGTTCCTGAAGACCTTATTCAGAACTACTTCTCCCTGGGCGAGTGGTTTCAGGAAGATGAAGATCGTGTCCTTGATGATGCGGTTGATTGGTTCTATGGAAGATTGGACAAATGTAAACATGAGTTTATGGAATTTACTCCAGATGAAAAGGATTTCCGCGACTGGATAAGTAAACTCAAATTTTACAAGTATGCCCTTGATGCAAGACCTTTACACAAGATTTTTGCGGATCCTGACTTGGTGTAAAGAATTTTCTTTATGAGGGACTTCGGTCCCTCATTTTTTGTTATATTTTGTCAAAACCTAAAGGATATGAATGTTTCTCGCAACTATAAATAATCAGTTTGACAATAAGATCCGTGGACTTGAGGTTAACAAAGATGTATGGGCAAAAGTATTGCAGATAGTCCGAGAACCTCTTATTGTGCCGGATAAAGCCAAGATCCCACAGTGGAAATTTTGTTCCATTAAGGGAGAACAGAGATGTACTGAGAACATTGGAAGCACTAATCTGATGATCCTTGATTTTGACGACTCTGCTTATACGATTGAAGAGTTTGAAAGTCAATTCAGAGAATACAAGTACATTCTTCATACATCTTGGTCTTATGATGGAACGAATAGCAAATTCCGTGTTCTTCTATTTCTTGATAAGGAATACGAAATAAACCGTCTTTTCTTCAAATGCCATGATAAGACCTTCAGTCCATATCATTACATGCTGAAGGCGTTCCCGCATATTGACCCAGCATCATTCGTCAAAGCACAGTTCTTTAAGATGCCTGCGAAGAAAACTCCTGATGCTCCG
>Ga0310697_10003967_pt1 | contig 14755 bp, 11 predicted proteins | sample 172DNAGHGlowgp2_FD_203883 | JGI IMG/M metagenome (GOLD analysis project Ga0310697, IMG submission 203883) | Sheep rumen microbial communities from Palmerston North, Manawatu-Wanganui, New Zealand - 1728 DNA GHGlow gp2 (v2) (version 2) | ecosystem: Host-associated > Mammals > Digestive system >...
GTCCAAATCTTATTGAAGCTTACTAGCTCTCAAAGAAATCTTTATAGTCATTTCTGACTCTTAAGAACCCTTTTCTTGGTGCTTATTTAGCATAAGCTGTTCTTACATTGTTCAATTTTCAAGGTACATCCGCGCCCCGCCGTTATCGGCGACAGCTTGGTTATTTTATCACGCTGTCTTTGGTTTGTCAAGAGCTTTTTCAAATTCTTTTGAATTTTTCTGAAGCTTTTTGCCAAACTTGCTGACTCGCTTCTCGGTGAGCAGCTTAGTTATATTAGCACAGCTGCTTGGCTTTGTCAAGAACTTTTTTCGATTCTCCCGAATCTTTTTGAAGCTCTTTATTGACTCAGCCGCCCTTCTCTCGAGCGCTTGAGTAATATAGCACTTCAAATTTCAAATGTCAACACTTTTTTGAAAGTTTTTTCGACTTTTTTGACATGCTAAATCTTGTGGTTTTGTCCTTGATTTCTTGTAATATATAGTTGCTGTTATCTGAAGCGCTTAAGCCAGTCTCCTATGTAAGGAAGAGGCTTCTTCTTTCCGTTGATTGCATTCCCTATACCGGTAACAGCAAGGAGAATCCTCAGTATTGTAACAATCCATCCGATTCCGAACATCTTGCCGACAACGTCACCGAGCAAGCCGGCGACAAACAGGCCCATACCCTGTTTTGCGTGGTAGGTTGCAAAGTCGTCGTTCTTTCTGAAAAGATAAGGCAGCATAAACAAAACGCTCACGTAGGACAGCGCCGCCATAACCTTCCCTGTGTCGTCGCTCTGCATCGACCTCCGGATGGTCTGGTAAACGTCACTTCCCGACCTGCCGGAGGTATTCGTAAAATTTCGCGCCTGCTCCTCCTTGGCCTTCTGACGCTGGGCATACTCGGTCTGTGCCCACTTCCGGCTGTTCTCCTGCTGGCGTCTGCGCTGCTCCTCGAGCTGCTTGCGAAGGAACTCGCTGTCTACCTGTTTATACTTTTCATTGCCGCTTGAGGCAGTGCTTTTTTTCTCCTGCGCCTTCTTTGCCGCCGGGCCGGACGAATAAGTCGCATTCTTCTGCTGCTCCGCCAAATCATCATAGCCGCAGGCCAGGCAGGCTGTCAGGTCGTCGGGAATATAGGCACCGCATTTTTTGCAATACGCCATGGCTTTATCCTCCGTAAGTTTTTTTCTATTTTGCTTTATTATACTGTACGATTATTAACAATTCAACAATCATTTCTTTCTCACGCGCAAAATCTGTGTTTGCCGATATTGACGATCAGGGGGCGCGACCAGATCCATTTGCTGGTTGCGGTTACCGGATTAAAGTAATAGATCGCCCCATAGGTCGGGTCCCAGCCGTTGACGGCGTCGCGGGCTGCACGATAGGCGCTCTCGGCCACAGGCTCGTCGAATTGCCCGTCATCCAGGCAGGAAAAGGCGCCCGGCTGGTAGATCACCTCCGCGACGCTGTTCGGGAAGGACGGGTGATTCACGCGGTTCAGGACAACCGCGCCGACGGCAACCTGCCCCTCGTAAGGCTCGCCGCGGGCTTCGGCGGAAATGAGGCGCGCCAGGAGATCAAGCGAGCCGCTGCCGCCGCTGTTTCCGCTTTGTGAGGATTCCCCGCTCGGCGGGATGCCGAGGGCCGCAAGAGTCTGATCACCAACCTGGCCGTCAGCGGAAAGGCCGTTTTTCTGCTGGAACCAGCGCACGGCCTTTTCGGTCTGGCTGCCGTAAACACCGTCCACGTCGCCGGAATAGTAACCCCAGTTCTTCAGGCGCGTCTGGATCTCCGTGACTGCCGGGCCGCCGGAACCCTTTTTATACAGCTCCGCCGAGGCCCGCTGTGCCAGGGCGATGATGAAAATGTTCACCGCGAAAATCAGTGCCAGCGCCAACACGAGCTTTTTTCTCTCCGGACTCATAAAAAATCCCCCCACAGGCTTTTTCGATTAGTCTGTGGAGGGAATTAGATATTATTCCTGTTTTGTGTGGAGTTTGGCGTGACGACATCTTCACGATTGTTTTAATCGCGCCGGAGGCGCTCCTTAACTTCACTTATCGCTTTTCACTTTTATTTTGTTCTGCTGTCGATCTCTTCCAGAACCTTCGCGGTAAAGGCATCCAGGGTCATGGCGCCCAGATCCTCGCCGCTGCGGGTGCGGACGGCGACTGTGAAGTTCTCGGCTTCTTTTGCGCCGACAACGAGCATGTAGGGCACGCGGTCCTCCTGCTGGGCAAGGCGGATCTTGTAGCCGATCTTCTCATTGGACTCATCGAGGACGGAGCGGATGCCGGCATCCAGCAGTTCCTCATTGACGCGGCGAGCATAGTCCAGGGTCTTCTCGCTCAGGGGCAGAACCTTGACCTGCACAGGGGCCAGCCACACGGGGAAGCGGCCCTTGGTCTCTTCGATGAGATAGGCCATGAAGCGGTCGAGGGAGCCGAGGATGGCGCGGTGGATGACGACGGGGCACTTCTCGGTGCCGTCGCGGTCGATATAGCGCAGCTCAAAGCGGGCGGGCAGGCAGAAGTCGAGCTGGCAGGTGGAGAGAGTGTACTCCGCGCCGACAGCGGGCTTGACGTTTACGTCGAGCTTCGGGCCGTAAAAGGCGGCCTCGCCGATTTCCTCGGTAAAGTTGATGCCAAGCTCGGTCAGAACCTCGCGCAGCGCGGTCTCGGCGGTGTTCCACATCTGGTCATCGTCGTGATACTTCTTCTTGTCGGCGGGGTCGCGCAGGGACAGGACGCAGCGGTAATCGGTGATGCCGAAGTCCTTGTATACGTCGAAGATCAGATCGCAGACAGAGGCAACCTCAGACTTGATCTGCTCGGGAGTGACAAAGAGGTGGGCGTCGTTTTGGCAGAAGTGACGGCCGCGCTCGATACCCTTGAGGGTGCCGGAGGACTCATAGCGGAAGTCGTGGGCGATCTCGCCGATACGGATGGGCATGACGCGGTAGGAGCGGGGACGGTTGGCAAAAATGCGCATGTGGTGCGGGCAGTTCATGGGGCGCAGGACATAGGACTCCCCTTCCATCTCCATAGGCGGGAACATGTTGTCCTTGTAGTGATCCCAGTGGCCGGAGGTCTTGTAGAGATCGACAGTACCGACGCAGGGGGTCAGAACATGCTGGTAGCCCAGGCGGCGCTCTTTTTCCTTAATATAATTCTCAAGCTCCTGCCAGACCACATAGCCGTTGGGCAAGAACATGGGCAAGCCGCGGCCGACCAGATCGTCGGTCATGAAAAGCTGCATCTCGCGGCCGATGCGGCGGTGATCGCGTTCACGTGCCTCTGCCTGCTGCTTCTCCCACTCAGCCAGCTCCTCGGCAGTGCGGAAGGCTACGCCGTTGATGCGGGTGAGCATCTTGTTCTCGCTGTCGTTTTTCCAGTACGCGCCGGACTGCTGGGTGACCTTGAAGGCCTTGAGGGCCTTGGTGTAGCAGATGTGGGGCCCGAGGCACATGTCCACATACTCGCCCTGCTGGAAGAAGCTGAATTCGGTCTCGTCGGCAAGGTCGTCGATATGCTCAAGCTTATAGTTCTCGTTGCGCTCGGCCATGAGCTTCTTGGCCTCTTCGCGCGGAAGGACGAAGGATTTGAAGGGCAGATTCTGCTTGACGATCTTCTTCATTTCCTTTTCGATTTCTTCCAGATCCTCGGGGGTGAGCTTCTTGTCGCCCAGGTCGACATCATAGTAGAAGCCGTTCTGGGTGGCAGGGCCGAAGGCGAAGTCTGCGTCCGGGTACAGGCGCTTGATGGCCTGGGCCATGATGTGGGCGGCGGAGTGGCGCAGAACGTGCAGCTCTTCCTCGGGCGCGCATTCGGCAACCTGGCCGTTTCTGTCGATGATCTTCATATAGTTTCCTCCAAATATATCGAAAATAGTTTTGACAAAATAAAAAAGCCCCTGGCCAATGCCAAGGGTGCATGATGCACGGTTCCACCTTGCTGTTTCACTTTACGGCGCTGTAACGTGCGCAGGACGTGCGGGCTTGTGTCGCCCGCCGGCTCGGGAGTGGTGGCCATGATGCAGTCAAACGGGGCAGCTTGCAGCCGATGGCCGCCCTCTCTGTGCGCCTGACGAATCCGCGTCTCCGTCTTTGCTTTTAAGCCTCGTTATCATATCACCGCGAAATAGCCTTGTCAATCATTTCTCCGAAAATGTGGCAGGGTGCTGTGGAAATCGCGCGTCTTCATTCCTTCATCAGCCCTGGCAAAGGCGACTTCATTGAAAAAAGCACGCCTAAACCAAACCGGAGGCCTATCAAAAGACCTCCGGTTTGGAAAGGAAGAAGGAGGGAACAGAGTGCAGTTTTCCCGGCACTTACGCAAGCCGGGGAAACGGAACGCCGCGAGCTTCTTCCGACGTGGAGCAGGGTACGGGAGTCGAACCCGCCTAGCCAGCTTGGGAAGCTGGAGTAATACCGATATACCAACCCTGCAAACAAAGGCATTATATCACAGCCGGATAAAAAAGGCAAGCAAAAAGAAAACTCTTTTTGCCTGCCTTTTCGATTTTGTTCTGCGTCAGACGATTCTGCGCGCCTCGAAGCCGCGTTCGGAATAGTGACCGGCCAGCTCCGTGATCACAACGCCGGTGGCGGAGTTCTGCGCGTGCACAAACATGCCGTTTCCGATATAAATACCGGCATGGCCGATATAGCTGGAGCCGGAATAGAAGCACAGCACATCGCCCGGCTGCAGCTCGGACGGATCCACATGCACGCCGTTTTGTGCCTGCTCCTGCGCCACGCGGTTAAGCGTGATGCCGAACTGCTCATACACATAGTACACGAGGCCGGAGCAGTCAAAGCCCGCGGGGCTCTTGCCGCCCCAGCTGTAAGGACAGCCGACAAACTGCACGGCATACTGTGCGATCTGCATGCCCTTTTCAAGGCTGCTGCCGCCGCCAAGGGAAGAGGGCGCGGAAGCACTGCTGCCGGTTCCGACGGTGCCTGTCTGCGGCGTCAGGTTCAGCGTTCCCAGCTTGACAAACTGCCCGTATATGTAGCCTGCGCTGCTGCCGCAGATAGCAGCGGCCCAATCGCCGGTTCTGCCGACAATGTTGAGCTTGTTGCCGTAGGACAGCTCCGCCACGATGGGCGCGGACATGCTCGCCGCGCTGCGCATGCGGACATTGTTGCCGCCGACATAGCCCTCCACCCCGGCGAAAACGATCTCCGGCATTTCAAGCGGGATATTGGTCGTGGTCGTGGTGGTGGTCGTGGTCGTGGTCGCGGCTTCCTCCTCCCAGAAGCTCTCCTCCTGGGAAGCGTCCTCGCCGGGAATGGTGACGTAATTGGAGTAAATAAAGCCGAATTCCCCGTCGATCAGGCAGGCCGTCCAGTCCATGTAAACGCCGGTCACGCCGATGGCTGTTCCTGCGTTATAGGTCTCAATAATCGGGTAGTTTGATCCGGGCCCCTTGCGGAAGCGCACGTAGTTTGCGTTGATATAGGCCGGGGTCTGATCCACGCCCGGCATAGTCGCATGTTCCAGAGCAAGCTGATCCGAGTATGACGGCTCTCTGATCTCGGGCGTGGGGGTCGGTGTCTCGCTGATGCGCAGATTGAGCGGCAACTCTTCCACCACCTCGCCGTTCTCATCGTAGCCGTTGAAGGTGCCGAAGGCCACATAGTCGGCGTAGAGATAACCGGGCACACCGTCAATGATGCAGGCCGCCCAGTCGCCGGTGGTGAAGTAGTACTGAAGGGGCTTGCCGCGGTTATACTCGCCGCGCACGGAATACTCCGAACCGGGCGCGCTGCGGAAGCGCACATACATGGCGTCCACATAGCCCGCGATCCCGGGGCCGAGAACATCCTGCGCGGCAGTGTGGACAGACTGCGCGACCTCTTCCTCGGCTACCTCCAGGAAATTGCCGGACATGAAGCCGACAACTCCGTTATATTCCACAGCATACCAGTTGCCGTTGGATCGGTCGGTAACCGTCACATACTCCCCTTCAGGCAGACAGCCGATAATGCGGAAATTCGTCCCCGGGCCCTCCCGCATGTTGACATCGCTGCCGGTCACCACCGCCGTTTCCGCCCAGGCGGGAGCGTGCATCAGGCATCCGAACAGCAGCGCAAACAGGAGCGCCCTGAAAAATTTCTTGCCCATGGAAAACAGATCCTTTTTTTGTATTACACTTCGGGAAACTCCGACAAAGTCACAACTGCGGCTTTGTCGGCGCAGCCCTCGCAAACGTTGATCCGGGCGCCGGGCGCTCGAATCATCGCTTACTCATCTGGAGGCAAGCGCTCTGTCGAGCCAGACGGCGGCGACATCAATCGCGCTGTAAAGGCTGTCCTTCTCCGCCTTCTTTACGATCCTGTCACGGGACTTGATGCCCGAATCCGTCAGCTGGAGCTGGATTGAAACCTTGGTAGCCACATCCAGATCCTTCACCTTTTTGGTGTCCAATATCTGCAGCATGATGATATACTTATCCGCAAAGCTGCCGTAATAAATGATATTGTCCTTCCTCTGGAGCGGATGACCCTTATACTCCAATACCTTTGCCAAATGAAACACCTCCATTAAGTGTAATCGGATTGTAACTCAAATTTTCTATTTTGTCAATTCCATTTCCTTCCTCGGGGCCGAAAAGTACACCTTTTCTTGCAGGTTCAGCCTTATCCAAGGAACATGTCATTGCCGCCGTAATCCAGGAAGCCGCCGTCGTAACCGCCGCCTCCGCCATAATCCCAACCGCCGTAATTGATATTGCCGTTGTCGCCGTAGCCGATGACGTTATTATTATAGTTATTGTTCGCGTAAGGATCGTTATAGTTGACAGCCGGGGAATCATAGAGATCGAAAATGCCGGTGTTGGGGCCGAGCTGCGGGTACGGGAAGGCCACGTATTCCAGTCCGTCGTGCACGGGGGCCATCACCTTTCGCCAGAGCTGAGCGGCGGGGTTGCCGCCCATGTGGATCACCTCGGGGATATCGAAGCCCGTCCAGACAGCCGCCACATAGTAGGGTGTGCAGCCCACGTACCAGCGGTCCTTATAATCGCCGGAGGTGCCCGTCTTGCCCGCGACCGGCACGGACCACAGTGCCGCTTCCGAGCCGGTGCCGTGTTCGGTGGCGTTTTGCAGCATATAGGTCATGACATGGGCCGTGTTCGGCTTGAAGGCCTGGATGGTGCTGGGCTCGTTGTCGATGACAACGTTGCCCTCCTTGTCGGTCACCATGGCATAGCTGCGGCCATAGGTGAACACGCCATCATTGACGAAGGCGCAGTAGGCCTGGCACATCTCCTTGACGGAGATGCCGTTGGTGAGCTGGCCCAGGGCCATGGGCGCATAGTCGCAGTCAGCCGGTACCAGGCTCGTCACCCCGAGGCGCGTGGTCAGATAGTCGTAGGAGGTCTGCGGCCCCATGGGCAGCTTATCCACGATCTGTGCCGCCGCCGTGTTGAGAGAATACTGAAGCGCGCTGAAGATGGACACCATGCCGTAGCTTTGCCGGTCGTCGTTCATGGGGAACCAGCTTGTGCCCTTGAGCGAGATGCTCTGGGAGTCCATGATGAGCGTATCGGGCGTGATGAGGCCCAGATCCACCGCCGGGCCGTAGGAGGCGATGGGCTTGATGGACGAGCCGGGAGAACGATAGGTGCCGGTAGCGCGGTTGAGACCGAAGTTGATCGTTTTCTCCCCTACGCCGCCCGAAATACCGAGGATGCGCCCGTCATAGGGATTCATGACCACGATGGCGCTCTGGAACTGCTGCGAGCCGCCGGCATAGGGGATCTGGTTGAGATCGGTGTAGATGGCGTCGATCGCAGCCTGTACGGTGGTATCGAGACAGCAGTAGATCTGGTAGCCGCCGTTATACAGCAGCGTGCGCGCCGTATCCCGTCCGATGCCCTTGAGCTTCATGAGGTCGGTGGTCACATCGTCGATCACCATTTCGGTGTAATAGGACATGATCTCCTGGGTGTAATCTTCACCGGGACTGCGGGTGAAATTAAGCTCCTCATCTACCGCCTGCCGGTACTGGGCATAGTCGATATAACCCTGCTCATACATCTCGCGCAGGATGGTCTCCTGCCGCTTTTTGTTGTTCTCTTCGTTATAGAAGGGATCGTAATAGGTGGGCAGGTTCGTAATGCCGACAATGGCGGCGCATTCGGCCATGCTGAGATCCGAAACGTCCTTGCCGAAGTAGGTGTGGGCCGCGGTCTGCACGCCGTAGCAGCCCTCCCCAAAGTATACGGCGTTGAGGTACCACTCCATGATCTCCTGCTTGTCGTATTTTTTCTCCAGCTCCAGCGCGCCGAAAATCTCGGTGAGCTTACGCTGGATAGTGACCTCATCCTCGCCGGTCAGGTTCTTGATGAGCTGCTGGGTGATGGTGGAGCCGCCGTAGCTGGTCTGCATACGGGCGAACATCTCCACGAACGCGCCGAAGGTACGGTACCAGTCCACGCCCTTGTGATCGTAAAAGCGCTTATCCTCGATGGCGACAAGGGCCTTTTCCATATACCAGGGAATATCCTCGTAATTGACCCAGACGCGCTTCTCCCGACCGGAGAGATTAACAAGCTCGCGCCATTCGCCGCCGCCGTCACGATACCAGACAGTGCTGGACTCATTGAGCTTGAAGTCCTCAAGCGACAGATCCAGGTTTGGTGTCAGGCAGGTCTTGACATAGTAGGCAAAGACGCAGGCAAACATCATCCCCGACACCAGCAGGATCAGCAGTACCGTGCCGATCACCTTGAAGACGGAGACGATCCCGTTTGCCGTCAGGTCAATCGTGAGGTCGATGGTTTTGCCGAAAAAGTGCAGCACCTTCCGCCCTGCGGATTTGCGCCCAGGCTCGGGCATCGCCATACTCCCCGATTCATTTGTTTCGATTTCTTGATTGCGTTTTTTGCTCATGGAAGATTTTCGGGCCTCCCCGCCGCAAAATGTGAGAAGCGCAAGCCGCTTTCCCACAAATCATTACCTGTGAAAGGGAATGCTAAACATCGCAGCCGCCGATGCCGGAAGAATCCGGGCGCGCTACACGCTGCTGATAATCAGCGCAATTATAGGATATTATACCACAGTCTTCCGTACAGCGATAGAGAAAATGTAAATTTTTATTTCCGCCGCCTCCGTGAATATTTCCGCCCCGGAAGGAAAAAATGGCAGTATAAAGCGAAAAAGCCTTCAAGGAGGACACGATCATGAAGATCAAAACCGCGCTGCTGCTGTGCCTGATGTCTGCCGCGGCGCTCTCGCTGTGCGGGGCCTACCGCACCCTGCACCGGATTTCCGGCCCCATTGTACCGGAGGAGGTAGCCGCCCGCTTTGTCGGGCGTGAAGAGGGCGCGGAATATTTTCTGCGTGAAAGCGGCGGCTATGTCGCCGTGTTCTCCGGACATCGCTCCCGTGAGCCTCTGCGCGTCACCGGAATCGAGACAGCCCGACTGCGCTCCGCCGACAAGCTCCTGCTCCAGAAGGGGATTCCGGCCGAAAGCGGCGGAGAGCTTTTGCAGCTTTTGGAAGATTTGGGTTCCTGACGCAAGTTAGTATTGATTTCTTCTGGAAAATAGTATACAATATTGCCAGTGAATCAGGAGGTGGGCAGTATGAGCGAAGAATTCGGAAGCGATTTTATTACCATCGTCGATGACGACGGCACAGAGTTTGAGCTTGAGGTTCTGGATACCATGGATTACAAGGGCCAGACCTACACCGCATTCCTGCCCGCCAACATGGATGAGGAGGATCCCGATTACGGCATCATCATCCTCCGCTCCGTGATCGACGAAAACGGGGACGAGATTTTTGAGTCCATCGACGACGATGATGAGCTGCAGGATGTGTATGAGCATTTTGCCGTTCTCCTTTTTGACGACGAAGACGAGGAGTAAGTTCCCGCCCTTCCGCATACACTGTGGTGTGTGCGACAATTGAATGATATTCCCTGCTGTGTGCGTGGCGTCTTTGCGACCTTGCGGCTCATTAAACCCACATCTCTAATAAGGGATGCCGATTTGAATCTGCGGATTGCAGGCCTCCCGGGTTTATCCCCGGAAGTTGGAAGCAGCGAAACAGAGCTTAGGCGACCCACCTGCCTCTTTGTGCAGGTTATAATTGGGCCGGCACGGCATTGGCGGGGTCTTCCCCCGGGGCAACCCGGGGGAAGTTTTTTTTGAGAAAGTGCTGATTAATCAGCGCTTTCTTCACATTCATGATAAGAAAAGCATTGTAAAACCAGCCATTTCGTGTATAATACGAAGCTGTATTATTGGGTAAACCGGTCGGATGCCGCGCCCCGGAAAGAAGTTGAGCACCATGTACAAGACGCAGGAAAAACACCGCTCCGAGGATGAGAAGCGGCTCGTCCTGATCGTAGATGACGAGCTGATCAATCGTGAGCTTTTAAAGCTGGTGCTGGAGGATGATTACAACACGCTCACCGCTGCCGACGGCGAGAGTGCGCTGGAGATCATCCGGCAGCAGCGTGACCATTTGTCCCTGATCATGCTGGATCTTCTGATGCCGGGCATGCACGGGCTGGAGCTGGTCGCCATTCTGAAGGATGACCCTGAGCTCTGCCAGATCCCCGTGATCGTGCTCACAGCCGACGCCAAGGCGGAGGTACAGAGCCTACAGATGGGTGCGGTGGACTTCATCACCAAACCCTATCCGGAGCCGGAGGTCATTCTTGCCCGTGTCAATCGCATCATCGAGCTTTCGGAGAACCGCAGCACCATCCAGCTCACCGAGCGCGACGGTTTGACCGGGCTTTATAACCGCGAGTATTTTTATCGCTACGCACGCCAGCTCGACCAGCACCACCGGGATCTGGACATGGATGCCATCTTCATCGACGTGCATCACTTCCGCAGCATCAACGAGCGCTACGGCAAAACCTACGGCGATGAGGTGCTGCGCAGCATCGGCGAGAGGGTGCGCGAAATGGTGCGCGATTCCGGCGGCATCGTCTGCCGCAGGGAGGCGGACACCTTTCTGATCTACTGCCCCCACCGGGACGACTACCAGGAAATTCTCGACAACGCCTCCATCTGTCTCGCCGGGGACAACCCCTCCGCCAACCGCGTGCGCCTGCGCATGGGCGTGTACGCCAACGTGGACAAATCCATCGAGATGGAGCGGCGCTTTGACCGTGCCAAGATGGCCGCGGACACCGTGCGCAGCAATTACATGAGCAGCATTGCGCTGTACGACAACGCCCTGCATGAGGCTGAGCAGTACGCCGACAGACTGCTGGAGGATTTCCAGCTTGCCCTCACCGCGCATCAGTTCCATGTCTATTTCCAACCCAAATTTGACATACGCCCGGATGTTCCCGTGCTCTCAAGCGCCGAAGCGCTTGTGCGCTGGATCCATCCCGAGCTTGGCTTTATCAATCCCGGCAAGTTTATCCCTCTGCTGGAGGAAAACGGCCTGATCCAGCAATTGGATCTCTATGTCTGGCGTGAGACCGCCGCGCAGATCCGCGACTGGAAGGAGCGGCTGCAAATTTCCGTGCCGGTCTCCGTCAACGTCTCCCGCATCGACATGTACGACCCCAACCTGATCGAGACCTTCAAGCAACTGCTGGCCGAATACGAGCTCAGCCCGGACGAGCTGCTGCTGGAGATCACGGAGTCCGCCTATACACAGGATTCAGCGCAGATTATCAGCAAGGTCAACCACCTGCGCGATCTGGGCTTCCACATTGAGATGGACGACTTCGGCACGGGCTACTCCTCGCTGAACATGATCTCCACCCTGCCCATCGACGCGCTGAAGCTCGACATGACCTTTATCCGCAACGCCTTCAAGCGCGGCGGGGACACCCGCCTCATTGAGGTCATCATCGACATCGCCGACTATCTCTCCGTGCCGGTTATTGCCGAGGGTGTGGAGACGGCAGAACAGCTCAACACCCTCAAGGCCATGGGCTGCGACCTGGTGCAGGGCTATTACTTCTCCAAGCCCGTACCCGCCGACGAGTTTGAGGCTTTTCTGGCGGATAAGAAGCGCTGTATGGGAAAGGACGGCAAGCGCACCGTTGACGAGTGGCTGGAGCAGGAGATCCGCACCGAGGACCGCAGCATGCCCACCAGTATCACCCGCGCCCTCTCCAGCGGCTTTGAGGTGATCTACTACGTGGACATCCAGAGCGGCCGCTACGTGGAGTTCAGCGCCCAGGGGAAATACGACCAGCTCAAGATTGAGCGCAGCGGCGCGGACTTCTTCGCCGACTGCCAGGCCAACATCCTGCGTGTGGTGCACCCCGAGGATCAGCGCCGCCTTTCCAACGCCATGCAGCGCGACTCCCTGCTGCGCCTGATGAGTGGGGACCCGTCCTTCACCATCACCTATCGCCTGATGATCGAGGGCGAGCCGGTGTATTATTCCCTGCGGGCTGTGCGCGCGGTCACGCGGGACGAGCATCACCTTGTCATCGGCATCTGCAATGTGGACGAGTCGATCCGCCAGGCCCACTGCGCCGATCAGCTCACTGACCGCGGCCACGCCTTCTTTGCCATCGCCCAGGCCCTGTCCAGCGACTTTGAGAGCGTGTACTATGTCGATACCATCACAGACGAGTATACGGAGTTTACGGCGCAGGGCGCGTATGAGGAGCTGAAGATTCAGCTCAGCGGCAGCGATTTCTTTGACGAATGCCAGAGAAACCTGCGCTCTGTCGTATATTATAAGGACCAGCAGAAGGTCGCCGAATCCATGAAAAAGGAGACCCTCCTGCGCGTACTGAGCGAGGATCCGTCCTTCACCGTCACTTACCGCCTGATGATCGACGGGACCCCCACCTATTACCGGCTCAAAGCTGTCACCGCCGAGGACAAGATCCATATTGTCATCGGCATCAGCAATGCCGCGTCCCAGATCAGCCGCGATTTGGAATACAGTCTTTCCGGCAATGGCGAGATCTCCTACGGCCGTATCGCCCAGGCCCTGTCCCAGGACTTCTTTGTCGTATATTATGTAAACGAAAAGACAGAGCATTTTATTGAATACGCGACCCATGGCAAGACGCATGAGCTGGTTCCCGTGCGCGAGGGCGACGGCTTCTTTGACGACTGCAAACGCACGATCACCCAGCGGGTGTTGCCCGCAGACCAGCAGACAGCACTGGATGCTTTCAATAAGGAGAACCTGCTCAACGCGCTGGCGGGCGGCAAGGTCTTCACCGTCAACTATCGCCTGATGCAGGACGGTGTGCCGATCTATGCCGGGTTCAAGGCAATGCGCCTCAACGACGATCCGGAGCATATCGTGGTCGGTGTCAGCAACATCCACGCCCAGATCCAGCTTGAGCAGGAGTATGAGAAGACCAAGCGCGACAGCGTCACCTTCGCCTCCATCGCCCAGGCCCTGGCCGCCGACTATTTCAGCATCTACTACGTGGACACGGAGACCGACCGCTTTATCGAGTATTCCGCCCATGACGACTATGCCGCGCTGGGCATTGAAAAGGGCGGCGAGGATTTCTTCAATCTCAGCCGCAAGAACAGCGTGCGCGTGGTGCACCCCGAGGATCACGACAAGATTCTGGCCGCCTTTACGAAGGAAAAGCTCCTGCGCGAAATGGAAAAGACTGGTACCTTCACCCTGACCTATCGGCTGATGTTCGGCGATCAGGTGAATTACGTGGCCATGAAGGCCACCCGTATGGCCGACAGGAATGACAAGCACATCGTCATCGGCGTGAACAACATCAACGCCCAGATGCAGCGCCAGCTCGAGTACGACGCTGCCCGCGCCAAGAGCGACACCTATTCCCGCATCGTCCAGGCGCTCAGCAAGGACTATTACAGCATCTACATGGTCAATACCGAGACCGACGAATTTGTCGAGTACTCCTCCACCCCGGATTACCAGAATCTGCAGGTGGAGCAGAACGGCGTGGACTTCTTCAAAGACTGCCGCCGCAATGTCCTGCGCCTTGTTTACAAGGAGGATCTGCCCAAGGCCCTGGCCGTGTGGGACAAGCGCCGCCTCATGTCGCAGCTTGAGGACGGCAAGACCTTCTCCGCCACCTACCGCATCGTCATGGACGGGACCCCGGTGTACATCAACTGCAAGGTCAACCGCATGGAGAACGAGCTGGACAAGAAATATATCGTCATCGGCATCAGTAATGTGGACGAGCAGGCCAAGCGTGAGAAGGAGCTGACAGACGTGCGCGAAAAGGCCAACCGCGACGCGCTGACCGGCACCAGAAGCAAGCACGCCTATGTGGACACGGTGGCAGAGCTCAACACCGCCATCGACATGGGCACCGTGCGTCCCTTTGCCGTGGTGGTCTGCGATGTCAACGGCCTGAAAACCGTCAACGATACGCTCGGGCACCAGGCCGGCGACAAGCTGATTCAGGACGCCTCCCAAATGATCCGCAATACCTACAAGCACAGCCCCGTGTTCCGTGTGGGCGGGGATGAGTTTGTGGCTATTCTGTCCGGCCAGGACTATGAGCAGCGTGTCGTGCTGATGGCGGAAATGCTCAAACAGAACCGCCAGAACCGTCAGAACGGCGGTGTGGTTATCGCCTGCGGCACGTCCGAATGGCACGCCGACGAGGACAACCGCTTTGAGGCGGTCTTTGACCGGGCCGACGCCGCCATGTACGACAACAAGCAGGAACTCAAGGCCCAGCGCTGAAAGGATACCGTTATGACGAATCATGAAAACGAACTGGATGAGCGGCAGCTTGTGCCCGCTCTGCACTGGATGTCAGAGCAGGTGCCCGGCGGCTTCTTCGTGTATCTGGCGGACGAGTCGCAGAAG
>Ga0310697_10003968_pt1 | contig 14754 bp, 9 predicted proteins | sample 172DNAGHGlowgp2_FD_203883 | JGI IMG/M metagenome (GOLD analysis project Ga0310697, IMG submission 203883) | Sheep rumen microbial communities from Palmerston North, Manawatu-Wanganui, New Zealand - 1728 DNA GHGlow gp2 (v2) (version 2) | ecosystem: Host-associated > Mammals > Digestive system >...
GAGTGTTTTGTAAATAAAAAATCGTTTTGAAAAGGCAAAAATAGCAACTTTTTCTTGATTGAGACATGCCTAATGGAAAAATTGCTTATCTTTGCCGCCGATAAGCGGTGCCGCAAGGCTTAATAGGGAATCGGGTGCAAATCCCGGACAGTTCCCGCTGCTGTATGCTCTTCATGCTGACCATCACGCCACTGAAAACCTGGTTTTTCGGGAAGGCGGCTAGCCTAAGGGAGTAAGTCAGAAGACCTGCCGCCTGTCGTGAAACAAAGCTTTCGGGACAAGAGCTGGCTTTCCTTATTTTAATAAGGTGTACCAACATCATCCTTGAAGTTTTGAGGTAATTAACTAATTATTAAACCTTTAAAACTTAAAGTATTATGCGTTTTAAAAACTTTACACTTTTATTCCTCATGGGAATCTTCGGTCTGTTTACGACCAACCTCTTCGCACAAGAGGATGCCACTATTTCCGCCGATGAAATACAATATTGGATTGGTGAAGGCGAAAACGAAGTCGTAGTTGCCATCAGCTGGTGCAAATATTCTGAAACGGCCTTTGCTTGGGGCTATCGTTTCGACGGCGAGGCCACCGTTTTCCAAGCCCTTACCGATATTGCCGCTGCCGACAGCCGTCTGTCGGTGATCGGATCAGCTCCCACCAACGTCACCTATATGGACGAGGAATACAACCTGACCATGTGCCCCAACCCGGAGGCTGAGTGGGGTGATGACGATTATGATGTGCCCATGCATGGCGTGAATGGTTTAATGGGCCAAAACGCTATGGCTGCCGAACCGATTCACGACGGCGACTTCGTGAAGATTGGTGGCTATGCTTGCTGCATCATGTCTGACGATTGGACCGCCATCTCTTGGCCTACCGAGATCGTTCCTGCTACCGACCCGAACGCTGGTGAAGAGGTTGTGGATGCCACCATTCCCGCCGATGAAATCAAGTATTGGATTGGCGAAGGCGAAAACGAAGTCGTGGTGGCCATCAGTTGGTGCAGTTACACTGAAACCGCTTTAGCTTGGGGCTATCGTTTCGATGGTGAGGCCACTGTTTTCCAGGCCCTTACCGATATCGCCGCTGTTGACGAACGTCTGTCGGTAGTCGGTTCCGCTCCCAGCAATGTCACTTACGTGGACGAGGTCTACAACCTGACGATGTGCCCGAACCCGGATGCAGAGTGGGGCGATGATGATTATGACGTGCCTATGCATAGCGTGAATGGTATGATGGGAATGAACGCCATGAATGCCGAGCCGATTCACAATGGCGACTTCGTGAAGATTGGTGGCGTTGCATGCGGCATCATGTCTGCCGACTGGACTACCATTTCTTGGACTACCGAAATCATTGCTGCCACCATCTATACTGGCGTGAATGAAAACCAGTCCATGACGCTGTCGGTCTATCCGAATCCTGCTGACAACGAGGCCTTCGTGACCATCGAAGAAGCTGGTCTGAACATGGTTTCAGTCTACGACATACAAGGTCGCATGGTCAGCAACATGAGTGTCGAGGCTGAGGCTGGCGAGCAAGTGCGTCTCAGCGCTGAGATGCTGGGTAGCGGTGTGTATTTCGTCCGCGTCAGTAGCGACAGCGCCGTGCGTACCGCCAAACTCGTGGTGAAATGATAAAAAGGCTTTCCATACTGCTTTTGGCTTTGGTGCCGACGATGCTGAGGGCTCAGTTTCCGCCCGCGTCGTGTTTCGTTGGCACCACAGCCATGCATGCCGACTCGTCGGCGTTTGTGGCATGGGCTACAGGCTGCTCTGTGGAGCGTGGTCCTAAGCGCATCGACAAACCCAATGGCGCATTGGCTTCTTTTGGCGAAGAGAGTCTGGCCTTAGGTCAGCCTGGCGGCACGATGGATGTGGTCAGCCTTGGCGATGGCGGAACGGCCACGGTGACTTTTGACTCGCCCATCTATAATGGCCCGGGTCCAGATTTCGCCATCTTCGAAAACGGCCTTCATCCGGACACCGACTCGACGATGACCCTGTATTTCCTCGAGTTGGGCTTTGTGGAGGTCAGCTCCGATGGTGAGCATTTCTTCCGTTTCCCCGCGGTCACCAATGTGCAATGTGAGATACAACTGGAAAACGCTGACGCTATGGATCCGTCTCTGTTACACAACTTCGCAGGCAAATACGAAGCCATGTATGGCACGCCCTTCGACCTTGACGAGGTGGAAGACAACGTGTTGCTCAATAAGAACAAGATCACCCATGTCCGCATCGTGGATGTGGTGGGCAACATAGATACCTTGTATACTACCGACGAGGAAGGCAATGTAACGGATACCATATATCCTACTCGTGACTCACAAGGTCATGTCGTCAACGACCCTTGGCCTACTGCGTTTAAATCCAGTGGCTTCGACCTGGATGCCGTCGGTGTGATCCATGACTTGGCGCACAACGACGTGACGGAAAATGAAGACGATTTCGTGGCCTTGTATCCCAATCCCGTGAAAGACAGACTGTATGTCAAGGCAGAAGGCCTGCAAAGGGTAGAAGTTTTTAACCTTGTAGGACAAAAAGTGTTGGCTTCGGAGAATGCTTCTATCGACATGGGAAGCCTTGTTCAAGGCGTTTACTTCGTTCGCGTCACGGCAGACGGTAAGGTAGCTACGAAACGTATTGTGAAACAATAAAATGCGATTTCTATGAAGAGATTACATGTGATATTGCTGGCTGTATTGTCTGCAATGCTGTTTTCTTGCAAGCCCGTCCAGCCTGTCGACCCCAGCGCGCTCGGCCTTGGCTCGGGTGTGTTCGTCCTCAACGAAGGCGTTTATCAATTCTCCAATGCATCGTTGACGTTCTATGATCCAGCGGCTGACACGGCTGCCAACAACCTGTTTTATAAGGCCAATAACATTCCTATCGGTGATGTGGCTCAAAGCCTCGCCATGTCAGAAGGTATGTTGTATATTGTCGTCAACAATAGCAACTATATCTATAAGGTGAATGCCAACACGTTGGTCTGTGATACCTCAAAGACTTGCAAGCTTGACGGTTTCTTGTCTCCGCGTGAGATGCATATTGTGGCGCCCAATAAAGCCTACGTCAGCGACTTGATTGGCAAGGGCTTGTGGATTGTCAACCCACAGGATATGAGTCATTGTGGCTTTGTGGAGACTGGCAAGACCACGGAGAAGATCGTACAGGTCGGCAATGAGTTGTATGTCAGCAATTGGTCGAACTATTACCTCCCAAGCATGGAGAAGAACACCGTTCAGGTCGTGGACATCAACAACGACGTGAAGGTGGCCGAGATCACGGTAGGGAAGGAGCCCAACACGATGGCTGTCGATATGAACCGCCACGTGTGGGTGCTTTGCGAAGGCGCCACCTGGCAGGACGACGGCGAAAAGCCTACGATGTGGGAAATCGACCCGATGCTGAAAACGGCACAATGCCGCTACACCTTCAATGATATCGTGGATCCCGAGACGGGAGAAGTGATTAGCTTCGCTGCTTCCAACATGAAAGCCGACCCTACAGGTCACTATTTCTATGTCATCGTGAGTCATGTTGATGAGGATGGTGAGTCTTCCGACAGCGAAGTTCGTCGTTTTGATGTCGATACGCAGCAGTTTTCGGAGACGTTCCGCATCTCGTCGGAAGGCGACACGTTCTATAACATGGCCGTAGACCCTATGACAGGAGAAATCTATGTCTCCCGCATCGGCAACTCAGTGGCTGATGGTTTCGTGCATCGCTATACCGCCGATGGCGTACTGCTCAGCTCATTTGAGGCGGGCATATTCCCCAGTGCAATGTTGTTTAAATAATTGATATTCTTTTAGGGGATGGCAAATCCCCAACTCAGTTCGGGCGGATTTCAAATCCGCCCGAACTTTCTAAAAACAGACGACAATTCAACAGTTCAACAATCAACAGTTCAACAAATGACCAAAACCTGTCCCCGCTGCGGAAAAACCTTCGAATGCGTGCATTCCATTGACTGCTGGTGCGTCCAGGTGAAACTCACCGACGCCACCAAAGCCTATCTGAAAGAACATTACAGCGACTGCCTGTGTAAAGACTGTTTGGAGGTAATCAATGGAAAATAAGACCCAAACATGTCTGCCGCTTCGCAGTGACGCAAAGCGATGCCTGTTTTGCTGTATGTGGGTGTTGTGCCTGTTGCTGCTTTTTGTCGCTTGTGCACCTAAAGTACAAGAGAGCAATGATACAGCGCAAGGCGAAAACCTCATGCGCTATGCCCGAAACATTGTGGTGTACGAAAAAGACTACGGCTATCGCGCAGAGGTGATTTGCCCTTGGGATACTACGCTGTCCTTAGGCTCGTTTGCCTTCGTTAAAGACACGACAAAGACCGTCGACAAGGATGTGAAGGGCGTTTTGAATGTCCCAGTCAATTCGGTGATTTCGTTCTCGGCTACGCAATGGTCGGTGTTCATGCGTTTGGGTGAGATCGACCGCGTGAAAGGCATTCTCGAAGGACGTTTCGTGACCGACACGACCATGCGTTCGCTGTTGGCACAACAGAAGGCCTACGACATCGGCACCGAAGCCGCTGCCGACATTGAGCGGATGATTCAGCTGAAGCCTGATGCGTTATTGTATTCCCCTTATTTCGACGGCAACCAAGGCGGCCTCAACGTCACGGGAGCGGTGCTGTTCCCCTTCGCGGACTACATGGAAAACACACCTTTAGGTCGCGCCGAGTGGATTCGTGTCATCGGCATGATGACAGGATGCGAAGACAAAGCCAACGCTTGGTTTGACGATATTGAAAGACGTTATAATGCTCTTTCCGGCCTTTGTGCCGATGTTGAGCACCGTCCCACGGTGTTCTCCGACTTGGCCTTCAACGGGCAGTGGTATGTGGCTGGCGGCAGAAGCTATATCGCCAAGCTCTTCGCCGATGCCGGTGCTGACTATATTTGGAAGGACAACCCCTCAACGGCCAGTGTACCGATGGATGCCGAGAGCATTCTTGCCAAGGCACAAAAGGCTGATTTTTGGCGCGTCATCAACTCCAATCCTTTCCCGATGACCTACGAGTCGTTAGCCAAGGAAAGCCCTGTCTATCCGCTTTTCGACGCCTTCAAAAACCATCAAATCATCGTCTGCGACATCCTCTCGACGGGTTATTTCGAGCAGTCACAGTGCGAGCCTGACCTGCTGCTGGCCGATTTCATCTATTTCTTCCACCCCGAGTTGCTGACAGGGGAGTGGGAGGGGTATCAGCCGAAATATTACCATTTGGTGGAGGAGTGATTACCTCCTAAACGGGCAATCCATAGAGCAGCCCGAACATTCGTTTTTTTTCTTTTCACCGCACGAACATGATCCCTTGCCCTTCCGCAAGAAGTGGATGGCCACCACGACCATGGCCAAGACAATCAGCAACACTATGGCAGTAGGCCAGTTCATGCGATGACGGCATTAGCAATGAGATAGGCGAACCAAGCGCAAAGCCAGGCTACGACACATTGGAACAGGATGATGAACAGCATCCATTTGGTGCCCAGCTCGCGACGGATGGCGGCCACAGCTGCCACACAAGGCGTGTAGAGCAGACAGAACACCAGCATGGAGATACTGGTGACGGTAGTGAATAACGGCATGGCGTTGAGTACTTCCAAGGTGGCTACGACGCTTTCCTTGGCCATGAATCCGCTGATGAGGGCGGTGACGACTTGCCACTCGCCTAAGCCGATGGGACGGAAGATAGGCGCAATCCAGCCGGCAATGGTGGCCAGCATGCTGCCTTCGCCGTTTTCCACCATATTGAAATGGAAATCAAAGGTCTGTAGGAACCAGATAACCAAAGTGGCCAAGAAGATGACCGTGAAGGCGCGTTGCACGAAGTCCTTGGTCTTGTCCCACAGCAGGTGGGCGACGTTCTTCGCGCTTGGCATGCGGTAGTTGGGCAGCTCCATGACGAAAGGCGAAGCCTCGCTCTTTCTTCCCAACCATTTGGTTATCAGTGCGGTGAGGATACCAACGATGATGCCTAGCAGGTAGAGGCAGATGAGCACTACGCCGCCGTGACCCGGGAAGAACATACTGGTGAAGAAGCCATAGATCGGGATTTTCGCCGAACAGCTCATGAAGGGGGTGAGCAGGATGGTGCGCCAGCGGTCGTGGGACGAATGCAAGGTGCGTGTCGACATGACGGCCGGCACGGTGCAGCCGAAGCCGATGAGCATGGGCACAATGCTGTGGCCCGTGAGGCCGAGCTTGCGCAAGAAGCTGTCGCTGACGAAGGCCACGCGGGCCATGTAGCCACTGTCTTCCAACAGGCTGAGGAAGAAAAACAGCAAGATGATGATAGGCACGAAACTGAGCACACTGCCCACACCACCAAAGATGCCGTCGACGACGAGTGACTGAACGGCAGGGCTGACGTTCCAGTTGGCCAAGGCCGTGCCGCAGACGCCTGCCAGCCATGTGATGCCTTGGTCGAGCCAGTTCTGCAAAGGAGCGCCAAGGGCGTCGATGCTGAGCCAAATGATGGCTACCATGACGAGGATGAAGATGGGGATGGCGGTCCACTTGCCCGTCAGGATGCGGTCGATGCGGCGACTGCGTTGGTATTCCTTGCTTTCCTTGGGTTTGATGACGGTTTTACGGCAGAGTTTCTTGATGAAGGCGAAACGCATCTCTGCCATCGCTGCGGCGCGGTCGAGGCCGCGTTCCTCTTCCATTTGAAGGATGAGGTGTTCCAAGGTCTCCTTCTCGTTTTGTGAGAGTTGCAGGGCGTCCATGACGATGGCGTCGCCTTCGATCAGTTTGGAGGCGGCGAAGCGCACGGGGATGTCGGCACGTTGCGCATGGTCTTCGATGAGGTGCATGATGCTATGCAGGCAACGGTGTACGGCGCCGCCATGGTCGTCCTTGTCGCAGAAGTCCTGTCGCACAGGGGCTTCCTGATATTTGGCGATGTGGATGGCGTGGTCTACGAGTTCGGAGACTCCTTCGTTTTTCGAGGCCGAGATGGGTACCACGGGCAAGCCGAGAATCTGTTCCATCTCGTTGACGAGGATGCTGCCTCCGTTGTTGCGCACTTCGTCCATCATATTGAGCGCCAATACCATAGGAATGCCCAATTCCATGAGTTGCATGGTGAGATAGAGGTTGCGTTCGATGTTGTTGGCATCCACGATGTTGATGATGGCCTTGGGCTTCTCCTTGATGATGAACTCGCGCGATACGATTTCTTCAGAGGTGTAGGGTGACAGCGAGTAGATGCCGGGTAGGTCGGTGACCGAAGTGTCAGGATGTCCTTTGATGGTGCCGTCCTTGCGGTCGACGGTGACGCCGGGGAAGTTGCCCACATGCTGGTTGGCGCCTGTCAGCTGGTTGAAGAGCGTGGTCTTGCCACAGTTCTGTTGTCCGGCAAGGGCAAAGGTCAGTTTGGTGTCTTTGGGTAAAGGCGTCTCGTGGGTCTTGTCGTGGTAGATGCCTTCCTCGCCCAAGCCTGGGTGGGCGTTGTGATCGGGTAACGAGGTGATATATAGATGGTTGTCGTCTTGAAATTCGTTGTCTTCCTCAACTATAGAAGAGGTGAAGGACTCCACTTCAATCCAAGCGGCGTCGGCTTTGCGAAGGGTGAGGGCATAGCCGTGTACCATCACTTCCATCGGGTCGCCCAAAGGGGCGAACTTCACCAGTTTGACGATGGCATCAGGGATGAGGCCCATGTCCAGGAAGTGTTGCCGGCGTTGTCCTTCGCCGTTCACAGCCTTGATGGTGGCGGATTTTCCTATATCTAATTTGTCGAGTGTTGTCATGGGATGCTATTATTTCAGCTTGCAAAAATACAAAGACGTTTCGTTCGCTTGACTCCTTATTGATGATACTTTTTGCGGAAAAACATCCTCATTTGTGGGGAAGGGAATGGTTCTGTGGTCGTGGAACATTTCCCGACATCAAGGTGAAGTTGGTGGAGTCGTTTCCGGGAGTGAGGAAATAGGTTTAGAGTTTGGGGTTGGTTCTTTGCATGGTTAGTTTTGTGGGATTGCCGTGTGTGTAATAGCGAACGGTCACATCAGGCTTTTTGCATTCTTCCATCTTGACCTCGCAGCTGAAGGAAATATGAGAGATGCCTTCTGCCAAGACCGACTCACCTTCGGCGGTCACGTTGCCGATTTTGTTGTAGTTGAAGTCGGTGATGCAAGCGTGGCCTTCAAAGTCATAGATGAGGTATTGTCCGGCTTTGAGGGTGCATGGGAAGTATAGCATTCCGCTAGGGGTTTGGATGGCGACGTTGCTAATGCTACCTTTGCCTTCAACGGTGATGCAGAGCGCGAAGCGGCTTGCGTAGGGGCTGTTCCATTCCCATTGGTCGTCGTAGAGGTTACAATAGTAACGGCGTGAATTGTGCTGAGGATAGAGGAGAAAAGAGGAATCTTCGTCTCTCTGAATGTGCCAGTCCCCATACGGGTCTTTGAGTGCTTCCTTGATGTCATCGCTGAAGGCATGTGACAAGCGAAGCTTCTCCCAAGTGCGAATGGTGTTCAGCATAATATGGGAAAGCCCATGTCGGCGCATGGTTTCTGCGCTGAAGTAGAGTCCGAAACCGGCATCGAAGGCAGCGGCTTTGGACAGAAACCATTCCAGCTCCTCCATGGAGGTTGCTTTCCTTTTCTTGTCGGCAAGGTGGATTTGGAAGTTGCCTATCATCCACGGCATCTGGGTCTTGTGATAGAAGTCCTGCTTCTCGGTCAAGATATCCACCATCGTGTTTCGCATGGTTTCGTTCCAAAGTGTGTTCTCGTTGACGCGGCTCAGGTATGGCCATGAAGAAGGGGTGAGCAGGTCGGCTTGCAAGAGTTTGTCGGGATTGTATTTGTGCATCGTGTCGAGAAGATGACCGATGGCCAAGTCACCTTGATTATTGTAGGCATAACTCTTTAAGTCGTTGAAGATGAGCAAGGGATAATGGGTCTTGGCGCATCTCTTGGCCTCGGCTTGCGCCATCTGGTCTTGTGTTTCGAGGTCGGGAAGGAGGGTGCGCTCGGGGGTGTCCCATAATTTGTAAACGACGGCATCCTTGCCATGTGAAGCCTTTTTTGTGCCAAAGGCGCCGCGCACGCAATGGTAGAACAGTTGGATGCTGCCTACCTTTTCTGCACTTCGGTAAGTGACCAACTCATTGTCGATTTGTAGCACATTGATGGTGGAAGGTATGTCGAAGAGTTCGGATTGGTAGACGGCAAACTCGGTCTGAGTGTCGTCGATGGGAAGCTGAAGATGCAATTCGCCTTGTTTCAATAGGTGTTCTGAAGGCTTGGGTGTGACGAGCTTGCTGTTGGTGGGGACGCGGTTAGCCAGCACCGAAAGCCCTAAATCCAAACCGGCCTGATGGCTTTTTTCTTTCAGATAGGCGGTGTCCTTGGGGTTGCCGTCAGTGATGAGATAGGACTTTGTACTTCTCGGAACGAGCGGCTCTTGCGCCATGCAAAATACAGCACACAATAGTAGACAAACTATGGCAAAAATCCGCTTCATCAGTCGATTCCTCTCAGGTCTTTGTAGAGTTGCACGGCGTAAAGGTCGGTCATGTTGGAGATGAAGTCGACGACGGACTGCAACTTGGTGTAGGTGTCGTCGGTGTTCACCTTGAACTGCTCGGGGATGAGCGAGAGCAGTTTCTTATTATAAGGTGTGTCGGGATTGAGGACGGCATCGATGAACTCTTCCATCAGCGTGCCGATGACGTTGAAGCCTGTCAGCTCGATTTTCACCACCGAGGGATGACGGTAGATGTGTTTCACCGACTCGTCACGGCAAATCTCCAAGGCGTTTTTCTCAAACTCGGGCAGATGAGCAATGAGGCTTTTCTCGAACCGGCCTTCCATGATAGCGTCGTAGTTCTTGACGAAGATGTCGCTGGCGCAGTTCACTAGCTTGTTGATGAGCATGGCGCGCAGGAAGGCCATTCGTTCGTTGACGTCGCTGACCTCGGCATAGGCTTTCTCTTTGTGCTTGAAGAAATCCTTGTCTTTTTCGGGGCTGAAGAACGAAAGGAAGCATCCTTCGATGGCTTCCGTGCCGATGATGCCGCGTTTGTGGGCGTCTTCCATGTCGAGGACGAGGTAGCAGATGTCGTCGGAGGCTTCCATCATATAGGAAAGCGGATGACGGGCGTAGACAAGATGCTCGGCGTCGATGCGTGGCATACCACATTCTTCGACGACCTCCTTGAAGGCGTCTATCTCGGAGTAAAAGACGTTGTATTTCTTGCGGTTGCCTTTGTCGAACGAAGGGTAGGGGTATTTCAATAAGGTGGCCAAGGTCGCCGAAGTGAGCGAGAAGCCTCCTGCGCGTCGGCCCGTGAACTGGTGGGTCAGTTGCCTGAAAGCGTTGGCGTTGCCCTCGAAGGCGATGAGATCGCTCCATTGCTCTGGCAAGACCTTGTCTTTCAATTCCTTGCCTTTGCCGTCCTTGAAGAAGCTGCTGATGGTGTCTTCGCCCGAATGGCCGAAGGGCGGGTTGCCCAGGTCGTGGGCCAGGCATGCCGTGGCCACGATGGTCTCGATGTCGGACTGACGCTCTTTCAGTTCAGGGTGTTTCTTCGCCAGTTTCTCCACGGTGCGGCAGGCGATGGAGCGTCCCACGCTGGCCACTTCGAGGCTGTGGGTAAGGCGGTTGTGGACCATCTGTGCGCCAGGCAAAGGGAATACCTGTGTCTTGTTTTGCAGCCTGCGGAACGGACTGCTGAAGATGATGCGGTCGTAGTCGCGTTGGAACGAGCTGCGGATGTCAGCGCTCTTCTGAGGCTGCGCGTAGCGTTTGTTGGAAAGGAGGTCGGGCCAGTTCATCATCGTACTTGTTTATTGATTCAAACTCTGTCGCGCATAAGGCACCAAGTCCTGGCTGGCAAATTCGCCCTTCAAATACTTGAAATACCCTGCCACGGCGACCATGGCGGCGTTGTCGGTCGAGTAGGAGAGGCGCGGGATGAAGACCTTCCAATGGTATTTTTCGCCCAAGGCGAGCATGGCATCGTGCAAGCCGCTGTTGGCACTCACGCCGCCGGCGATGGCCACGGTCTTGATGCCCGTCTGCTTGGTGGCCTTCACCAATTTGTTCATCAGGATGTCGATGATGGTCTTCTGCACCGAGGCGCAGAGGTCTGCCTTGTTCTCCTCGATGAAGTTCGGGTTGGTTTTCAGGTTGTCGCGGACGGTGTATAGGATGCTGGTCTTCAGTCCGCTGAAGCTGTAGTCCAAATCAGGAATCTGAGGCTTGGCGAAGGTGAAGGCGTTGGGGTTGCCGACCTTGGCCAGCTTGTCGATGACGGGGCCGCCGGGGTAGGGAAGACCGAGGATCTTGGCCGTCTTGTCGAAGGCCTCGCCCGCCGCGTCGTCGATGGTCTTGCCGATGACTTCCATGTCGAAATAGTCCTTCACGACCACGATTTGGGTGTGTCCGCCCGAGACGGTGAGACACAAAAACGGGAAGTCGGGCACCTCGGTATGGGTGTCGTCGGTGGCGAAATGCACCAGGATATGGGCGTTCATGTGGTCAATCTCCACCATTGGGATGTTCAAAGTCTGCGCGAAAGCCTTTGCAAATGAGGTGCCTACGAGCAAAGAACCCAAAAGTCCAGGACCACGCGTAAAAGCGATGGCGGATAACTGATTTTTTTCTATTTTTGCAGTCTTCAAGGCCGTGTCGATGACGGGGATGATATTTTGCTGGTGGGCGCGCGACGCGAGTTCGGGGACGACGCCCCCATATTGCTCGTGAACCTTCTGACTGGCAATGACATTGGAGAGCACACGCGTGCCTTGAAGCACTGCGGCTGAGGTGTCGTCGCACGAAGATTCGATGCCTAAAATGTATTCGTTCATGGGTCTCAATTTGGAGGGTCAAAATTATTAAAAAAAAGATTATCCATAGCATTTTGGTGATAATTGTGGTGCTGCTGGCCGTCATCACAAGCCTCTTTATTGCCTTACAAGACCCTATCGTTCAGAAGTTTGCGGTGCGTTTTGCAGGCGGTTACCTCTCTGAAAAAACTGGTGCCGACATCAAGGTGGGCCGTCTGGCGATTACGCCCGATTTCAAGGTCTTTATCGATGATGTCACAGTCAAAGACTTGAACGGCAATACGTTGGCGCAAATTGGTGCTTTACGTACGAAAATCGACATCGCTGATCTAATGGAGGGCAAGATCCATCTTGAAAAGGTCGAGTTGCGCGACACGGAAGCCAATTTGATTACCTACGAGGGCGAGGACAAGATGAATTTCGCCTTTTTGGTGGATGCCTTCGCCTCCGACAAGCCGAAAGAAAAAGAGTCGAAACCCATGGAGATCATTGTGGACAAGATTTCCTTGAAGAACGTCGACTTTATGTTGTGGAACCAAAATAGGGCCGACTCGGTGAAGACCGCCAACCATCTGATGGATTATTCCCATCTCGACCTTGACGACATCAACTTGGAAGCCAGCAATTTCTATATGTTGGGCGACTCCATCCGCGCCAATATCGCCAGCCTGACAGCCAAGGAATTGAGTGGATTGGAGCTGAAAAGCTTTCAGTCCGATGCCATCGTCTCGCATAGCGGCATCCGCCTCAAAGGGCTGCAGATGGAGACCAACAATAGCCGTTTCGACTTGGACCTCAACATGTTGTACAACGGCTTCGATGACTTCCAATCCTTTGTCGACTCTGTCGTTTTCGATGCCGACATACGTCCCTCCGACATTATGCTGTCCGACATCGGTGTCTTTGCTGACGTGATGTATAAGATGCCTGATAGGGTGAAGTTTGAAGGCAAGTTTACGGGTCCCATCGAGCATTTCCGCGTCGACGACATCAATGCCCAAATCGGCAAGTCTACTTCGTTTAAGGGTAGCATCAGCATGCATCCTCTTGATTTTGAGAATGGCTATCACACAATGAACATCAATAACATGCGGTTTACCTACGACGATCTAGCCAATTTCTATATCCCCTCCAGCACCAAGACCATCCCGTTGCCGGAGTCGCTGCGCCCCATGAATGAAGGTCGGCTTTCGTTGGATTTCAAAGGCTCGTACAAGAATTTCGTTTCCGACATCAATTTGACATCGGACGTCGGTAATATCGATGCTTCCATTGCGCGGTCGCACAATGCCAAAGGCGACAATGTCTTTTCGGGTAATGTCAACGCCGAACGGGTGAAAGCAGGGACGATTGCCAATGCCTCAAAATATGTCGGCGACCTCGACCTGAATGCCGGCTTCTCGGCTACGTTCCCCAAGAAAGGTGCTCCGGAATTGTATCTTGACGGAACTGCATCAAACATGCAGCTCCTAGGTAACCATATCGATGAGGTGGTGCTGGATGGCGACATGAAAGAGAACCGCTTCAATGGTAAGATCATGGTTGACGATGATGACCTGTCGATGGATTTCAATGGCTTGATTGATTTCAGCGACAAGAAGCATCCCAAGTCCGACTTCGAGGCCATCATCCGTGATGCCGACTTGCGCGCGCTCAATATCTTGAAAGAAGACTCCATATCGAGGATCAGCGCCAAGCTATATGTGGACCTCGATGGCTTCGACATCGACGAGTTGCAAGGCGTGGTGCAAATCGACAGTCTGACCTACGTCAACAGCAAAGGTAGTTACTTCATGGAGGAATTCAACGGCTCCATCGTCAACGATAACCTGATGCAGCGCCGTATCAAGATGAACTGCGACTTCTTCAACTTCGAGATGGCAGGGCAGATGAACTTTGCCAGCATGATGATGACTCTCAATGAATATGCTGATTCCTACGTGCATTTCCCGCAGTTTGAGCATAACCGAGAGGCCTTTGAGAAATACAAGGAAAAGAACGATGCGGAGCAGGATTTCACCTTGCAGCTTACGTTGAAAGACACGAACACGCTAAGCCGCCTACTCATGCCATCCGTGAAGATTGCCAAAAACACGACCTTGGTGGGCACCTTCACCTCGCGCACCAACTCCTTGAACCTGACGTTGCGCTCGAAGAACGTGCAAGTGGGGGGCGTCAATATCAATGACGTTGAGCTGAAGAACTTCAACTTCATGAACTCCGCCATGACCACGTTGTCAGTCGGCGAAATTGTGTATGCCACGGGCGGTGAGTCGGACACCACTGCATTTGGCTTGGATAACCTATCCCTTGTCACGCGAATGACAGAAGACACGGTTTTTGCCCGCCTCAGATGGGACGACGAATCTATTGAGGACCATAACAAAGCTTTGATTGATGCCTATTTCCATCCTCATGAGACAGGAGGCATCTTCTCCGTGACGAAGGCGGATGTGCGTGTCAACGACTCGGTGTGGTCGGTCTCGCCCGACAATTACATCGACATGTCGGATGGCCGCACCTTGTTGTCCAATATCGTGCTGAGCCATAATCAACAATCCATTCGTTTGGACGGGCCTGTGCCAATGGCCGAGGATGACACCTTGTCGGTGATGATGCGTCAATTCGACATCTCCAACATCGACATCCTCCTCAAAAACAAAGGCATCAATCTGGACGGTTTCATCTCCGGTGATGCCGTGGTGAGCAGCCTGAAGGAAAAACCTATGGTGCTGGCCAATTTGCAAGTGACAGACTTAGGCTTGAATGGCAATATGTTAGGGAATGCCGTCATTGAGAGCTCATGGGACGACGCCGACAAAGCCATAGGCCTCAATGCGAACATTATCAACGATGCACGGCGGACGCTAAACGTGACGGGATCGTATTACACGGCAAGGCAGACCGACAACCTGGACTTCTTGGTG
>Ga0310697_10003969_pt1 | contig 14748 bp, 23 predicted proteins | sample 172DNAGHGlowgp2_FD_203883 | JGI IMG/M metagenome (GOLD analysis project Ga0310697, IMG submission 203883) | Sheep rumen microbial communities from Palmerston North, Manawatu-Wanganui, New Zealand - 1728 DNA GHGlow gp2 (v2) (version 2) | ecosystem: Host-associated > Mammals > Digestive system >...
ACAAAGTCAACAAAGATAGCTTTTTTGGACTTTAATCTAACTCAATCACTCTCAAACCAAAATTTTCATTGCCAATTACAACAACTTCCGCAGCACCTACTTTCTTTCCGTTAACGATCAAGTCAGTAGGTTCTCCTGCAAGTTTATCCAATTCAATAATTGAACCAACCTTCAAATCTTTTACATCCTTCAATGTCATTTTTGTTGAACCTAAACTTCCCTCAACATTAACTTTTGTATCTTCAATTGCTTCAAAATTCATTTCTTTATTCTCCTCTTTTTCAATAACTTCTTTTCTCAATAATTGACTTAACCTTTTTGCCAATTTCCATTCCATACAAAAGTTTATCGTACCCTCATGATTGCCACTTTTATCAACAAATTGGCATTCCAAAGTAACCAAACAAACCATTTCGTCCTGGTCAAGCTTTTGACAATTGTATGTTTCGTTTTCAAAAAAGAATTTATCCAATTTTGGTTTTGGGAGTGTTACATCATAAAATATATTTTTTGTGTGCACTGTCTTTTTGAGAGAATTCAAAAAAGGATTCAAAATTTTGTTAATAACAATTTTCTTTTCTTTTTCTGTAAAATCCCTGTTAAAAGGTTTTTCCTTATCTGAGGCTATACCTATAAGTGGGAACGAGATTGTCGGATCAATCTCAAAAGCACATCTGTATCCATCCCAATTAAAGGTGTAGAGGGCTGTAGGTGTTGGAAGACTTCTTATAAACTCAATAAATCTCAATTGATCAACACTTATAACATGTACTGCTGGGCTGGCCTCATTTTTTAAACAATCAAATCTACTCCAACTTTGAGCAACCTTTTCAAAGATTGTATCCACATCCTTTACATTATTGAGACTTAAAACATCAGGCCTCTTAAAATCGTATATTTTAATTTTCCTAGAGTAATCTACTTTCTCTTCCTTTTCTTCCTCTGGCCCTTTTCTTATTGCATCCAGTAATTGATTAATTTCGTCATCACTCAAGACTTTATTTTTATTTTTGTTCTCAAAAGGGTTTTCTCCCTTTGCTAATTTTTCCTTTGTTTCTTTTACAGTCTTTTCATAATCAAGCTTTTTTGTCATTTTAATTACTCCTTTTTACTAGGAAGATTTTAAACTGTTTGGCCTAAAAGGGGGCTATCCTCCAATACTTCTTTTGTTTCAACCAAAAGTTTTTCTATTTCTGCCTTTTGTTCGTTTGTAAGAATCATGGCAGACTGAGAACTGTTCAATTGCATTCTCAAATTTTCATTTTCATTTCTCAAATCTTTTATTTTTACAATAAGGCCTTTTATCGTATTTATTAATTTTTCATTTGCCTCTATAAGGTTGTCCATACTATCTCCTTTTGAATTAAATTAGTTAAAAGGCAGAACCGAGCCTAGTAATATAATTTCCTTTTTTAGGAAAAATAATTTCATCCTTTGAATTTATTTTTACTTTTTTGGGTGCATATTTACATTTTAGGGATTCCTTATGCTTCATATCACAATCATAACTTTCATTTCCAAACCAAGTACGCAAATGTTTATTCCAATGGTTGTTGCAAGAAGGACATACAAGCTCCGCATACATTCCATTGACACTGTGTACCTCGTCCCCAAAGTATCCCCCCATAGAATAGTTTGTGGACATAAATTCCCTATCAACATAAACTTCTTTAAAAAGCTTTTTGCACCCAGGGCAACGAATGGAATTTGAAAGTAAGGATTCCATAGAGGAGACCTTTTTTCGAAGGGCTCTTAATTCCTTCTTTTCAATTTCATTAATTCTCTTTTTGGTTTCCTTTATTTCTTGCTCAACTGCTTTTTCATCAATTTCTTTTATCATAATACCTCTATAAATATAGATTAATCAACCGGGCTCCACCCACCTGGTCCAAAGTCTTCGCATGGGTCAGAACTTGTTGGGAAGTAATCATCATCCTCTTTATAAGGGCATTCGACCCTTTCAATTTCATCAGCAATAACCTTTTTCTGATAAGGTGTTGCTTTCAAATCATTCAATACTTCTGAAATCTTAGAAGGAAGTCTAATAACTCTATCCGCAAAAGTATTACTAAGGTATGTGGACAGATTTGATTTGAAAGTTTTATAAAAAGGCTTTGTAAACTGAATTGAATCCAAAACTTTGAGCATTTGAGGATCATTATCATTCTTGATCAAAAGGTCTACTATTGGCAAATTATCCTTTTCAACTACTACAGAAAGCTCACTTACCAATCCACAGGATCTAAGGAAGTCTCCCAAAGGCATCTTTTTATTAAAAGATTCATTATAGTCCTTGATCAAGGAATCCAATTTACTTGTTTTCCAATTTGCTATGATTTCAACCTTTGTACAGTTTCCTCTTTCATCAACATCCTTTGACAAATTCTTGTACATATATTTTGTCAAATGAGAATGATCTTTCAAATAAGCCTGAGTGTCATCATAAACTCTTTGGTTCAAAGGGGCAATAAGTTTAGTACCGACTACTTCGTCTGAAAGATAAGTTATTTCTTTTAAGTATTCCTCCAACACTTCAAGGGACTCATCATAACTGTATTTCGAAATTCTAAAATCTTTTACACAATTCTTGTATGATCCTTTGTAACACTTAAATCCAACGTTTGCGATTTTATTTCCCAAATACTGACCATCTAAATCAATATCAGCAGATTTAAAATGGAAGTCCACCGTGAGGATGTAATCCTTAAACTTTGCGGTGACCCATTCAATGTGCTGAGCATAGTCGTATTTTGATTCTGTAATTTCGAAATCAACTTTGAATGCATCATTAATTCTGTCTCTGATAAAAGTCAGAATGTCTTCATATATTTTTTCTCCTAAATTACCAGCATATAGGCAACTAAGAAGACTCTTTTTCCTGAGGCAGCGTGCAGGCTCTAACCTGTCTCCCTCGACACGAATTGCATTAAGGTCCTTTGCGGCCTCTATATAATTTTTATAATTGTCTGCTTCGTAAAAGTTTCTAATCTTGTATTCTTGTTTTCTATTACCAGTGTAAACAATTACTTTGACTCCAACCTTGCCAAGAAGTGCTAAAGGTTCTTCCTCTCCTTCATAACACTTTTTCCAAAGCTGTTGGTGTGAGTTTCTATCCAAAAGGGTAAGCATTATTTCGTAAGTTGTATAATAATATGTTCCATTCCCTTTGTTAAAAACTTTTTCTTCCAAATGATAAAGTTCAGGTGTTCCCATTTTAGCACTCCCAAATAATATCCTTAAGATATTTTTTATTGATTTCGTTTATAATTTTCTTTTTAAGAGCTTTTGCATCGATTTCTGTTCCCATAAAGTGAACTGCTTCTTTTACAAAGGACCCTTCATTTCCCTCGCGACAATTGTAAGTATTATTTGTAAACTGTTTACTTTTTATTTCTCCGCCTAGAGCTTTGAAATTATCAGTTACATTGATATTGTAACTATTTACAATCCTAGAATTCTTCATATCTAGGCGAATGTTAACAATAAAGTATTCAAAATCAGATTCTGGAATGTATTTCTTAAAAGTAATCAAATAAATATTTGGCCAAGTGTGTAAATCTTTCTGATGATAGAATCTTTGAACTCTAAAATCAATTAAACGGAGATTTTCAATAGCTTGATCAATTTCACAACTTTCAGCAAACTTTGCAAAAGCATCCTCTGCTATAGGCCCCTTATAAAAAGGATTTGTTTTACGCACAACTTCAAATTCATTAGCCACTTTTGCCTTCTGCTCATTTGTGGCTCCTAACTCATTCAAAACATCCCTTGTATCCTTTGGAAGTCTGTGATCATCACTCCAAAATATTTTAATCAATTCACTTTTCAAACCTTCCAAAATACCATGTTGAGACATTTTACAGAAACGTTTTCCAACTTCAATTCTGAAATCCCCTCTTCCCATTTCTTCAATTTTGCAATCAATCAAGTTTGGGTTTGAAGGGATTGAACATTTATATGTCAAAGTTCCATAAATGAAATCCAAAAGATAATTTCCAAAATCATCTTTTGATTTATTTTTATTCTTCAAATTAATAAACCAGGCCTTTGTAGCGTCCTCTAACTTTTCTTTCAAGAAATCAACTCTAACTGTTGCAGTTCCCCAAATTGTGGAATCAAAGGTCATAAAAGGCTCATTAAACGCATAACTAAAATGCATCCATTTTAATGAATCCTTTTTGTCTTTTTCCATAAGTTCTTTCCACATTTTACAATGACGTTTGCGACAGTCATCCTTAGCCTCATCAATAAGTTTTCTTTGCCAATTATGGGCAATTGTAATAAAGATGGTATTCAAAGATATATGGAATTGGCCTACATTTTCAACCATTTTAAAGATATCATCAAAATCCTCATTAAATGTTTCAAGGGTCATTACTTCTTCATTAATGTTCAAATCAGTGCTCAGAACCACTACTTTGTCAAAAATTTCCCAAAAGTTAGCTCCCTCACCCAACGTGCCTTCCTTAGTTGCACTAAACCCAAAAGTAATTGCTGCCTTTGAATTATCTGAAAACCCAACTTCCATGTCAACCTTACAGCCTTCAGTTCCGTAAGTAATATTTTTAGTTTCTACAGACAGATGAATTCTCTTTTCAGGATTCAATCTGTATTTTTCTTTTTTCTGCCAATCATAAAATACATCAATTGCAAATCCGTTTAACTTTGAAATAATATCTGCAGCCCAATCTTCTTTTTGCTGTGAACGGATCCAATATTTTTCTCCGATAATCCTCTGTAACTCATATTTTAAAGTGCTTGCGGTTTTACCTTTTGAAGCAAAGAACCTATCATTATCGATTTTGCTTTTTCCTGGTCCTTCCAAATACCATTCGATTGCGTTCAAATCACAAAGAGTTATAAAAGCACTTTCGTAAAGCGGCCAATCCTGCTTTGGGTTTATATCATACTGAACATGAAGTACATATTCATCTGTTCCAAAATTAAGCTTGCCTTCAAGCTTCATAATTAATCTTCTACGAGTGCCCTTATAGTTATGGGAATCTGAAGGGTAATAAATTTCTGTAGTGAAGTTTTTCCTTTCAAAAAATCCGTTATCACAGTTTTCATTTTCCATTTCTTTTTCTTTAACTCTTTTAATCAACTCATCACTCATTTTATTCCACAAAACACTTCTCAAAATACTAAGATTTTCTTTTGGATGTTTGTTTGTGGCTTTGAGACATTTCATAATCATTTTGTCAACTTCCTTATCGAATTTGCCCCAATTCGGAGAAGCACTTGTCTCTTTGAAATGCTCAACCATATTGTAAACTTTTGAGGAAAGTTCAACAGTCTTCTTTTTATGCTCATCATAGTATTTCAAAATAAACTGAAGTCCACAAATTGCATCTTTACACCAACCATTTACCAAAAGATTTTCTCTTGAAGGGAGTGTATCTACAATCCAACAGCAGGAATCGACTTCATACCATTCTCCTAAGTCTCCGCACTGTCTCTGATTAAAATTTAATTTGTAAGTTGCCATTTTTTACCCCGCATTAAATGAACTCAATATAATTGTTGGTTCTGTATATTTTGTTGTTGTTCCAATTTCTTCGACTGTATATTTCTGATCCTCACGTCTTACGAAATTATCTTCTCTTTTAAATCTTTGGCCCACAATATAAGAATGCGTTTCGCTATCCCAGATGTCATTTCCATATTCAGCTAGATCCTTTGCTTGTGATAAAGACTCAGCCGCAACAATTGCACCATCGTAGTCATCGTAATCCACATTTGTTAAAGATATTTTAAAAAGTTTAAGCATTAATGTCCACCTTTTTTAGTTCAATAAATTCTTTTATATAATATTCATCAGCTACAAAAAGCTTTCTTCCATCGCACATCAACCAATCATTATGGAAAACATATAATGTGCCCTGATAATCCTTATCAAAAGTACCGTCATGATTGTCAAATACATCCCCTGTTTGAACTACAATTACCTCTGACATTTCCTCCATATCGGAAAGTGTTTGGGGTTTGTTATGCACTCGATCGAAGGATAAAATTACCTTGTCAAAAATAGATAAAGCAAGTTTACCAAAATTTAACTGCTGTATGATTTTTATATCATCCACAATAAAGTCAGCAAACTCATATTCCATTTCTTCCAAAACAGATTTATCTGTAAAACAAATTCCTCTGAATTGACGGCCATTTTTCGTAAATGTTTTTACAGCCATAAGTACCTCAACGTTTATAATATAGGACCTATTGAAATGACTTTGTCCAAAAAAAAATTCCTAAGACCTTAAAAAGTCTTAGGAATAATTTTACCTGCAAAGGCTATGATTCCTTAAAATGCTTTTCTAAAAATAGAATCTGGATTTGGTTTCCAATCCTTATAATCAACCCATGTTCTTTCTACAACAGGCCAATTACTAAAACTATCAAGTATTTTCTTTGTAAAGTTGTAGACAATATTGTTTTTAAGATTGTCGAATTTTGGGGCCCAATCAAAATCTTGAATTCTTTCTGCAATCTTTTCCCAGGCCCATGCATCTTTTGTATCCTTAACTGAAAGGCTTACACCATCAATACCTGGGATGTGTCCTTTATTTTTAGTAAAGTATTCATAGAATTCAAACGCATTACCATAAACAATTACGTTTTTGATATTTGGGTATTTTGTTTTATAAGCAGTTGCAATTGCAGAAGGGTTTGTAAATTCAAAAGGTTCCCCTCCTGTCAAAAACAACCATTCAGCTTTGCTTAACTCTTCATCAGTAACTACTGGAATATCGTTTAAGGAATAACATTTGTTGCAACAATTTGGACAATTACGAGAGCACAAATCAGTTACTAACAAATGAATACGTTTTACAGTTTCTTCTGTCTTTTTGTTTAAAATCTCAGATCCCATGTGTTTTTCTTTTCTTCAAATATTTATTTGTTGTTCTGACAGTATCCCTAGGAGAAGGATCGTAAAGATCGTTTATGACACTATCAGATCCCAACATAGATACTATCATCCCAATTACATATGCAATTACCAAAAGTCCCCAAATAATTATACCCTCACTCATAGATCCTCCAAAAACTTTTTTGCTTTTTCAATTGCCTGCTCTGATTCTGAAGTTACTGGAGTATGTGCAAGCAAACCTTCTATAACATTTTTGATATCTGAAGTATTACGACAAGTTATTCCAGCATTCTTGAGTGCATGTCCAAAATTCGGACAACTTGGTTGATAGTTCGGAAGATTCTTCCAAATAAAGGCTAAAACGAATTCATCTCCGTCTGCCTTGATCGTAATGTCGTCTACTGAACGTGTGTTATAATCAGCTTTGAAATGATAGCCATCATTAAAGAAACTATCTTTTTCTCCAAGTTCTTCAATGGCATCAATGGCAGTCCTTAATGCAGTACTTATTGCTCCCATTTTTGTAACTCCTCTTTAGAACATTATGTCGCCATCTTCATTCATTTCAACCCAAAACTTGGGTTTCTTTTTTCTTGGAAAGAATGAGACGATCATACATATGATAAAAATTAAGAGTAAAATTCCTCCAGGAATAATACCATAAATCACATCTTTGTTCATGTCTATAATATAGGATTTTTCCAGATGCTGTTTTTCAAATAAGGTTTATTTTTCCTCTTGAATTACATCCTTTGATCTAAAGTAACCATATGTATCTCTGACTATGTCTAATTCATAGAGTTCCTGCAAACAGTTTGGACAATAATCAGGCCATTCAGCAGGATACTCGTAAGTGCCACCAAACATCGAATTTAGATGCTCACACATAACCTCATCTTCGATAAAGTCGTAATCTGGCATATAAATATTGCCACAATGTTTGCAAAGCTTTGCTGGATATTCTGTTTCCTCGAAAAAGACTTTTGTAGGATTAAATTCATAGCAATCTGGGAATGTCTTATTTGGAGTTGATACATCATCCAATTCGTAACCATCTATCTTTATTCTCCAAATTCGATTTATTGTGTCGTCTGAAGAACCATTGTGTTTTTCGTTAAGCTTATTAACAAACTTTTCCCTAATGTCATCCGGAAGAGTTCCCTGCCAAAGGTATGTTTTACCTTTTGAAAGTTCCATTTGATGCTTTAAAGAATAATCACCATCATGTTCAAGCCTAATGAACTTGAGATAGTTATTCCCTTTCATAAGATTGTAATCAATTAAAATAACATCCCTTTCGTATTTGTATCCCATATATTTCTCCTTAAATAAAATATTCTAAAATTATTTCATTTCTCCCATTTTATGTCCAGTAGCTTTTTCCATTGCTTTTGCACAATCTCTTAATTTACAAAGCCTTTTGATTTCTTTTTCACAATCAATGATATCCCTTTGATTTTCGTAAACACTGCAACCACCCCGATAGCCTACAGATTTTTTCATATAACAGAGTTGAGCCCTCATTCTGTTTATGTCCTTTGCATATTCAGCCCAACTTTTTCTTACAACCATATCGTGTTCGTAGTCGTCTTCTTCTCTGACTGCTCTTTCACAATCATCGATCATATCCTGCTGGTGAGCATTTACATCACAATCAAAATCTGTTACGGATTCTCCCCAATCGGAATCTTTCATTGCTTCGAAAAAGTAATCTTTCATAGTTAATTCTCCTCTAGCTGAATGTCCTGCAATTCTTGAACAAGTCTTTTCATAATATCTTCTTCTTTTACCTTAAATACAATGTCTTTTAACCCTCTGCCTAAAAAGTTTCGGATTGATTTTGCATTTAAATCTTTAGCAGGATGCTCTTTACTGATGTCATCAAAAAGAACTTCTTTACCGGTTGACTGTGCAATTTTTACAAGTCTACCTGCCGTCCGTAAGTGAAAGGTTGTCATTTTATTTTCCCTTCTGTCTTGCAAGCCATTTTTCTTTTGTCAAAACTGAACCATCTGAATCATAAATAGGAGACATACCCCATTGATATCCAGAGCGTTTCCAAACATAAATCACACTTGTATTTTTATCCATCACAATTGCCATGGATGTTTCATCCCTACTAACATACACAAGTTCCTCAGGATTGAAAAAATCGTTAAAGTTATAAGTGTTTACTGACTCAACACCATTCACTTGAATAGTCTTGACTTCTGTAGGTGCATTACAACTTGCAAAAACAATTGATGCAATTATCATCAAAATAAAAATAATCTTTTTCATTTTAATTCTCCTTTCTAAACTAATTCGTAACCAAGGTTATCCATATCCTTATAAATATCATTTACTGTGCGGATAATCATTCTCTCAACCCAATCTTTGAAATCTTTGAATTTCTCTTCATATTTTGGGTCAAAGGTACCCCAATTCACTTTAATTTCTGGAGCTTTAGGAAATTTTATCTTTTCCATTTTATTTCTCCTTAAATCTGAGGGTGCCTTTAACTCCACCTCTATATAACATTTCTACATTATTCTTATCCAAATAAACTAAAGCATCCGTAATTGTCATATCCTTCAACTTTAGAATATCGAATCCTCTTTCAACAAACAATACACCAATTGGAAAACCGTCTTCGTTTATTGGGATATACATATCCCCATTATCTACGACCATTTTAATTCTCCTTTCTTATATTTTTCGAGATACTCTTCATAGACTTCTTTTGCATACCAGTCACAGTACTCTCCACTGCTTACTGCGTGATTAAGAGGAAAATTAAGAAGAGACTCCATATCAGTAATTTCTTCCCTGAGCTTTTCTTTATGCTTCTCTATTCTACGATCCCTTTCTTCCCAAGCTTCTTTTGCTGTTAAGAAACAGTTTTCAAGTTTAGCACCTGAAGTACCAAAGTCCTCTCTGGTTCTTTCTCCATCTGGTCCTACATAATACTTCCAATCTATTTTGTTAATTACAGGAATGTTGTAAGGATTTGGAGTTGAGCCACCAATGACTACGTTGTGGATTTCTGGATCCCGAACTATGCCTTCCTCCATGAATTCCCAAATATCCCTGAAACAATAAACTGTCATTCCTTTCTTAACTTTTTTAATCATTTACAACTCCTGTTTCTTTCAACTGATTATTAAATTCGTACTCCATATCATCTACAAATTCACCAACACTTTCTTCCAAATAAAGTAAACGATTTTCGGAAAGCAAATCTTTAATCTTCTTTATAGCCTTTTGATATGCTCTTGTATAGCCCCATGCAAAAGTTTTGAAGGAGGTAGGATTGTCTCCAAACTGCTTTCTGTGATAAGCAATTTCATCATTTTCACATTCCTGCCACTGATTACAAATCTCTTCCTGAAATTTTGCACTCTGACTCATAGACTACCTCCTAACACAGATTTTCAGTACCAAAAAAGAAATCCTTAAGACTGAAAGCTATTAAAATAAATAAACCTATAGCTATACAAATGCCTACAAAAATAACTGTACCAGCAATGCACCTTTCTATTATGAATTTCAGCATTTTATCTCCCCGTACTTACCTTCATTGACTTTGTAGTTTGAAAGTGAATCTTTAAAGGCTTCCTCAAAAGTCTGATTCGTGTAAGGAACTCTTTGATCATACGGCTGAGTTGAAGAACGACCAATCATTTTGTTTACTGCATCAAAGTAAAAAGTACTTGGTGCATCGTGTCCATTTGGATCACCATAATCCTTTCCCTGAAATCTGTAGGCCCACTCCTCATCACTCATTCCCAAAGCTTCTTTAGCATCCAATTGTGCCAAAGCAAGGTTGTCAAAGCTCATTACGGGAGCAATCTCTTTCAAATATGAAAGTTTGCTATGAAGCCATTCAATGTTTTTGTCAATTGAATCCTTATTTTCTTTTTTGAATCCAACTCCTCGACCTACATTATCCTTGTAACCCAAAATTAAGGTTTTCAGGTTACCCTTAATAATAAAATCGAGATCTTTTTCATTAAAGATTCCTGCAATAACATGCATTACAACATTGTTATGTGAAAGAACTTTCAACATCCGAATACGATTCAAATCTGCCATTGAAGAAGAATTTGTAAGAGAAATACCAATCCCTTTTACATAACCTTCTTTAATCATCAATTCGAGTTTATCGTCCCAAATATGTTTCTGATTTACTGTTATGTTACATACAGCACCCAAAACTGTCAGCTGTTTTGTAAATTCAACAATGTCTGGGTGGGCAAGTGCATTTCCACCACCAATTGCAATTTCTGAACCTGGGTTCCAAGTTGTAAAAATTGGAAGTAAATGGCCATCCTTGAACAATTCCGCATGTTTTCCATTTACTGAACTGTTTTCATGGCAATAAGGACAACCTGCGTTACAATAATTTGTTATCTTAACGTCTGCATTTTCTGCAAAACGATATGTAAAATGATCCTCGTCTTCCTCAAAAGTTTCACGATAACGAGTACCATCTTTGAAGATTACTGTCTGGTGATTTCCGTTTGAATAAGAATGAAGAATATCTTCTCTGCCCCTAAAACCACCTGCCTTGATTGCTTCATCCTCAATATCGAAAATTCTTTTTGCTTTTGAATCCATTTTTGTACCCCTTTTATTTTAACGGTTACTTTGTCTGCTTAAATTATAATTGAGTTATAATATAGGCAAAATTTGGGGCACATTTTCCAAAAATTATGGCCAAACTCTATTTTCTTCTTGCTATTTTCTACTCTTGTATATAAGTTGTATTTCTGCCGGCATGTTTAGCAACGTATAAGTAGGAGTCCAATACTTTTATATTATCATCCAACGAGGCCTCTTCCTTCCATAAACAACCACCTATAGATATCGTAAATGGGGCCTTTATAGAGGATTCTACTCTAGAAAAAGTAGCTACTTTTAATCTAATATTCTCCGCAACATCTTTTAATTTATTGATATCATTTAATCCCTTCAATACAATTATAAATTCTTCTCCACCAAATCTAATAACTTTATCATCTTTTCTTATATTGGATTTTAGGAGGCTTACTAAAAATTGTAAGGATTTGTCTCCATTCAAATGTCCGTAAGTATCGTTTATCTTTTTGAAATGATCGATATCTATCATTAAAATTCCAGAATCCATTAATTCATCCGGAGTTAAACTATTTCTATTTAATGCCCCTGTCAAGGAGTCAGTTGAGGATTTAAGTTCTAAGCTCTTTATTATTTCAAAAAACCTTTTTGTAGAGTAAGAAGTAGCATATAAGGAAAACAAATATGTGGCAGTTAAACTTCCAAGCAAATGAGACAAATTCTTTCCTAAATATTCTGTGTTTATTTGAATATCAAAAATAACTTTCAAAATCAAAATTGCGTCAAAAATAAAAACTGTAACGATCCCTAAAATTATAAACTTTCTATTTGTTGCTAATAATCCGAAAGCTGGTCCCAATAAACAAACATACATCAAAAAGACTGCATCCTCAGATGTTAAAAGAATTATTGGAAATGAAAACCAAGCAGTAATTAAAATTGCATATTTACTGTAACCTAAATAATAACCTTTTTTAAGTACAAAAATTCCAGGAATTAAAATTAAAAGAAGACTGACTAGGGTTGAGGTAATATTTAATACTGCTAACCAATTATCCCAACCTCCCCAACCACAAAGGAAATTAACAACAAAACCTATTGTATTAGAAACTATTCCTGCAATAAATAAAGCATAAGCAACCGTTTTTGAAAAATTCTTTTCCATAAATAACATTAAAAATTAGTTTCTCTACAAAACTAATTGATCCTAAGGGATTCGGTACATGAAATATAGAGATTGCAGGGGTGCAGCAATTTATTTGCATAACGCCTTGCCAGAAACTAAACACATAGTAGATGGAACAGACGCAGATAGTGAAAATCTAGTCAAGGATCCCCAAGGTTTGGCCACTATAGAATCTATTCTAAGCCATAAAAAATCCGTAAGAGAAAAATTACTTTTTTTAGCCAAAGAATTAGAAAAGAGAGCAATAAATCATGACAATTCAAAATTACAACAACCTGAGTTAGGTTGGCTCATTCAAATGGATAAAGAAGGCCGTAAAAAATATGGGTCAAAAGAATACTTTGATAAAATGAACAAATGGAAAATATTTTTTGACCACCATTATGAAAATAATAGGCACCATCCAGAACACTACAAAAATAATATAGATGATATGAACCTTGTAGACCTAATAGAGCTTTTTTGTGACATACAAAGTTACGTTAATGAGCCCCACGTGGATAAGGCTTTGGATATTTTTAATAATTATGCCAAAAGGTTTCATATAGATGAACAACTATTACAAATATTAAAAAATACAATGTTGGAATACTTTACAATGTTTGGAGATGAGAATTCTGATTTTTATATGCAAAAAGATTTAAATGTACAACAAGTACAGAGGTCATAACATTTTAAAAAAATAATTTTTTATTTTAAATTTAAAAATGTTTGACAACCCAGCCAAAATTCTTTTTTGGCTATTTTCAATTCCAAAGACCTATATTCTGATTGTAGTTAAAAATTAAAACTACCACTAATTAAATTAAAGGAAGTGAAAGAAATGTTGATATTATCTTTACAAAGACAATTAAGACAAAGGCCTTTACAAATTTCAAAGGGTTTCACTTCTGTACACGTTTTTTAGTGTAAATTTTAAGAAGTAATTAGGAACCCTTTCAAATTAAGTTTTGAAAGGGTTTTTTATTTTTATGGCACTGTAGCTCAGTTGGATAGAGCAATTGCCTTCTAAGCAATGGGTCGGGAGTTCGAATCTCTTCAGTGTCAAGAATATAATTCACCTTTCAAAAGGTCTTTGAAAAAAGAAGGGAAGGAAGAATTAAAAACTTATGCATCGGTGGTGGAACTGGTAGACACAAGGGACTTAAAATCCCTCGCCAGCTAAACACGGCGTACGGGTTCGATTCCCGTTCGGTGCATATAGAAGGTTTCTTACTTAACCTTATCAAAAGTAAGAGGTTTGTTTCGTAGGAGTGTTCTTGACCTCGAGTATAAACTCCTAAAGCTTTTAAACCGAAAGGAAGTTTTCAAATGTAAAACTGTACCTCTTTTATTCCCCGGCAGTGTAAAGGTCGCACTACAGAATTTGGATCTGTCGGTAGGGGTTCGATTCCTCTCCGGGGAACTTTTATTGCAAAGATTGTTCCTATTAAAAAGGTTAAAGGTTTGCGATAGCAAACTGAACTGTTCGAATCAGTAAATACAATCCGCAATAATTTTTATGGGCCATTAGCTCAGAGGTTAGAGCAGGGGACTTTAGTAAATTGCTGTAACCAAAACTACTAATTAAGTTATGGAAAACATAACTTTTATTTGTAGATTTTGTGGATCAGAAAGAAAAAATTTGAATTCCTTACACTGCCATGAAAGGTTATGTAAAGGAAATCCAAATAAGCAAAAAAGCAATATTGTAAAATATAACGAAAAAGGTCACAAGGGTCACAATCAATTCACTAAAGCAAGAGAACTTGGATTACCAAAGCCTACCCTTTCAAAAGAGTCTAGAAGAAGGATTTCTGAAAAGTGTAAAGGAAGGAAACATACTGAAGAGCAGAAACGAAAAATTTCTGAAACTCAAAAAAGAAATTTTAGAGAAAGTGGGGCTAAAAGTATTTGGCACACCCAACTCGAAAATAGAAAAAGTTTTGCAGAACAGTACTTTGATACTTGTTTTCCAAATCTTAAACAAAACTATCACGTAGATAGATACTTTTTGGATTTAGCAAATCCTGAAAAGAAACTTTATATCGAAGTTGATGGTAGCCAACACTACTATGACCAAAAAGTTGTTGAACATGATAAAGTTCGAACAGCAAGACTTGAGGAATTAGGTTGG
>Ga0310697_10003970_pt1 | contig 14747 bp, 10 predicted proteins | sample 172DNAGHGlowgp2_FD_203883 | JGI IMG/M metagenome (GOLD analysis project Ga0310697, IMG submission 203883) | Sheep rumen microbial communities from Palmerston North, Manawatu-Wanganui, New Zealand - 1728 DNA GHGlow gp2 (v2) (version 2) | ecosystem: Host-associated > Mammals > Digestive system >...
AAATCTAAAATATCTAACTCTGTATTAATGATTGTTGGCGCAGGTTTAATCGTATTTGCAACAGCAGTATTCTTAACATCATCTTGGGATTCAATACCTAACATAATTAAACCTTTCATTTTAGTATTTATTCAATTAGTATTCTTTGGTTCATATAAAATCTGTATTAATAAACTAGATATTCCTAAAACAGGAAAAGTATTTAAATTCTTAGCATTCATGTTTATTCCTATAGTTTTAATCTCACTATCATGTTTTGAATTAATAGGTGAAGAATTATCTATTAATGGTGAATATGCTAATCTATACTTTGGCTTATCATTCTTAATATCAGATATTATTTATAAAATATATGATCACAAATTCCCAGACATGGTAATTAAAAGAACTAGTTATTTCTTAGAAGCAGCAGCAGTCTTCTGCTTCAGCGATTTATTTAAAGAAGATCCAATTAGTATAATAATTTGTTCAATTTATACAGCTGTAATACATGTTTTATTACATAATAATATAATGGATAAAAAAGCATATTATGTTCCTAATCTAATCGCAACAGGATTTATGATGCTTTGTGCCTTGGTATTAGCTCTTGATGTTAATGAATTTGTTTATTACTTACCATTTGCTGTTTATACAGTATTATTCTTTGTAATGTATGTAATAAATAAAGAAGAAAAAACTCAAAAACTTGAATTATATTTCTTTATAATTAATTACATGGCTTTTGTATCTTCAATAAAACTATTAACAATACCAAATCAATTTATTTACTTATTATGTTTAATACCATTTATTATTCTAGCAAAAATAACAAAACGACTATCTTTAAGAGAAGTATTAATATGGATAGTATTTGGTTTAACAACTGTCATAATGCATTCAACACTAGCTAGAAATAATATGTATTATGATTTACTAGCAATAGCTTTAGCTGGCGGAATATATTGTTCACTATTTGCTATAACAAATAAACTAAGACCTGTCTTTAAATGTTTTGCTTATTTATCAATGGCTTACTTCTTTGATACATTATGCGTATGTTTAAACATTCCAGAAGTTTCAAAGTATGTCTTACTACTAGTAGCATTATTTATTTACTTACTAGAAGCAGCATTCCCAATTCTAAAAGATGCTACATCAAAACATTTAATACCTGTAGTTTTATCAGTAGAATCAATAATCTTAGGACTAATTCATTTTGGAACAGATGCCAACTATGCAGTTCTAATTCCACTAGTATTAATGATTATTTATACTAAAGTAGAAAAGACTGAAGAGAACTATGTCTTTGTTCCTGCCTTATTATCATTATCATTATTCTGTAAAGGAACAGAAGTGATTGATATTTGTATATGTTCTACCTTGGTATTAATATATTCAATCTTATCTGCTTTAAAACGCAAAGAAAACCTATATACATTTATCTCATTACTAACAATAATTGCGGGTTTACCATTTATAAAAGCAGATGCTTATGTTGTATTCATTACATTAGCAATATGGAGTCTTATCCATTATATAATGTATGAAAAACACAAAGAACTATTTAAACTAACAGCTATAATAAGTATCTTTGGCTTATATACCAAACTATTAATAGACTTAGAAGTTTCTTATGTATCATTATACTTCTTAGGAGCTTTACTAGCTTTAATAGCAATATCTAAACTAGTATTTAAAAAAGACTCTCAAGAATCAACATTCTTTGAAATTATCGGCTTTATTATTTTAACATTAGTATCACTAATTCTAGTTAATGAAGCTATCGATGCTGTAATAATGATTGTTATTTACTTTGTTTTAGTCTTATTTGCTTATGTTAATAAATTTAAAGTTCTTGTTTATTGCTCATTAGTTGCAATGATCGTTCATATCATTAAACAAACATTAGAATTCTGGTCAAGCATTCCAATCTACATTTATGTATTACTAATTGGTCTTGCTTTAATCTTATTTGCAATGTTTGACGAAAGATTGAACATCATCAAGAAAAAGAAAGAAAAGCCAGAAAAAATCGAAGAAAAGAATAATATAGAATAACTATATTATTTTTTTTACACTATACAAATTTGACAAATTTAAGTATAATAATATAGAGGGTACAAAGATTTGGAGGGACATCTATGAATATAGTTATTCCAAAACCAGTTAACGAAGTATTAAACATTATCAACGAGCATGGTTATGAAGCCTATATCATAGGTGGAGCTGTCAGAAATTGGGTAATGGAAACCAAGCCATCCAATTATGACATCAGCACGAATGCTCCACTTGAAGAGATTAAAAAAGCTCTAAAAGACTATAATACTTTTTATTGTGGAGAAAATGATTCACGTTTAGGAATTGTTAATTCTAAATTCCCAATGGAAATATCTAAATATCGTACTAAAGAAAACACTCTAGAATCTGATTTAGCTACTAGAGATTTCACTATGAATGCTTTAGCTTATTCAGACGAAGATGGATTAATTGATTATAGTAGTGGTGTCTTAGATATTCATAATAAAGTAATCAAAATCAATGGTGAAGATGATACTTTATTTAGAGAAGATCCTTTACGTATCCTAAGAGCAATTAGATTATCAGCTGAATACGCAATGCGTATTGATGCAGATACTCAAGAATATATGATTGAAAATAAAGAACTAGTAAAAAATGTAGCTCCGGAAAGAATTAGAGATGAATTATCAAAACTACTAGTAACGCCAAGAAGCGAATTCTATTTAAAGAAATACTTTGAAATATTCATTGAAATAATTCCTGAGTTAACATTATTAGAAAATTATAACCAAAACGATCCTCATCATATATATGATGCTCTAACACATACTTTTGCTTCAATGAAAGCAATAGAACCAAAACTTGAATTAAGATTAGCAATGTTATTCCATGACATTGCTAAGCCATTCACTTTCTCAAAAGATGAAAATGGTGTTTCTCATTATAAAAACCATGCTCAAAAAGGAGCACAAATGGCTAGAGAAATTCTTAATCGTTTAAAATTCAATAAAAAGATTATTCAAAAAGTTACTAAACTAATTGAATACCATGATTATAGTATTCCAGAAAACGAAGTGTTAGTAAGACAATTCTTATCAAAATTTGGACCAGAAGATATTGAAGATCTATACAAAGTTAAGAAAGCTAATTACTATGCTAAGAGTCCTGCTTATACGACTGAATTATCTAAGATTGAAGAAGAATTCTTAAGATTAAAGAGTGCTACTCGTAAATCTTCATTCATTAAAAAGAATGAATTAAAGATAAGTGGCAAAGACTTATTAGAACTTGGCGTAGAACAAGACAAAGTAGGAACAATTATGGAAAACATCTATAATGGAATCTTAAAAGGTAAACTAAAAAATAACCGTGAAAAACTAATCGACTTTATAATTAACAAAGTATTACCAAGCGGTTATGACGAAGATTTATTCCAATAAAAAAAGACTTTTATAAGTCTTTTTTTATCCTTCTGGATTTAACTCAGGTAAAACATTATCTACCTTTTCAAAATCATCTGTGTAATTACCATTTTTATCTTCAACAACTGTAATAGTAGTTTTATCTTTATCTGTAAATACATATTTAAATGCTAAATCAGGATCGTTTGTACACTCAGAGAACCAACTCTTATCACACTCAGAAATATCTGAGTATTCATACTTAATATAACTAGTACAAACATAATTAAAATCTTCTATATCATACTTGTCTATTAAATATTCCTTAGCTCCAAAAGATTGAGTATCTAAATAAGCATAATAACCAGCATAAGCTAGAGCTCCTAATAAAATAAGAGTAAGGAATAACAAAACAATCTTACCTGCTAATGTACCAAACCATTCAATAATAGTTTTAATAACCTTCATAATAATTCCTCCTAGTATAAGAATATTGTATAACAAAATTATAACATAATCCTAAGCAAAATACTTAAAATAGTGTTATAATGAATTTAAGGAGGATTTTGTTATGGTAAAGAAATTTATATCAGAATTAGTAGGTACAATGTTACTTGTAATATTCGGATGTGGAACTGCTGTTGCTTTATTTAAAGTATTTATTGTTGGAAGTACTAACTATGATGCTGCTGCAGTAGCTCAAGCTAGAATGATCTATAGTGGTATTCTAATTGCTTTAGCATTTGGTTTAATCCTAATGGCATTAGTATACACAATTGGAAAAGTATCAGGAAGCCATGTTAACCCAGCTGTTTCATTAGCTTGTTTAATTGATGGTAGAATCAAACTTCTAGATTTCGTATATTACGTAGTAGCTCAAATTTTAGGTGCTATCTTAGGAGCAGCAGTTCTATCATGGGTATTTGGTGGAACAGCACTTCTTGGCGCTAATGGATATGAGGCTGCTAGTGTCTTAGGTAAGACTGTTACAGCTCCTATAGCATTCGTTATAGAAGCAATCTTAACATTCGTATTTGTATTAGTAATCTTAGCAGTAACTAAGAAAGACTCAAAAGCAAATGGTATGATTATTGGTCTTACATTAGCATTAGTACATATCTTTGGTTTACCATTTACTGGAACTAGTGTTAACCCAGCTAGATCAATTGGTCCAGCAATCTTCACAAAAGGAGATGCTCTTAGCCAATTATGGGTATTCATTTTAGCTCCACTAGTTGGTGCTGCCTTAGCTGCATTATTCTTCAAATTCGTTATCGATGAAAAAGAAGAAGAAGTATTCGAAGAAGAACCAGCACCTGCTAAAAAAACTGTAAGAAAAGCTAAATAAAAAAAGAATAGTAATATTCTTTTTTTTTATGATAAAATATTTATAGAGGTGATAGAATGAACGACTCAGTAGTTGTTAAAAAAGGATTCGGAACAAGAATTAAAAACGGTTTCTCTGGAATTTTTGGAGGAATTATAATCTTTATCATCGGTATATGTGTTCTAGTTTGGAACGAAAGAAGTAATGTAAAAAACATTCATGACGTTAAAGAACTTAGAGATGTTTATACAGATGTTAAAAGCGATCAAGTTGCAAAAGATTATGAAGATAAACTAATTGCAACAACTGGTAAACTTGATTTTGGTGAAGAAGAATTAAAAGATGAAGTCTTCAATATTTCAATCAAAACTCCTACATTAGTAAGAGTAGTAGAAATGTATCAATGGGTAGAAGAAACTGAAGAAGATGAAGACAAAACTACTTACACTTACAAAAAGGAATGGAAGAATGAGTTGATTGATTCAACTAAATTTAATCAATCAAATAATCACTATAATCCAGATTCAATGGCTTATGATCAATTTAGTGTTAATGCTCAAGAATTAAAAGTTGGAGCTTACAAATTATCTTCAGCTTATTCAAGCCTAGTAACTGCTAATAAAACAATTAGTGATTTAACTGGAGCAAAAGTTCCTGAAGGATATCAAGTTTATAATCATTACCTTATAAGTTCTGAAAAAGCAGAAGAACCAAAAATTGGTGATATTCGTATAAGTTTTGAATATGCTGATTACTCAGATGTTTCTGTAATGGGAAAACTACATGATGGAACACTTATTGAATACACAACAAAAGAAAAATCTAGAATTGCTGTTTTCAGAGAAGGTACTCATGATGGTGCATTTCTAATTGATGAAATCGAAACTGGTCAAAAAGCAATGAAATGGATTGTAAGACTAATTGGTACAATCCTAATCATTGGTGGTATTAAATCATTATTCGGTCCATTAACTGCATTATCATCATATGTTCCAATCTTAAGAAATATCGTTGGTGGAGCTGTTGGATTAATCTCATTCTTAGTAGGTCTAGCAATTTCATTAATCGTAATAGCAATCTCTTGGGTAGTATTTAGACCAGTCTTAGGAATTAGCTTATTAGTAGCAGCAATTGTTCTAATAATCTTAGCTAAAAAATTCGGTTCTAAAAAAGGTAAGGTAGCTGAAGCAGCACCACAACCTGTAGAAGAAAAACAAGAATAATAAAAGGTAGTTCAAAAGAACTACTTTTTTTGTTATAATACAAACGACAAAAGGGGAATAACTATGTGGAAAATAGGTAATGTCGAAATTAAAAATCAAATCGTCCTAGCTCCTATGGCAGGTATATCTAATACCTCTTACCGTAAGATAATTAAAGAAATGGGAGCAGGCTTAATCTATGCTGAAATGGTATCAGATAAAGCCATTATGTATTCAAATGAAAAAACATTTGATCTTTTAAAAATGGATGAAAAAGAAAGACCTATTGCTCAACAAATATTTGGTAGTGATATCGAATCATTTGTTATAGCAGCTAAAAAAGTAGAAGAAACCCAACATCCAGACATTATCGATATCAACATGGGATGCCCTGTACCTAAAGTAGCAGTTAAAGCTCAAGCAGGTAGTGCATTATTAAAAGACCCTAATAAGATCTATGAAATAGTAAAAGCTGTCGTAGATGCCGTTTCTGTGCCTGTTACAGTCAAAATAAGAAGCGGTTGGGATGAGAAACATATAAATGCTGTAGAAGTAGCAAAAGCTTGTGAAAAAGCCGGAGCAAGTGCTATAGCAGTACACGCTAGAACTAGATCTCAAGGATATAGTGGTAAAGCTGACTGGAATATCATAAAACAAGTAAAAGAAGCTGTTAATATTCCAGTAATAGGTAATGGTGATGTAACATCACCTGAATTAGCTAAAAAGATGTTAGAAGAAACAAACTGTGATGCTGTAATGATCGGTAGGGGAGTTTTAGGTAATCCTTGGTTAATAAGAGACTGTGTATCATATTTAGAAAATGGTACTATTCCAAATCCACCTACCAATGAAGAGAAAATAACAATGATGAAAAGACACTATGAACTATTACTACAAGACAAACCAGAAAAAGTAGCCAATCTTGAAATAAGAGCATTTATTCTTTATTACTTAAAAGGAATGCCTAAAAACAAAGAAATAAAAAACAAGATTTGCCAAAGCAAATCTAGTGATGAAATGTTTAATATCTTAGACGAATATCTAAAATACATTGAAAAAAAAGAAGATTAAATCTTCTTTTTATTTTGCATGTCTTGCGAAGCATTCTCCAGATTCAGTCATTAATGTTTTAAACTCATCTCCAACCATCTCCTCAAATTCTTCAGTTAATACTAACGGAATAAATTCATCTCTATTGTTAGTTTTAATAAATCTCTTTAAATTTTCAATACCTTTCTTCTCATCTTGTTTATAAATATGGAAGAATGATAAAGCCAAAGATAGTGAAACTGGATATACTATATTTTTTTGACGATAACTTTTTAAAAAGTCATCAGTTTTTTTCTTAGACATTTTAAATTCACTTCTTACTTGCTCATAAAACTCTGGGCAAAGATAGTGATTAAAATCGATATATGTTTGCATTAGATTGGAATAAGTATATGCATTAGATACCATAGATGCATATGTCTTAAAATTTTTAAACATACTATTATAGTAGAATAATTCATCAAAATTTCCGGCTTTCTTATAAAAAGATACTAATTCCATAAAAATTGTTACTACTTCATAAAAGAAATCGCTAGAAAGATAACTATTAGGATTCATACTATTATCAATAGCATGACCAATTTCATGAATAACAGTAGTAGACATATCTGGATTATCATTACCAACTACTTCAATAAAACTTTCATCTATTCCAAACAAATAATTTTGTGAACCTAAATAATCCAAATTTAATTCTTCAGCTTCTTTAGGTTTAATAAATCTAAGATGATTAAATCTCATATCATAGAAGCGTTTAAAATGTTCAAAAAACTCTGGATCAAAATCTTTATAAAAGTCGTAACAAATGCTAATAGCTTTTTCCTTAGTAACATGTGCTCCAGTAACCTTAGTTATTTGATCTGAAACAGCACTTCTTTTCTCACTTACATCATCTAGTAAATCAGAATTCTTAGCTAATGCATTATTATAAGGAATTAGCAAATTATAATAACGTTGATTAGATAAATAAGCGCTTAGCATATCTGGCATTTTTTTGTATAATGGTAGATTTACTGCTGGATAATAAAAATTATCATATATTACAGTATTTATTTCATCGTAATAGTGATATAGTTTTGCTAATTCGACTTCATCTGTCTCTCTTTTTATTAGTTTTTCTATTTTATTTAAGCATCTTTGAAGAGAACCTACATCCCATGTATATCTTGCCATATTTATACCCCCTATAACGGTAATATATACTACCATATTAAGGGAAAAAACACAAATAAATCTTAAAAATTAATGGTTGACTAAAGTTAACAAAAAGTATATACTTAATATAGTAAAGGAGGCATATAAAGATAGTGCCAAAAAGTATCTTAAAGGTGTATCTTAGGGCATAAGCCTGAAACATGGCGATAGTATAAAGAAATTTATATTACATTTGTGAAAAGGTATATTGTATAGAGATATGATAAAAATTGGACCGCAAACCAGTTTTTATTAAACTTCTATTTGTTACCGCAAATAATAAATAGAATCAATCTTGTTACATGTGAGTTTGCGCTCATTTGTATACTAGTATTTGCGTACTAGGCCAAACAAGATTTTCCAGCGTAGGAAACTATGACTGAAGAGGGTATATAATGATTATATGTTCCTCAAGGATATATAATTATTGTGTATTCTACTATCTTTATGAATCACTGGATGGTTTTTTATCTATCACCATTTAGTCATTTTTCAAGAAATTGGAATACCTTCTTACCATTATTGTGTTATTAGTAGTTAGCATTTTCTACTTTCCCAATAAGGGTAATGACATTGTAATGAAAATGATAGATAGCTTTCATACTAGACTGATTTTATTTAATGATAAAATCTCAGGTATGTTATGCATTGTAGTACATTTTTTCAATAGTTATTGTAACTACCTTAATGGAATTTAGATAATTCTTTGGTGAAATAGCATATAAAGGATTATTTATTGGGAAATTAAAGCAAGTATAGTAATTGGCGAAGATCTGGCCGCGTTTAAAAATTGGAGAATCTTAAACTTGTCTTGCAAGAGAATCAAGCAATCCAAATGTTGAGTGTAAACCCTAACGGTTAGCTACTGTAAGGATAGACACAATATGCTATATCGTGTGTGCGCGTATAAATAAAATTTAGCGATGAATTGGAGAATTCTTATACAACAGTATAGTTAAGCGTGAATGTATTAAAATATTTGAACTACGAATGATTCGATGTCTTTTGTGGTTATGAAACTATCAAAATAGTATATCAATTCATTCTACTATATGGGAGTTAATTTTAAAACGTATAAATGCATTATGGAAGAACGATTAATGTTCTTTCTTTTTTTTGCATTTATTTATATAATATAGATAGGAGGAAATAAAATGAAGAAATTTTTATTAATGCTTTTATTACTTGCAGTACCTTTTATGTTAGTAGGTTGTGGCGACAAAGACGAAGATGATGACGACGCTCCTAAAAAAGCAAAAGGTGTAGAAGTAATTGAATGTACATCTGAAAAAGCTTCAAATGGTTTTACTGTTGGTATCTATGCTAATGTAGAATTCAACGAAAAGAAACAAGAAGTAGGAACAGCTTATGCAGAATATACACTAGATTACTCAAGTTTTAATGATGCACAAAAAGAAGCATATGAAAAATCTGATGTTTGTCAACCATATAACAGTAGTTCAACATTCACATCTTGTAAAGCTAAGTTCGAAAACAATAAAGCAATCATTCATGTTGGTTTAAATACTGAAGAAATGAAAGCTGGAAAAGATGACAAAAAAGTTACTGCTAAAGAGTTTGCAGAACAATTAGAGAAATCATTAGGTGGTAAATGTACTGTTAAATAAAGACTCACTTGAGTCTTTTTTTTATTATGTTGATTTTAAAACCAAAAAATATTAAAATTATAATAGATTAACAATAAAGGGGATGGCAATATGAAATCTTTAGTTGGATCAAGTATTCTAGAAAATAGTTTTGATGCTGGAGTTGAATTAGCAAAGAACTCTACTAAAGGCTTTAAAACACCGGTACTAGGATATTTATTTGCCTCAGAAACATATAACCATGAAGAATTAATAAAAGGAATTAAGTCAGTTACACCATCATTAAAAGTAATTGGTTGCACATCAGCTGATGCTGTAATGACTCCAGATGGAATTATCTCATCACCAACAGGCTTTGCTGGTATGCTAGTTTTAGATGATAATGAACTAAGTGTAGGTGTATCATCAGCGCCTCGTGGGACAAATCCACGTATGACTGGTAGAAAACTAGCTAAAGCAGCATTAGACAATGCTGGTAAGAAATATGCACCATATGCATTTTCAATGTTTGCAACACCAGGAGAAGAAGAGGAATACCTAAAAGGAATCCAAGACATAGTTGGTGAAATCCCAATGTTTGGCGGATCAGCTTCCGATCAAAAGCTTACCGGTAATTGGAAAGTCTTTGGCGAAGATGGCGTCTTTGAAGATGGTTGTGCAGTAGCGTTCTATTACACTAATAAGGATATTAAAAATGTCTTTACTGGTACTTATAATGAAACTGAAAAGATGGGAATCATTACTAAAAAAGAAAATGTTCGTAAAATATTAGAAATAGATAACGAACCAGCACTAAATAAATATGCTGAATGGATTGGTTTAACACCAGAAGAAATTGCTGGACCACAATTAATGAATACTTCAGCAGCAAGACCATTCGGTTTTAAAACACTAGAAGGAAACTTCACGGTAATAAGACAACCTTTAGTTGGAGATCCAAGCGGTAGCATTAGTGTTGGAGCTAATATCAACGAAAAAACAGCAATCGTTTTATTAGAAAATGATATCGATGGTTTAATAAGTGGAGCAGTTCAATCAATCAAAGAAATAAAAACGGACTTCAAACCATCAAGTTTCATTCTAATGCATAGCGCAGCTCGTCGTAACTTTATCGGAGAAAGAATCGATGAAGACTTCGTTGCAATTAAAAATGCAGTAGGAGATATACCATTCATTGTGGCATTTACTTTTGCAGAATATGGTCAAAAAGATCATAGTGGAACTAAAATAAATAACCTATCTTTATCATTTTCAAGTTTTTCAGAATAATGCGTTATAAGAAAAATGATAAAAATATAACTTTTATATAAAGAAAAATAATAACAAAAAGCTAGAAAAACACTTGACTTTTTTAGCTTTTTTAATTTGGAAGAAAAAAGATAAAAAACACTTTTTGAAAAAATGTCAATTTTCCGAAAATCCAAAAAATGTCAAAAAGTAAAAACTATGTAAAATTATAACAAAAAGTGAAAAAAACTCTTTTTTTGGCTTATATAAGCCAAAAAATAGACTATACAAAAATAAAATGTAAAAAAATGACAATCGAAATTTTGCCTTAAAATCTACAAAATTAAAAAAATGCTATTTTTTCAAAAATTACAATTTTACAATTTTTAGAAAATACTACTATTCTTTTAAAACCTTTTCATATATAATTAAGTTAGGAAAAGGTAGAAGGAGAGTTTTTAACAATGGCAAAAGAAGAAAAAAGAATAACTGATAACTTACAAGTTATTAAAAGAAACGGTAAAAAGGTAGAGTTTAACGCTTCTAAAATCGCTATTGCTATCAAAAAAGGTTTTGACGACGTTATAGATAGAACAGCTGAAGACGGTGAACCACCTAAATATACTGAAAAAGACATGCAAAAAGTATTCAAGGATGTCTTAGCAAGAATAGAAAAAGAATACAAAGATAAAGACAAAATAAAGATTGAAGAAATTCAAGACTTAATTGAAACATCATTAAAAGCTAATAAATACGAAGATGTTTATACAAGTTTCTCTGAATATAGAGAAAGAAGAGCTCAATCAAGAGCAGCATTTATAGAAGATAAAAGAGCACATAAATTCCTAAAAACATTAGAAGGATTAGCTCTTAAGAGTGCTGCAGAAGATGATGCTAAAAGAGAAAATGGTAACATTGATGGTAACTCAGCAATGGGTACAATGTTACAATTTGGATCTAATGTATCAAAAGAATTCGCTAAAGCATATTTAATGAAAAAGCAATTTGCAGATGCTCACGACGAAGGAGATATTCATATTCATGATATGGACTTCGAAGCAATGGGTACAACAACTTGCTTACAAATAGATTTAGGAAAACTATTTAAAGGTGGTTTCTCTACAGGACATGGTTTCTTAAGAGAACCTAATGATATTATGAGTTATGCTGCACTAGCTGCTATCGCAATTCAATCAAACCAAAATGATCAACATGGTGGACAAAGTATTCCATTGTTTGATTACTATTTAGCTCCTGGTGTATTAAAAACTTATAAAAAACAATTAAGAATGACATTAACAGATCTTCTAGACTACGCAGGATTCACAGAATTCGTAGCTATGAAGACTTTAGAAGATACAATTTGCAAATTAACTACTATCGATAATAAAGTAGAAGACTTTGAAAAGTTCTACAAAGAAAACGATGCTTTAAAGAGATTATTTGCAATGGCTTTAGACAAAGCTCTAAAGAAAACAGATAAAATAACATATCAAGCTATGGAAGCATTCATCCATAACTTAAATACAATGCATTCAAGAGCTGGTGCTCAAGTACCATTCTCAAGTATTAACTTCGGAACAGATACTTCACCAGAAGGTCGTATGGTAATGAAAAATTACTTACTATCTGTAGATGCAGGATTGGGACATGCAGAAACTCCAATCTTCCCAATCTCAATATTCAAAGTTAAAGAAGGAGTAAACTACAATCCAGAAGATCCTAACTATGACTTATTTAAGTTATCTTGTAAGGTATCTGCAAAACGTTTATTCCCTAACTTCGAATTTATCGATGCTCCATTTAACTTACAATACTATGTTCCAGGAAGACCTGAAACAGAAGTTGTAACTATGGGATGTCGTACAAGAGTTATGGCTAACGTAGTTGATCCTGATCGTCAAATAGCTATTGGTCGTGGTAACTTATCATTTACTACAATCAACTTAGTAAGATTAGGTATCAAACATGGTATTGTTGGTAATACTGACCGTAAAAAAGCTGATATGGAAGGTTTCTATAAAGAACTAGATGAAAAACTAGAACTATGTAGAGATCAATTACTAGAAAGATTTGAAATCCAAGGTAACAAGAGAGTTTATAACTTCCCATTCTTAATGGGTCAAGGTTGCTGGATGGATTCAGAAAAACTAAAACCAAATGACAAACTAAAGAAAGTACTAAAACATGGTACATTATCAATTGGTTTCATTGGTTTAGCAGAAACATTAGTTGCTTTAATTGGTGAACATCACGGTGAATCAGCTAAAGCACAAAAACTAGGACTTGAAATAATCGGCCACATGAGAGAAAAATGTGATGAATTCTGCAAGGAATATAAGTTAAACTTCTCACTATTAGCTACACCAGCTGAAGGATTAAGTGGTAGATTTACAAGAATAGATAAAGCTATCTATGGAAAGATTAAAGGTGTAACAGATAGACCATATTACACAAACTCATTCCATGTTCCAGTTTATTACAATACAACAATTTCTCATAAGATTAAAACTGAAGCTCCATACCATGCATTAACAAATGCTGGACATATTAGTTATATTGAACTAGATGGAGATACAACAGAGAATGTAGAAGCATTCGAATCAGTAATCAGAATGATGAAAGAAGCTGGAATTGGTTATGGTGCTATTAACCATCCAGTAGATAGAGACCCAGTATGTGGATACGTTGGGGTTATCAAAGATGTATGCCCAGGATGTGGACGTCGTGAAGGCGAACCAATTCCAGCAGAACTTTTAAAAAATATGAAATAGTCGGGTAAAGGTAAAAATATAAAATAGAAAGAGGTAGAGAGTATGAAAAAAGAAGAAATTCAAAACGTTGCTGAAACTAAAGTTGAAAGCAAAAAAGTAGTTGGTGAAGGAGTAGGATTCGAAAGAATTAGAAGAATCACTGGCTATCTAGTTGGTACTGTTGATCGTTTCAACGATGGTAAAAAAGCAGAAGAACACGACAGAGTAAAACATACATTTAAATAAAATAGTGAGAAATCACTATTTTTTTTATGTTATAATCTTATCGGAAGTGATTACATGGAATTCCTAAAAAAGAATAAAAAATTCATCATAATCTATACAATTCTACTAATCGTAGGGATTTCTTTAATTGTTTTTACTTATAACAACTATTCTTTATATAAAGAACCAGTAATAAAAATAATTGAAACAAAAGATGAGTATCAAACAACAGAAACCATTAACTTTGGTTACAAAGATGATGTCTATAAAGAAATCATTAAAGCCAAAGTACTAAATGGTGAACATAAAGGAGAAATAGTAACTCTAAAAAATATCTATCATAAAGGACAAGCTTATGATCAAAGATATCGTGTAGGAGATGAACTATTCGCTTCTATCAATAAAAATGAAGACACTATTAAAAATGTTCATATTGAAGGTTATAAAAGAGATAAATATGTCGTAATTCTAATAGTATTCTTTAGCTTAATCATTATTCTAGTTGGAAAACTAAGAGGATTCTTCTCTATAATAAGTGTAATAGTAAATATTGTTATTTTTAACTTCTTAGTTTATATGCATGCCATAAAAGGAATCAATCTAGCTTTATTATCTTTTATCGGCTCAATAATATTTAGTATTATCTGTCTATCATTAGCAGCAGGATTTAATAAAAAAACCTTATCAGCTGTTATTAGCAGTGTAGTAGGAGTATCTATCGTTACCTTAATAAGTTTAATTGTTATCAAACTAACCGACTA
>Ga0310697_10003972_pt1 | contig 14745 bp, 14 predicted proteins | sample 172DNAGHGlowgp2_FD_203883 | JGI IMG/M metagenome (GOLD analysis project Ga0310697, IMG submission 203883) | Sheep rumen microbial communities from Palmerston North, Manawatu-Wanganui, New Zealand - 1728 DNA GHGlow gp2 (v2) (version 2) | ecosystem: Host-associated > Mammals > Digestive system >...
TGTCGACCGATACACTAAACACTCAACACTAAACACTGAACACTCTGCGGTGGCCGTCTACTGCCTCCGCGGCAGCCGCAGCATGAAGGCCGCCACCCTGCTGGCCAAGGAAGGCAAGGAGGTGTACAACCTCGCCGGCGGCATCACCGCTTGGAAAGAGGCCGGCATGCCCGTTGAAAAATAGAAACTATTAGACGCAATGAAACAATACAACTTCGACACACAGATAGAACGCCGGGGCACCGACTGCTTCAAGTGGGACGCCCTGCCCGGCATGTACGGCCGCGACGACCTGCTGCCCATGTGGGTGGCCGACAACGACTGGGCGGCACCAGACTTCGTGCTCGACGCCATGCGCCAGCGTCTCGAACACCCCGTGCTGGGCTACACCATGCCCTCCGAGGGCTACTGGCAAGCCGTCACCGCCTGGCTGGCCAAGCATTACGACATCCACACCACCAAGGACACCCTCCACTTCATCCCCGGCATCGTGGCCGGCATCAGCTATGCCCTGCTGGCGCTGACCGCCCCCGGCGACCGCGTGCTGGTCACCACGCCCGTCTACCCTCCTTTCCTCAACGTGCCGAAGGGCTGCGGCCGCGAGGTGGTGTGCAGTCCGCTGAGAGTGGTTCCATGCCAGCGGGACGCCGGCGCTCCATATCGATTCGAAATCGACTTCGACGACTTCGAGCACAAGGCCGAAGGCTGCAAGGTCTTCATCATGAGCAACCCCCACAACCCCGCCGGAACCCTCTGGGGCAAGGAAACCCTGCAAAAGATAGCCGACATCTGCGAGCGCAAAGGCCTCCTCGTCATCAGCGACGAGATCCACGCCGACCTCACCATGGAGCGCCGGCATCCTGCTGGCAACCAAGACACGCCGACGCACCACGTGAGCTACAGCACCGTCAGCCCCGTCGCCGCGCGCCACAGCATCACCTTCATGGCCCCCAGCAAGACCTTCAACATCGCCGGCCTCGGCAGCTCCATCTGCCACATCGCCGATGCCACCCTGCGCAACCGTTTCTTCGGCTGGCTCGACGCCCTGGGTGTGGCCGGCGGCAACATCTTCGCCTTCACCGCCGCCGAAGCCGCTTTCGCCCACGGCGAGGAGTGGCAACGCCAGATGCTGGAATATCTGAGCGAGAACGTTCAGACTCTCGACGAATACCTGCAAACCCACCTCCCCAAGGTCAAGGCCGTCCTCCCCGAGGCCTCCTACCTCGCCTGGCTCGACTTCTCCGCCTACGGCATCCCCCACAACGTACTCGCCGACCGCTTCATCAACGAGGCCCATGTGGTCATGAACGACGGCACCACCTTCGGCGGCGAAGCCTACGAAGGTTGCTTCCGCCTCAACATCGGCTGCCCCCGCGCCCAGCTCCTCGAAGCCCTCGACCGTATTGCAAAAACCATCAAGGCATGAGAAAGCATCTCCTCCTCCCCACCCTGTTGCTCCTTGCTCTCTGCGGCTATGCACAAACACCTAACAGCAGCGCAAGTACTGACACGTCAATCGGAAATTATTGTCTCCAGGAATGGGAGCCCGAGTTCCCCGGCGGCATGAAAGCCCTGTATGCCTACCTCGACAGCGCGGTGCGCTACCCGCAGGTGGCGCTGGACCACCACATCGAGGGCAAGATCTTTGTCACCTTCGTCGTGGAAAAAGACGGCAGCGTCACCAACCCGCGAGTGCTGCGCGGCCTGCCCGGCGGATGCACTCGTGCGGCGATTGATGCCGTCAAGCGTATGCCACGTTGGGAACCCGGTCGCCAGTATTGCACCTCCGATCGAACATTGGTACCCGTGCGCGTGCAGTTCAACCTGCCCGTCCACTTCCGCCTCGACCCCCAGCAGCCGCGCACCGTCGGCGGCAGCGAGGCAGGCGACAAAGATTTCATCGCCACCTACCCCGGCGGCACCGAGGCCCTCTACCGCTACCTCGCCACCCACATCGACCGCCCGGCAGAGGAATGGACCGGTGTGCTATGCCCCTTGCTCGACTTCGACAGCGTGGGCAACGTCGTTGGAGTCCGCCTTCCCGACTACAATCCCATGGCCGACGCCATCCGCGAGGCCTTCCTCTCCATGCCACGCTGGAACGTGCCCCCGATGGAGGTCTGCCACTTCGACCATCCGCCCCTTTTAGCCGTCCCCATCGACCTCCCCCTGCTCCTCGAATTACGCAATAAATAATCCAAAACAAAAACAACGCACTAGCATGAAAAAACTGATTCTGATAGCGCTGCTTATGGTCGCCGGCAACCTCACGGCACAGGAATACATCACCCTGCAAGGCCACATCTCCGACAGCCGCACCCGCAAGCCCGTGCCCTATGCCGCCGTACTGCTGCAGGGCACCAACATCGGCACCCAGAGCAACGACAAAGGCGAATACCGCCTGAAGGTAGAAAACGGCAAGTGGCACTCCGACAGCAAGGTGCTCTTCTCCGCCATGGGCTATAAACGCATCAGTGTCAGCGTCGAGCAACTACAGAAGAAGGGCGACGTGCGCCTCGAGCCCCATGCCCTTGAGTTGAAGGAGGTGACGGTAACAGGCTATGTCACCCCGCAGGAAATCATTGCCGAAGCCGTGCGCCGCATACCGCAGAACTACCACACCGACACCACCATAGGCACCTGGTTCCACCGCGATTGGCGCATGCTCAATGGCGACCTCTACCTCTTCGACGAGAGCGTCGTCGACATGCTGCGCTACGGCTACGTGCACGACACCACCAAGCGCTTCTACACCTTCTCCGATACCGTCCGCGAGCTGGACAACAACTACAAGGCCATACGCAAACACCGTCTGCTCATCCTCGACAGCCTCTCCGTACACCTCGCCGCAGGCGACGAGAGCAAGGCCATGGCCGACATGAACTACAGCGACAACCAGGCCTTTACCGACCCCGTAGCGTCGCCGAACGCCAACTGGCTCACCGCCCCGCGGGCCATCAAGAAGCACAAATTCGAACCCATCCAGGAATACACCGACGCCGACGGTGTCGAATACTGGCTGCTGCGTGCCTACGGCCCCACCAACAACCGGAATGTCAAAGCCCACTACACGCTGCACATCCGGCAGGACAACTTCGCCATCACAGACCTTGATTTCGAGAGCGATACCTTCTACATCGAGATGCCCTACATCACTTGGAGCCTCCAGCCCTGGAGCGGCAGCACCAACCATCGCCTCAACACTCACGAGCACTACGAGCTGCGCGGCGACCGCTACGTCCTCACCCACATCTCCGATTATAGGGACTACACCAACTACTGCCACCAGCACTACGGCTACGAGCTAGCCGACGAAGAGCAGCATATCACCACCAGCTCCGAGTGGCTGCTGACCGACCTTCAACCCGGCGACACCTCCTTCCTCCGCAAGAACAGGGTGCAGGGCCACAAGAAGCAGAACCTGGCCGAGGCCTTCGGTGCCAGCAGCTACGACGAGGACTTCTGGGAAAGCTACAACACCCTGCCCCTCGACGGCGCCATCAAAGAAAAACTCGAAGCCTTCTATCAGAGCATTCCAACCACCCAGAACACTCCGATAATCCAGAACCAAGACGCCAAGCGCGACTCCCTCTCCATGCTGCGCACCGTCAAAGACACCCTCACCCCCACCCTGCCGCCCCTGCCACGCTGGCAGTTCTACCGCTACGGCGGCGTGGGCGGAAACCGCCTTGTCGGCGACGACACCGCCACCCACCGCTGCTTCAGCCAGCAGCTGGCTGTCGGCGCACGCCTCAACCTCGGAGGTCGCTTCAGTCTGAATGTTGACCTACAGTATGCCTGGATGACCTCGCCCACCGACGACCACGGCCGCGTCTCCACCCACAACCTCACCCTTCCCCTGCGCATCAACGTCGACCTCATCAAGCCCTCGCCGGAAGCCGACCTCCACTTCTACCTCTCCCTCGGCGGCTGGGGCCGCTTCGCCTTCCTCGGCCGGCTGGGCGACGACTGGAGCGTGCTGGGGCGCGACATCGACCGCTGGGACTACGGCTTCAGCATCGGCATCGGCATGGAATTCGCTCGCACCTTCTTCATCGAGTGGAACTCCTACCGCAGCCTCCACAACAGCATCCTCACTCCGGGCCAGCCCGAGATGTTCCGCCACAACGGCGCATTCACCATAGGTATTCTGTTTTAGGCGCCCTCCGCCAGCAGTCCGAGGATAGGCTTTATGCCCTCCTGCGGCCCGTAAGCCCGCAGCTCCTCGAAGCCCTCGACCGTATCGACAAAACCATCAACAAGTAAGCATTATGAAACACCGCCTCGCCACCTTCGCCGCCCTGCTGTTCCTCGCCTTCGGCGCGCAGGCGCAAACCACAGACACAATCGTCTACGGCCACCCCTATGAGAGGGACCCCGAATTTCCCGGTGGCTTGGAAGCATTGGTTGAGTTTTTCAGCGACAACATACGCTACCCCCTGGAGGCCCAGGACTACCACATCGAGGGCAAACTCTACGCCACCTTCGTGGTAGACAGCCAAGGGCTCGTCCGCAACCCCCGCATCATTTTGGGTCTCCCCGGCGGCTGCAACCAGGCGGCCCTCGACGCCATCAGGCGTATGCCGCGTTGGGAACCCGGACGCCAGCGCAGCGGCGGCAAATGGGTGCCCGTGAACGTGCAGTTCAACCTTCCCGTCAACTTCAACCTTGAGAAAGACACCACCTCGCTCCACCGCAGCCGACCCGTCGTCGACGACACCCTCCTCCCCTCCTACCCCGGCGGCACCGGCGCCCTCTACCGCTACCTGAGCAACGCCATCGACCGCCCGCGCGAGGAGTGGGTCGGGCTGCAAATGCCCCAAATCCAGCTCGACAGTCTGGGCCATGTGACAAGCGTCACCCGCCTCGGCGCTTCGCCCATGGACAGCGCCATCCATCAAGCCCTCCTCCTCATGCCCCGCTGGCACATGACGAAGGACTACCCCAAAATCCTGCTCCGCATCCCCATCGGCCTCCCCCTGCTCCTCTCCATGCGCGACACCCTGCTGCGCCCCTACACCATGCGCTGCACCCGTTGGGACGACGACCTCTGGGCCACCCTCCTGCACCACGAGTCCTACTTCCGCGCCCTCCTCGCCGTCGACGACAGCCTCGCCGCCGGATTCCACGTCCCCGTCCAACGCCTCCAGACCCTCATGCCGCACGACCACGAGACCTTCCTTGTGCTCTTCTCCCTCGAGGAATACGTCGCCTCGCGCTATTTTCCCGTCATCTACGACACCCTCGCCGCCCTGGCCCGGGCCGACAGCCTCGACATGATGGACCGCTTCCTCGCCCTCCTCCAATGGAGCGACGGATGGGTCAGCGAGTTCGTCCTCGACCACGCCCTCGCAATCGAGAAGCAACACCCACGCAAATTCCGCTCCGTCATGCGCCGCTACAAGGACGAATGGGAGTTATACAAAGACTTCAAAAAGGAACTCGAAGAGTTCAAAAACGGCAAACAATGACAATCCATAAAACGCCATTATGAGATGTATCGCCACAACGGCGCCTTCACCATCGGCATCCTGTTCTAGAACAAGCCCGTGAGGCCCAGCAAATAAGAAGAGACAAAATAACGCAGCAACTTGCCCACAAACATGATGAGGCAAGTCCATAGCGGATTGAGCCGCATGAATCCCATGGCAATGGCCAACGGGTCGCCCACAAAGGGCAGCCAGGTCAGCAACGCCGCCCAAACCCCGTATTTCTCAATGTGACCCCGAAAACTTTCCAACTTCTCACGCTTCACCTTGAACCACCGCTCCAGCCACTCCCACTTGCACAACCATCCCATGTAGAAGCTGATCATGCCGCCGACGGTATTGCCCAGCGAGGCCACGCCGACAATCATCGGCGTGGAATAGCCCAGCGCCATGGCACCTGCCACAATGGCCTCCGACGAGAAGGGAATGATGGTGGCCGACAGCAGGCACGCCAGGAAGAGGCCGAAGAGTCCGAGGTTTTCTAACATATCTATCCGTTGGTTCGCAGGCCGTTTGCCTGCAGTTTCGTTAACGCATTTCTCAATCAAATATTGTGCCAAAACAATAAAACTGCCATTTTGGCGTTACCCATGACATGATACGTAAAAGTACACCCGACGACATCGACCTCATCCTCCGCATGTACGACCATTCGCGCAGCGTCATGCGCGCCGACGGCAACATGGCGCAATGGGTCGGCTACCCCACCCGCGAAGACATCGAGGAGGACATCCGCCGCGGCGTGTCGTATATTATAGAGGATTCCCCTCTCCCTGGGAGAGGGGCAAGGGGTGAGGCAACCTTCGCCCTCGTGCCCGGCGTCGAACCCACCTACGCCTACATCGACCACGGCCGTTGGGTCACCCCCGACCGCCCCTACAGCACGCTGCACCGCCTGGCGGCCATGCCCGGCGCCCACGGCATCGCCGACCTCGTCTTCCAATACATCAAGGGCCGCTGCGACTACCTCCGCGTGGACACCCACCACAGCAACCGCCCCATGCGCCACATCCTCGAGAAAGAGGGCTTCGTCTACTGCGGCATCATCTACATGCCCGACGGCTCGCCGCGCGACGCCTACGAATGGTGGCGCTACGACGACATCCCCGCCGACCTCAAGGCCTACGTCGAGACCGACATTCTCCCCCGCCACGAGCAATACGACGCCGCCCACCGCCCCGACCACATCCGCCGCGTCATCGCACGCAGCATGGCCATGAGGCCTCACCCCTGCAGGGGTGAGGCCGTCTACGCCGCCGCCGCCATGCACGACATCGGCATCTGCGAGGGCCGCGAGGTGCACCATCTGGCCTCCGGACGCATCATCCGCGCCGACCAAAACCTCCGCCGCTGGTTCAGCGAGGAGGAGATAGAACTCATCGCCCAGGCCGCCGAGGACCATCGCGCCTCCGCCACCACGCCGCCACGCTCCATCCTCGGCATGATCGTCGCCGAAGCCGACCGAGACATCGAACCCGAAACCATAGTCCGCCGCACCGTGGAGTACGGCCTCGGACACTACCCCGAACTCGACCGCGAAGGCCACTGGCAGCGCACCCTCGACCACCTGCACAAGAAATACGCCGAAGGCGGATACATCAAGCTCTGGATGGGCGACGCCTCCCCCAATGCCGCCCCCTTGGCCGACCTCCGCGCCCTCATCCACGACGAGCCACGCCTCCGCCGCCTCTTCGACCAACTAATTGAACAATTGAAAATTGAAAATTGAAAATTGAAAAACCTTAAACCCTAAACCTTAAACCTTAAACCCTAAACCTTAAACCTTATCCCCAAGATGAACGTCTTCCTCATCATCATGGCCTTCGTCTGCCTCGTGGTAGGCATCATCGGTTCCGTCGCCCCCGGCCTTCCGGGACCTCCCATCAGCTGGGTCGGACTCCTCCTGGCAGGCTTCACCCCCTGGGTGACCAACACCCCCACGCTGCTCATCGTCACCGCCGCCGTGGCGGTGTTCATCACGGTGATGGACTATGTCATTCCGGCCATCTCCACCAAGCGCTACGGTGGCAGCAAGTATGGCATCTGGGGCTGCAACATCGGCCTCATCGTCTCCTTCTTCGGCCTTTCCTTCGGCCCCACGGGCCTGCTGGGCATGGTCTTCTGGCCCTTCGTCGGCGCCCTCGTGGGCGAATACATCAAGCAGCAGGACTTCCAGCACGCCTTCCGTGCGGGCATGGGTGCCTTCGTCGGCTTCCTCACCGGCACACTGCTCAAGGTGGTCTACTGCGTCGCCCTGCTCATCGTGGTCATCGTGGCCATGGTCTGACGGCGCTATTCCACCCCCTCGAGACACAGCAGCGAGTGCACCGGAGCCACCGCTTCCAGTATCCTGCGGCCGCCCAGGGCCGGCAGCTCCACCAGGAAGATGAACTCCTTGATGCGTATCCTACGGCCTTCGATGGTTTGCTGCTGCAGCGAATCCATTATGCCCTTCACCGTGCCGCCGGTGGCCAGCAGGTCGTCGAAGAGGGTCACGTCGATATAATCGCCATTCGGCTCGCACGCCGCAAAGTCGCTCAGGCGGTAGAAGAGCTCGTCGCTGCCGTATTCCTTCATGATTTCCACCCTCACCAGGTCGCCCTCGGCATGGGGCAGCTTGCCCTTTTTGCGGAAGGGCACGATGGTCTTCACATGGTCGCTCACCGACAGCAGCGGTGCCGCAAAGAGGAAGCCGCGGGCCTCGACGGTGGCCACATTGGGCGCCGTCGTCAGGCGGTCAATCTCGCGCACGGCCCCGGCAAAGGCCTCCTTGTCCTGCAGGAAGGGCAGCACATCGATGAAGTCAATCCCCGGCTTGGGGAAATCAGGGTAGTGTTTAATGACGTTCTCGAACATTTCTTGAATTGAAAATTGAAAATTGAAAATTAAAATTCCCTCTCAATTAACTCTTAACTCATAACTCTTAACTCATAACTGTCACAGCGCCCACACCACAAGCCCTCCGCAGATGATGGCCCCGGTGATGAAGAGGTCCACCAGGCAGTAGCCCATGATGTCGCGCGCCGAGAGCTTGGCGATGGCCAGTGCCGGCAACGCCCAGAAAGGCTGTATGAGGTTGGTCCATGCGTCGCCCCAGGCAATGGCGGTGCCCGTCAGGCCCGGGTCCACCCCGAGGTCGGCACCGGCGGTGAACATGATGGGCGCCTGGATGGCCCAATGGCCGCCGCCCGAGGGCACGAACATGTTCAGCAGCGCCGCGCAGAGGAAGGTCAGCAGCGGATAGGTGGTGGGATTGCTGATGCGGATGCAGCCGTCGGCGATGACGGTACCCATGCAGATGCCGCTCTCGCCCACACCGGTAATGATTCCCATGATGCCCGCGTAGAACGGGAACTGCAGGATGATGCCGCTTGCGCCCGTGGCGGCCTTGCCGAAAGCGCGGACGTAGGCCAGCGGCGTGCCGTGCAGCATCAGGCCCAGGGCCAAGAAAATCATGATGACGATGCCCAGGTCGAGCGTAGCGCCGCGGAAGACAAGCTTCACCACCAGGTAGGCCGCCAGCATCAGCGCAATGGCCCACGACAGCACGCGGCTGTGCTCCATGCGCTGCGCCGGGGTCTTTTTCCCCGGATTTTCCGGAGCTTCCGGAACTTCCGGCGCATCCTCCAGCAGCGCCGGGTCCACCACCACGGCACCCGTCTTGGGGTGCATCAGGGTGTTGGCCACGGTGATGGCCACGATGACCAGCAGCACCATAACGATGTTGTGCGGGTCCAGGATGGTCTGGCCGACGGGCACCGGGGCCGTCAAGGCGCCATTGGTGGCCTTGGCCAGGGCCTCGCCGGGCGTGGCCATGGTCAGCGGGATGGACCCCGACAAGCCGGCGTGCCACACCACGAAGCCGCTATAGGCCGAGGCAATGAGCAACCGGTAGTCCACGCCGCTCAGTTGGCGGGCAATCTCCTTGGCGAAGATGACGCCCACAATGAGGCCGAAACCCCAGTTGAGCCAGCAGGCCAGGGCCGACACCACGGTCACCAGGGCGATGGCCGCAGCCGGGCTCTTGGGGATGCGCGCCAGGGCCGAAATGCCCCGTTTCACACTCGGCGCCGCCGCCAGCGTGCTGCCGCATACCAGCACCAGCGCCATCTGCATGGCGAAGGCCAGCAGGTTCCACACTCCCCCACCCCAGTTCTCGACCACCTCCAGGGGGGTCTGGCGGCAGATGGGCATGGCCAGGATGGCCGCCGCAAAAGTCAAAAGGATAGCAAAGATGAACGGCTCGGGGAGCCATCGTTGCACCAGTCGGACACAGAATTTGATCATTTTAAAAAATTAATAATGAAGAATGAAGAATGAAGAATCGGCTGACGCAGCAAAAAAAAATTCTTCATTCTTAATTCTTAATTCTTCATTTACATATTACCGATTCCCATCAACCACCGTATCTTCTCCGGAATGTCGATATTCTCCTGAATGCCGGAGAAATACTGCGCGCCGGGACCCACGGCGAAGACGGGCACCATGCAGCCCGTGTGGCTGCCCCAGAGATAGCGCACGTCGTTCTGACCCTTTTCGATGTCACCGTCGGGGAGGGTGACGCCGCCGGTCTCGTGGTCGGCGGTGACCACGACGAGGGTCTGGCCGTCGCGCTGCGCATAGTCCAGCACGGCATGCAGCATCACCTCGAAGTCGGCAAGCTCGGCACGCATATAGGCCGAGTCGTTGTTGTGGCAGGCCCAGTCAATCTGCGATCCCTCAATCATCAAGGCAAAACCTTTGTCGTTGCGGCTGAGCATGGCGATGGCCTTCTTGGCGCCCTGCGCCAGCACGTCGCCGCGCGCGGGGGCCGTCAGCGGGTCGCCCTCGTAGAGCAACGCCACCAGGCGCTGGCCGCCGAAGCGGTTCATGCTGTCAAGGGTGTTGACCACCGTGTAGCCGCGCCGCGCCAGGGTGTCCAGCGGGGCGAGGCCGTCCTTGCGGTTCTGCGTGAAGAAATACTTGCGGCCGCCACCAATCATCACATCGTGCTGGCACTGAGCCATCTGCAGACTCAGTGTGTCGAACATCTTGCGGTAGGGCACATGGCCGTAGGTGGCGGCGGGCGTGGCGTCCAGCACACTGCTGGTGACCACAAAACCCGTGCTCATGCCGGCACGCTTGGCGTCGTCGAAGATGGTCGCATAGCGCGCCGAATCGGGGCCCCAGTTGACGTGGTAGTTGTCCACCTTGTGGCCCGTGGTCAGCGCCGTGCCGCCGGCGGCGGAGTCGGTGCGGTACTTGTTGCGCGAGTAGGTGCGCGAAAAACCGCTGTAGGGGAAACGCAGGAAGGCCGAATTGTTGCCCATGGCGGCCACCACCGAGGCATAGACCTGCGGCACGCCCATGCCGTCGCCCACAATGAGGATGACATTCTTCGGCATCGGCACGTCAGCCTCCTCTTCCTCCGCGGCCTGCTGCTCGGCCTCGCGCTCCTGCGCCTCGGCCTCGAGGGCCAGAGCCGCCATTTCCACACAGCCCGAAAGCAGCAACGCCCCCGGCAGCAGCAACAGCATCGCTATACGTCTAATTTTCATATCGTAGCAATTTATATATATTCATTTAACAAAGTGCAAAAATACGAAAAAAATCCGAAAAACAACGCAACCGCAAATAATTCTGCCCACGGCAACAGGCAGAAGCCCGGTAAGTCCCCGCAGGGGACGGAAGTCTATAACCGTGGGTGTCAACCCACGGACCAAGCGGCCACCCTCACCCTAAGCCCTGAAAGGGCGGTACTTAGCCCCCTCAGCATCTGCCGCCCCGTTGGGGCTCGGCATATCGCCCACCCAACTACCGTGGGCTGACGCCCACGGCTACTAACTATCGCCACTCCGTTACCGTGGGCTGACGCCCACGGCTACAAACTATCGCCACTCCGTGGCTTCAAACACCCCCTCCACCCCACCAAAAACGCCCCAATAATCTCCCAAAAACGCCTCCAAACGTCCCAAAAACCGCCCCCGTAACAACCTCAAAACCAATATCCAAATACTACCATCTCCTACCCAACTCCTATCTATCTCCTACCCATCCGCCACGATGGTAGGTGATGGTAGGTATTTGGTAAGATTATCAGTGGGTTGAAAAAAATTTTTCGTCCGACGCAATATTCTCGCCGTTGCTGCGAAATTACCCTAGATTATTAACCCCATTAAAACACATTTGCGTATGGCAAAACAGAGATTTGGCATCAACGATGCCTACCGGGGCTCGGTGGGCACGGTCATAGGCTACCAGTGGCGCGGGCAGTGGTGCCTGCGGGCCAAGCCGCGGTTCGTGAAGAATCCGCGCACAGAGGCGCAGCAACGCAACCGCGAGCTTTTCAAACAGGCGGTGCGCTTCGCCGGCGACCTGCGCATAGCGCTGCGATACGGCATGCGCGAGAAGGCCCTGGAAGCCCACATGACCGACTGCAACTACTTCTACCACAAGAACAAAGACTGCTTCGCCCTGGAGGAGGGACGCCTCGTGGTCGACTATGCCAACCTCAGGGTCAGCGACGGTCCCGTGGCGCCCGTGGGCTTCGACACCCCGATGGTGGAGGGGCGCGAGGTGACCCTCGCCTTCGAGATGAACCCGCTGCACATGCGGGCCGGATTCGACGACGAGGTGCGCCTGATGGCCCTCTGTCCCGAGGAGAACGAAATGATGATGTCGGGCTCAGTGCCCCGTCGCGGAAAGAGCATAAGCATCATGCTCCCAGCCTTTGGGGAGGGCAAGGAGGTGCACCTGTATGGCTTCGTGACCGACTACGTGGGCCGTGCGTCGGCGAGCACATACATCGGTATGCTAATGGACGGGGCCGACGATGAGCGAGAGCTGGATCGGACGGAAGAACTCGCGCTCGAAGATGTCGCGGCGGACAATGCGGTAGTGGGGGTCGCAGGCGGCCTTGAAGGCGGCGCTGTGGCTCATAACATACTTGGAATCAGGAGTCACCATGCCCTCGGTGCTCCGCATGACGGCGGAGACGAGCTCCGGGAGTGAAATCACACCACGTTTGACCAAAACAAGGTTCACCCGCACGAAAGCGCTGTCGCAGAGCGTGTATTCGTAGAGCGGGAAGGGGCCGTCGTCGACGCTGCGCATGTACTCGGGGTAGGCCGTGTCGCTCATCTGCGCCACCTCGGCGGCGATGTAGCGCATGGCGGCGGCGGAGTCGGTCAGCAGGTGGCCGGGGCCGTAGAGGTCCTGGAAGACAAGCTTGTAGAGGTCTTCGCGCTGCGCCTGAGGGTAGCGCGCGGCATACTGTTTCAGCGCCTCGGCGCACTGGGCATGGGCAATTGGGAATTGAAAACCGAAAATGGAAACGACGGCGAAAAAAAGAATTTTTTTCATATTATACAATTTTTATTTCTCGTCTGTAGAGACGCAGCGTGCTGCGTCTCTTGATGGTTCTTTGTCTTCCGGGAGACGCAGCACGCTGCGTCTCTACAGGTGTGGATGTCAACGGTTTGGAGTCCCCGCGAGGGGACGAAAGATATTAGCCGTGGGCGTGAGCCCACGGAACGGAAAGGAGCAGAGGTGTCGAGCCCCGAAGGGGCGCCACCCCATGCAGCAACGATGTGTCGCCCCTTCGGGGCTCCCGAAAGCAAACCTTTTGTTGGCCGTGGGCTTACGCCCACGGCTAAAGACTGTTGCCCCTTGCAGGGCTTGTATGCGCTTGCCGTTCTCACCTATTCACTCTTTTTACTATCTGAATACTAAGCTCGTAGAGCAGGTAGATGGGCAGGGAGACCAGCGAGAGGGTGAAGGGGTCGCCGGTGGGGGTGATGACGGCGCCGACGATGACGATGGCCACGACGGCATGGCGTCGGTAGCGGGCCATGGTGTCGGCCTTGAGAAGCCCCATTTTGGCCAGCAGCCAGCAGAGCACCGGCAGCTCGAAGACAACGCCGAGGACGAAGCTCATCACCAGCAAGAGGTCGACGTAGGAGGTGAGGGAAATGAGGTTCTGCACCTCGCCGCTCACCTGGTAGGAGCCGAGGAAACGTACCGTGAAGGGAAAGATAACGAAGTAGTTGAGTGCAACGCCGCAGTAGAACAGCAGGCAGGCGCCGAGGAGGGCGCGCACGGCCAGGCGCCGCTCGGCGGCATAGAGGCCGGGGGCCACGAAGGCGAAGAGTTCGTAGATGAGATAGGGGGCCACGAGGAGCAGGCCCACGAGCAGGGCCACCCGCATGTGGGTGAGGAACTGCTGCGCGATGTCGACGTTGATGAGCCGCAGGAAATCGGGCTTGGGATAGAGGACGACGTCGAAGAGGGTCGACTTGAAACAGAAACAGACCACCATGGCCACCAGCGCGGCCACAAGCATGCGCCAGATGTGCCGGCGCAGAACGTCGAGGTGGTCCCAGAAGGTCAAGCGGATAGAAAATTGAGAATTGAAAATTGAAAATTATTTCGTTTCACTTTTCTCATCCTCTTTTTTCACTTCATCGACGCCGTTCATGCCGTCCTTGAAGCTCTTGACGCCTTTGCCGAGGCCTTTCATCATTTCGGGAATCTTCTTGCCGCCGAAGAGAAGCAGGATGATGAGGACGATGGCGACAATCTCCCAGGTGCCAATCATTAATAGGTTCATATATTGTATTTTTATATAATGTTATTCTCTTCTGTAGAGACGCGGCATGCCGCGTCTCTTATCGTGGTTTTGTCCCCTTCTGTAGAGACGCGGCGTGCCGCGTCTCTTGATTGTTCTTTGTCTTCTGGGAGACGCGGCATGCCGCGTCTCTACGGTGGGGATGTTTATACCAACGAATCTTTGAGCTTGTTGGTGTAATCCTCGATCATGTGCATCTTGGTGGGGATCTGGATTTTCTGGGGGCAGTGGGTGAGGCACTCGCCGCAGTCGATGCAATGGTCGGCCTGGCGGAGGCGGTCGATGCTCTGGTCGTAGGAGGTGAGGTAGGCGCGGCGGGCGCGGCGGAACTCCTGCTGCTCGACGGTGCCCTCGTTGGCGATGTTGCCCTCGGAGAGGCACTTGTTGTAGTGGGCGAAGATGCCGGGGATGTCGAGGCCGTAGGGGCAGGGCATGCAGTACTGGCACGAGGTGCAGGGGATGGCGGGGAAGTGGGCGAACTCGTCAGCCACGCGGTCCAGGAGGGCCAGCTCGTCGGTGCTGAGGGGTTCGGCGGGGGAGCAGGAGCGGATGTTGTCCTGCAGGTGTTCCATGAGGTTCATGCCGCTGAGGGCGGTCATGATGCGGGGGTACATACCCAGGTGGCGGAACGACCATGAGGCCAGCGAGCGG
>Ga0310697_10003973_pt1 | contig 14744 bp, 11 predicted proteins | sample 172DNAGHGlowgp2_FD_203883 | JGI IMG/M metagenome (GOLD analysis project Ga0310697, IMG submission 203883) | Sheep rumen microbial communities from Palmerston North, Manawatu-Wanganui, New Zealand - 1728 DNA GHGlow gp2 (v2) (version 2) | ecosystem: Host-associated > Mammals > Digestive system >...
GGGATCGTTTCGCCCGGCAGGATTCGAAGCGTGTCGCCCATCCGGATCTCGGATGCGGGAACGACGACCTCTTTGCCGTCGCGGATGACGCGTCCTGTCTCGGGCGAAAGCGCGATCAGCTTCTTTAACCCCTTTCTTGCCCTTGCGGTCGTCATATCCTCGAGCAGCGCGCCGATCTCCATGATGAACGCCACCTCGCCCGCGGCGAACAGGTCGCCGATCAGGATCGCCGCGATCATCGCCATCGAGATCAACAGCGCGGAGGAAATCTTGGCGACGCCCTTGTTATGGATGATGCGCCAAATCGCAAGGTACAGCAGCGGAATGCCGCAGATGACCACGCACACCCACGCAAGATGCTCGCCCCACGCAACGCCGACGCGCGGCAGAACAAAAGACGCGAGCAAAAACACGCCGCCGACAATCGTCATGGGCCAGCCCGCAAGGAAATCGTTGATTTTTTTGATCATATCGTTTCTCCGTTGACAACCGCCTTGTAAAGGCGTATGATTTGTTTGATACCGAACACATTGTTCGATTATGATTGTATGAACAGCGGTGCAGAAACACAAGAATCAAAATCGGACGGATGTGCGTTACGGAACATTTTATGGAAATTGTACGGGAGGAAACGATGGACCGGAGACAGCAAAAGACGCGGCAGGCGGTGTTTTCGGCGTTTACGGCGCTGCTTGAAAAGAAATCGTATTCGAAGATCTCGGTGCAGGAGATCATCGACGCGGCGAACATCGGACGCAGCACGTTTTACGCGCATTTCGAAACGAAGGACGAGCTGTTGAAGGCGCTTTGCAAGGAGATTTTCGACCACGTGTTTTCCGAGCATCTCGAGCGCGAACGCACGCACGATTTCTCGGCGCGCAAAAAAGACCTCGAAGCCGAGGTCACGCACGTTCTGTATCACATAGACGACAATCGGGTGTATCTCAAGAGCATTCTTTCCTGCGAAAGCGGAGAGATGTTCATGCGGTATTTCAAGGAATACCTTGTGACGCTGTTTTCGGACGAAGTCGAAAAGCAGCGCGCGGACGTTCCGAAGGCGTATCGTTTAAACCGCAGGGTCTGTGACTTTGCCGAGACCGTGCGCTGGTGGATGGCGAACGACCGCTATTCTGCGGAGGACGTCAGCCGGTTTTTCTTTTCCGCCGTTCCGGGTCGGTAAGGCGGCGCCCCGCTTACAGCATCGTGCGGCGCAGTTCTTCCGGGGAGAGCGGCGACAGATCGCCGGGCGCAATGTCAAAGACGGTACGGCAGCCGGTCTCGCCGCGCCCGGCCATGCGTCCGATCGCGCGCGCAAACGCGACCAGCACGTTTGCGGTGAACTCCGGATTGGAATCGAGCGACAGCGAATACTCGATGCGCTGCGTGTGCTCGCCGCTGTACCCCGTCTTTCCGGTGCGGATCACAAACCCGCCGTGCGGCAGCGCGCTGTGGTTTTTGCGCATCTCTTCTTCAGAGATGAACGTGACGGTCGTGTCGTAGTCGGCAAAGTAGTTCGGCATGGTTTTGATCGCCGTTTCGATGGCGGCTTTGTCCGCGTCGGGCGCGGCAACGACGTAGCATTCGCGAAGATGCTTCTGTCTTGCGGAAAGCGCGGGCTGCTTGCCGGAGCGGACGGCGTTGAGCGCTTCTTCGATCGGGACCGTATACTGCCTTGCGTCCGTTACGCCCGGAATGCGGCGGATCGCGTCGGAGTGCCCCTGGCTGACGCCGCGGCCCCAGAACGTGTAGTCCTGCCCGTCCGGGAGGATCGCGCTTGCGTAGAGCCGGTTTAGAGAGAACATGCCCGGGTCCCAGCCGCATGAAATCAGCGCAAGCGTTCCGCCCGCCCTGGCTGCTGCGTCAACGGCGTCGAAGTGCGCCGGGATCTTCGCGTGCGTATCGAAGCTGTCGATCACGTGAAAGTCCTTCGCAAGCCGCGGCGTGAGTTCCGGCAGGTCGGTTGCGCTTCCGCCGCACAGGATGACCGCGTCGATCTCGTTTTTGAATCGACCGATCTCCTCCGCCGCGTAGACCGGAACGCCGGTCTGCGGACGGACCGTTTTCGGGTCGCGCCGCGTAAAGATGCCCATAAGCTCCATATCGGGGTTGGTCCGGACCGCGGCTTCCACGCCGTGCCCGAGGTTCCCGTATCCGTAGATCGCCAGTTTCATATGCAGACTCCTTCCGGTCCCGCCGCAGCGGGCGCGTTCTTATCGCAGGATATTATATAAAAAGCGGCCCGCGTTTGTCAACCGGTTCCGAACGCCGCGTTTGGCTCGCGCACCCGGCAGCAAAAACAGCATTGACAAGTCCCTTGCTCTGTACGATAATATGTGTAATCACAATCCTATGCGCGAGAAAGGAAAGAATCCTATGCTGAACAAGGTTTCAAGAATCATGCGCGACTCGGGTCCCGCCCGGTTTTTCGTGCCGGTCGGACTCATTCTGATCATCCTCGGCGTGATCCTGCTCTGCATCAACACCGGGTCGTACGCACAGACGGACGGCACCGTCACCGCCGTGACGGAAGGCGTTTATGATGAAGAACAGCAGCAACAGCAATACGACGTCGACGTTTCCTACACGGTGAACGGCAAGGCGTATACGGGCCGGTTCGAGGCGCTCACGGGCACGTTCAAGACCGGCGATCCCATCAAGGTCTATTATGATGCGGAGAACCCCGAGAAGATTTCCGGTTCCAGAATCGCCAATTTCATCCCGCCGATCATCATCGCCGTCGGCGTACTGGCGATCGCGTTCGGCCTGTTTCAGACGATCAAGGCGTTCAAAAAGAGCAAGGCGCTCGACGAGACCGCGCCCGCGGCGAGCTTTGACGGATTCCGTCAGTCGGCGGGCGTCACCGAGTATTATTTCCGCTGGGACAACAATTCCCTGAAGCCCGGATATATTCTGGAAGACGCGGACCGCAAGATGCTGTTCGAAGGCAAGATGCTGAAAAACACGCTCGTGGGCGCGCGCACCTTTGCGTTTACGAACCACGTCAGCGGCGAAACCGCGGAACACGAGGTCGGTCATACCGCGTCGCAGACATATAACGACAGCTTCCTCAGTACGAAATCGTGGTTCAAGTTCGACGGCGAGAACATTTGGGATCTGCTGCACGCGCGCGGACTTCGCATCCGCACGAGCGTGGTTTCAAAGTTCCCGAACATGTCGTATGAAGTATCCCGAGACGGCGCGCCGTTTGCGCAGATCCAGAGCACGAGCATGTACGTTCACGAAGATGAGGAGGCGGCACACAAGATCGCCGTCCCGGTCGGCAGGATGTTCTACCGCTGCTGGACGGCGTCGAACGACTTTGAAACGCTGTTCCTCACGATGTTTGCGATTACCGAAACCAATCAGGCGGTTGTGGAATAAGCCGCACAGAACAGATTCCGAGTCAGGCAGACGCCGTTATGGCGTCTGCCTTTTTGCGCGGGTTTCATTCGACAAACGCCTTGCGAACGGACGCGGATTTTGATATACTGAAAAATAACAAAGCAAAGGGGATCTGATATGCGGATCATCGAACTGAAGGAAACGATCACCGCTTCGAACGACCGCGACGCCGAAGTGCTGCGCGGCGAGCTGAAGCAGAAGGGCACGCTTTTGGTCAATCTGATGGCGTCGCCCGGCGCGGGCAAAACGACGCTTTTGGAGCGCACAATCCGCGATCTGAAGGATCGCATGCGCATTGCGGTCATGGAAGCGGACGTCGATTCGGACGTGGACGCGGTGCGCATCGAACAGACCGGCGCAAAGGCCGTGCAGGCGCATACCGACGGCATGTGTCACATGGACGCGGGCATGACGCGGCGCGCGCTGGACGCGCTCGGCGACGAAACGTTCGATCTTGTCGTGCTCGAGAACGTGGGCAACCTGATCTGCCCCGCGGAGTTCGACACCGGCGCGGGCAGGTGCGTAATGCTGCTGTCCGTTCCGGAGGGCGACGACAAGCCGTTGAAGTATCCGCTGATGTTCACAAAGAGCGACGTTCTGATCATTACCAAGACCGACGTCGCGCCGTACTTCGATTTTGATCTTGCCGCGTGCATCGAACGGGCAAGGAACCTGAACCCGGACATCACGGTCTTTACGGTATCGGCAAAGACCGGGGACGGGTTTGAAGAATGGGAGAACTGGCTGATCAAAGCCGTTGCGGACTGGAAGAACTGACAGGATAAAGGAGAAACACCATGCCGGAAACCTACGATCAAAACCCGCGCACCAAATCCAAGTATGACGGCGAGCCGGTGCTCAACAAGAAGTACGCAAAGCTCGGCGCGAAGATCACGGACAACGTACCGCACAAGCTGTTCGGGCTCAAGACGACGGACGAGGAATACTGGGGACTGCGCGAAGTGTTAAACGAGCACGAAGTCGACATCGCGCTTTCGATGAAGCAGCGCAAGTGGTACACCTATGAGCAGCTGTTTGAGATGAACAAAGCGATGGGCGAACCGCTCTTCAAGGAGACGCTGGAGCTTTTGTGCGTGCACGGCTTTGTCGAATACGACTACGGCGATCACTACGACGACAACGGCCCGATCCCGGGCGCGCCGAAGGAACTGCGCTACCGCACGAGTTATTTCGTGCCGGGCAGCGCGGAGCTGTTCAATTCCTCGGTGTCCCGCATCGAGGCGAACCCGCCGGTGGCGAAGATGTTCGAGCGCATGACGTTTCTGCCGCTCGAGCACATCACATCTATGGTCCGTCCGGGCGGCAACGGCATCGGCATGCACGTGATCCCGGTCGAAAAGGAGGTCGCGGCAAGCCGGGAAGCGGTCAAGGTCGAAAAGATCTCGCACTGGCTTCAGAAATACGACGGACACATCTCGGCGGGCATCTGCTCGTGCCGCGCGTCGCGCGCGATGATCGGCGAGGGCTGCACGGACGACGAGAACGACTGGTGCATCCAGCTCGGCGATATGGCGGACTATACGGTCGAGACCGGGCGCGCGCACTACATCACCAAGGAAGAAGCGCTCGAGATCTTAAAGCGCGCCGAGGAGAACGGTTACGTGCATCAGATCACGAACATCGACGGCGAGGATCATATCTTCGACATCTGCAACTGCAACGTCAAGATCTGCAACGCGCTTAGAACCTCTCTGCTGTACAACACGCCGAACATGTCGAAATCGGCGTACACCGCAAGCGTCAAAAAGGAAAACTGCGTCGCGTGCGGGCGCTGCGTGGAGATCTGTCCGGCAGGCGCGCTGAAGCTCGGTCAGAAGCTCTGCACCAGGGACGGCAAGGAGATCGAATACCCGAAATCCGTGCTGCCCGACCGCATCCGCTGGGGCAAGTACGCCTGGGATGAAAACTATCGCGACACCGCGCGCGTCAACACGCACAAGACCGGCACCGCGCCGTGCAAGAGCGCGTGTCCCGCGCACGTGCCGATCCAGGGATATCTGAAGATGGCGAAGGAAGGCCGCTACGACGAGGCGCTGGCGCTGATCAAGCGCGAGAATCCGTTCCCGGCGATCTGCGGCAGAGTCTGCAACAAGCGCTGCGAGGACGCGTGCACGCGCGGCACGATCGATCAGCCGGTCGCGATCGACGACGTCAAGCGGTTCCTTGCGGATCGCGATCTCAGCAAGGAAACGCGCTACGTCCCGAAAAAGATCATCAACAACCTGACCGGCGAATGGCCGCAAAAGATCGCGATCATCGGCGCGGGCCCCGCGGGACTGTCGGCGGCGTATTATCTCGGCGAGATGGGATACCGTCCCACCGTGTTCGAGAAGAACGCAAAGCCCGGCGGCATGATGACCTACGGCATCCCGTCGTTCAAGCTCGAAAAGGACGTCATCGACGCGGAGATCGACGTGATCCGCGCGCTCGGCGTCGACATCCGCTGCGGCGTGGAGGTCGGAAAAGACGTCACGATCGAAGAACTCAAACAGCAGGGCTACGAGGCGTTCTACATTGCGATCGGCTGTCAGGGCGGAAAGCTCCCGGGCATCCCGAACGAGCGCGCCGAGGGCACCGAGATCGCGGTAAGCTTCTTAAGCAAAGCGCTTTCGGACAACAGCCGCAGGCTCGACGGCGACGTGATCGTCGTGGGCGGCGGCAACGTGGCGATCGACTGCGCGCGCACCGCGCACCGGTTCGGCGCAAAGAGCGTGTCCATGTTCTGTCTCGAATCGCGCGAAACGATGCCCGCCTCTCCCGAGGAGATCAAAGAAGCCGAAGAGGAAGCTGTAAAGATCGAGCCGTCGTGGGGACCGAAGGAGGTCCTCGTCGACGAACAGGGCAAGGTCAAAGGACTCGTTCTGAAGCGCTGCCTTTCGACGATCGATCCGGATACCGGAAAGTTTTCGCCGAAGTACGACGAGAACGAGACGATCACCGTCGAGGCAAAGACGATCGTGTTCGCGATCGGTCAGGCGATCGAGTGGGGAAGCCTTTTGGAGGGCACGAACGTGAAGTTCCACCACGGCAACTACCCCGTTGCCGATCCATTCACCTATCAGACCGACGATCCGACGATCTTTGTCGGCGGCGACGTGTTCACCGGACCGAAGTTCGTGATCGACGCGATCGGACAGGGACATATGGCGGCGGAATCGCTTGCGCGCGCCGTTTCGAAGAACAGCGTCAATCAGACGCTCGGCCGAGACAGACGCTTCTTTAAGGAGCTTGACAAATCGAACATTGCGATCGACTCCTACGATCACGCGCAGCGGCAGGTCCCGCCCGTCGACGAAACGGTCGACGCAAAGAACGGGTTCAAAGATCCGCGTCTGCCGCTGACCGAAGAGCAGGTGAAGATCGAAACGTCCCGCTGCCTCGGCTGCGGTGCGACGATCGTCGACGCGAACAAGTGCATCGGCTGCGGGCTTTGCACCACGCGCTGCGAGTTCGACGCGATCCATCTGAAGCGCGATCATCCGAAAAACTCGGATATGCGCCGCGCAGAGGACAAGGTCGGCGGACTTTTGAGCTACGCGGCAAAGCGCGGCATCAGGATCCTGCTGCACAGCGGCTCGAAGGAAGCGAAAATCATGCGCAAAAAGCGCAGAGCATACAACAAGGCGACAAAGGAGTTCCACAAGACGCATCCGCACACCGGCAACGCCGTAAACGTCGAGGATCTGATGAAGGACTGACATGCACGAGATGGGCATTATCCTGCATCTTGCCAAAACGCTGGATGAAGCGGCAGAGCGGGAACGGATCAAAAAAATCACGCGCGTGACGCTGGAGGTCGGCGAAGTATCCGGCATCGTGACCGATTATTTTTCCGACTGCTGGAACTACTTTCGCAAAAAACGCCCGGTGCTGGAGAGCGCCGAGCTCGAGCTGGTCACGATCCCCGCGGTGACGTACTGCGGCAGCTGTAAGCGCACCTATCCCACCGTGCAGTACGGACGCACCTGCCCTTATTGCGAAAGCGGCGAAACGTGGCTTTTGAAGGGCAACGAGTGCATCATCAAGGAGATCGAGGTCGAATAGCAGAATACTCCGTTTATACGAAAAACCGCCCGAAAAACGGGCGGTTTCGCTTTGTCTGTCATTGTTCCGTCGGCTGCGGCACCTGTGGCGCGGCCGATGCTTCGTTCTCCGGCACGGGCGCGAGGGGTTCCTCCGGCGCGGGGGTTTCCTCCGGCACGGGTTTGGGTTTTTCCAGCAGCGCGAAGTACCGGTCGTGCGCGCGGTTGTAAGCCGCGTTGAAGGCGGCGTCGCTGCCGGAATGCAGGCGTTCGAAGTACAGATGCTCGTGATCGGCGAGCTCCGGCTGCACACGCACCATGGTGGCAACGCCGACGTTGGAGCACACGTCGCCGATCCGGTGGAACTCGACCATCAGGTCGGAGAAGGTCGTGTCGGCATATGCGTTGCATTCTCCGGTGCTCATGCGCTTCAAATGGTTGCGCCTTAACGCGGTAATGAGGTCGCTCGACACCTGCACAAGCGGTTCGATGCGCGCCGCCGCGTCCACATCGCGTTTTTCAAAGGTCTGCCGGGTCTCATCGAGAATGCTTAAAAGCGCGTTTTCCAGAACCGCCAGTTCCGAGACCGCGGCAGGCGAGAACTCGGTGCGGTTCTTTTTCAGGGATTCGGCGTAGGCGGCGATGTTTACCGCGTGATCGCCCAGCCGCTCGAACTCGGACGTGACCTTGTAGTACTGGTTTAAAATGGAAACGTGGTATTCGATCTGCAGATGCGGCAGAAACTCTACGATGTACTTGCTGACCTTGTCGGTCATACGGTCGATCTCATCCTCTTCCTTCAGGATCTCCCTGTGCACGGCGGCGTCATAGTGTTTGAGCAGTCCGAACGATTTTTCGAGGTTCGTGCGCGCGGCGGTAAACATGGCCAGAAGCGTTTTATAGCAGCTTTGCAGCGCGAGCGCCGGCGTATTGAAGAACACCGGGTTCAGAGCGTCGGTCACTTCCTTATATTTGCTGACCTTTTCGGGCTTGTCGCGCACGATCTTGCGGCTGAGTTTCTCAAAGACCCCGAGCATCGGCAGCAGCGCAAGCGCGCAGCCGAGGTTGAACACGGTGTTCGTGTTCGCGATGATGCCGGAATTGACCGGCGCATCCCAAAGCTTGTCCAGAAGTCCGATTTTATGAATGATCGTGACCGCGAGCAGCACCAGGATCGACTTGCTCAGGTTATAGACGATGTTCACAATTCCCACACGCTTGGCTTCCGTCTTTGCACCGATGTAACAGACGATCGCGGTGGTCACACAGTCGCCCAGATAGATGCCGACGATCACCGAATAGATGGACTTGAACGTCAGCATGCCCGTTGCGGAAAACGCCTGCAGGATTCCGATGCTCGCCGAGGAGCTCTGCAGCATGAACGCGACGCCCGCACCGGTGAGATAGCCGAGCACGGGGCTTTTGCCGAGTCCCGAGAACAGGGTTTCGATGATGCCGGATTCCGCGAGGCTGTTGACCGCGCCGGTCATGTTCAGAAGTCCCGAGAACAGAATGCCGAAGCCGATGGCGATATTGCCGACGGAGCGCGAGTTTTTGAAGAAATTGGTCATGATCAGCGCGATGCCGATGATCAGCGCGATCGGCGCGAGCGTGGACGGCTGGAAAAAGCGGAGCACGGACGAGCCGGAAGAATTGATGTCCAAAAGCCGGATGATCTGACCGGTGACGGTCGTGCCGACGTTTGCGCCGATGATGATGCCGAGCGATTGATGCAGCGTCAGGATCCCCGCGCCGACCAGACCGGCGGTGATGACGATGGTCGCGGTCGAGGACTGAATCAGCGCGGTGACCAGCACGCCGAGAATGAACGCCTTGAGCGGATTGTCGGTGACCTTGCTCATGGCGCGCTTGAGCGTACCGGAAGAGTTCTCCTTCAAAGAATCCCCCATCAGACGCATGCCGTACAGGAACATCGCAAGTCCGCCCAGAAGGGAAATCACACTAAATACATCCATACAAAAACCCCGATCAAATGATAAAGAATCAAGGAATCTATCGATATAACAATAGCACGCCGGAGGGACTTTCGTCAAGGCGGTCCGCATGATTGAATTGTCGTTTGAAGTATGATAAACTGTTTTCAGACAATCGCGGATTTGTATAAAAAGAAAAACGGCGGGATCGTTTTACGCGATAGGAAAGGAAAAGGAACCGGAGTATTTGGGCGTTTGGCGCGATCTGACCTATTACGCGATCGATCGTACGCAGAGAACAGGACGGGAACGGTAAAGGGGAGGGAACGGATATGCGGATTCTGGTCTTAAACGGCAGTCCCAAGGGAGAACGGAGCGATACGCTGCACATCACGCGCGCGTTCGTTGACGGCATACAACGCGCCAAAGACGCCGAAGTTACGGTGATCCACGTGAACGAGCGTCATATCGAATACTGTACGGGCTGTTTCGTCTGTAAAAAGAACGGCGGCGTTTGCGTGATAGACGACGACATGCAGACGATCCTCGAAGCGATCCTTTTAAGCGATTTAGTCATCTTCAGCTTTCCGCTCTATTCCTACGGCATGCCCGCCGCGCTCAAAAACGTCGTCGACCGCATGATGCCGCTGTCCTCGTGGAACATGGTGCGCGGGGAGGACGGCAAGTACGGGCATCGGATGCAGTACGACGTATCGGCGGTGCATACCATGATGATCTGCGGCTGCGGGTTCCCGAATTCGAAACATAATTTCGAAGGCGCGGTGCGCCAGTTCGAGCTGAAGTTCCCCCGTCACGATGCGATCATCACCGTACCCGAAAGTCCGATGTTCAATATAGCGGAGGCGACGCCGTTCGTCGCGCCGCGGATTGAAGATCTCAGAGCGGCGGGCGAACAGTACGCGGTGACCGGCACGCTCCGTGATGAAACGCTTCGCGCGATCTGTTCGCCGATGATCCCCGAGGAACTCTACGCGCAGTTTGCCAACGGCGAGCGCAAACAGGCAAAGGAGAGATAACATGCTGCCGTCCGTCATCATCAATTTTGCGATCGTACTGATCAACGTCGTTTGCGTCATCTGCGCGCTGACCGTTATGAAGCCGAAAGCGCTCTTCCGGTATTTTACCACGCTGTCCAACGTGCTCTGCGCTTCAGCGGCGCTCGCGACGGCGATCTGCGGCTTGCGCGGCACGCTGCCGCTTTGGGTCGTGCTGTTCAAGTACGTCGGTACGACGGCGGTGGCGGTGACGCTTCTCACCGTCTTCCTGTTCCTCGGTCCGATCTCCGGACAGTGGAAACACCTGCTCTCGGGCGCGGATCTGTTCTTTCACCTGTTCTGCCCGCTGCTTGCGATCGTCTCATTCTGCTTCTTTGAAAAGAGACCGTTCTCCTTTGCGTGGACGGCGCTCGGCGTCGCGCCGGTGATCCTGTACGGTCTGCTGTACCTGTATAAGGTCATCTATGCGCGTCCCGAAAAACGCTGGGAGGACTTTTACGGGTTCAACCGCGGCGGCAGATGGGGCGTCAGCATGGTGCTGATGTTCCTTGAAGGCTGTATCGTCGCCGTGCTGCTCTGGCTCGTATAGAAAGGAAAACCGAATGAAAAACGATCTCCGTTTTGGAGATCGTTTTCGTTTGAGTCTCAAAACCCGCGGCGGCGCAGGTCGTCGACAAGCCACACGTAAAACGCCGTAACGTCGCGCACCTGCTCGCCGTCCCGCTTGGAAAGCGCGGCGCGGCGGAAATCGATCTCGTCCAGATGCGAGACGCCGCGGCGCGTGTTGCCGCGAATAACCAGACAGCGCTCGCCCCATTCGGCGGAGGCGACGGAGACCAGACCGTCGTTCGGCCCCTCGATCCGGTTCAGAACGAAGTTTGCCGTGGAAAGATTGACGTCGGAAAACGGGTGCGTCATCACGCCCGCCACGCTCTGATAAAACACGCCCGGCACGTCCGGGTTCTCCGCGTTGAACCGCTCCATGTGCGCGGTCGAAAACTCCTCGCACACGCGCTGAAAATCCGGTTTTTTGTCGCCGACCAAGCGGATCCAGTTGTTGACGGCGAAGGCGGCGATCGAAAAGAACACACGCGGCGCGCGCAGAAAGATGCTGAACGTTTTCGAACCGCGGTGCGGCGTGCCGACCGCAGTGATGCTTGCAATCTTTCCGCCGTATCCGAGCGAGGACGCCGCCATGCGCGCTTCCAGCCCGCCTTTGGAGTGCGCGATCAGATTGATCTTCTGCGCGCCGGTTTCGGCCAATACGGCGTCGATACGCGAGCACAGCGCATGCGCGTTCGTTTCCGTGCTCGCCCAGCAGTCCTGCTCGCCAAAAAACAGCGCGGCGCCGTGTTCCTTTAAAACGCGCGGAATCCTCCCCCAGTAGACCGGGATCTTCAGATCGCGGAACCCCGCTCCGTGGACCAGCAAAAGCGGGTATCTTGTTTTGCAGTTCGGCTCTTCCATCACATTCAATATAGCATGCGTCCCGGTTTCCCGCAAGCAAAAAAGAATCTCCGGGGACACCGGAGATCCTTTCGGGATACACTTTATTCCAGGGAGGACATGTCCACGTAGTCCGAAGCCTGCCGTTCGAACATCTGCCGGTACACGGTCGGACGCGTGAACAGGGTTTCGTGCGTGCCGGACTCGATCAGCTTACCTGCGCGGAACACGAAGATCTTGTTGCTGAAGCGCACGCTGTGCAGGCGGTGCGAGACGTTGATGATCGTCTTTTTGCCGTGCAGGCGGCTGCGGATGCGCTGGTTCAGCTCGTACTCGATGTTCGGGTCGAGCGCGGCGGTCGGTTCGTCCAGGATCAGGATCTCGCTGTCGCGATAGATCGCGCGCGCCAGCGCAAGGCGCTGTCCCTCGCCGCCGGACGGCGTGTAACCGTTGTCGTCGAACTCGCGGTAGATCATCGTGTCCTTGCCCTTTTCGAGCGATTCGACCTTTTCGGTCAGGCCCGCAAACGCGATCGCCTCGTCGATCTTCGCTTCGCCGTTCGGGTCGGTCTCATGCTCGCCGAGCGAGATATTGTCCTTCAGCGAGAAGGATAGAAGCTGGAAGTCCTGGAACACGCAGGCGAAGTACTTTGCGTACTCGCGTCGGTCGATCTTTGACGCGTCCACGCCGTTGATCGTGATCGTGCCGCTCGTCGGCTCATAGAGCCGAAGCAGCAGCTTGATGAACGTGCTCTTGCCCGCGCCGTTGTCGCCGACGATGGACACGATGTCGCCCCGGTCGATCTCGCAGCTCACGTGCGACAGCGCTTCGTAGTCCGTGCCCGGATACTTGAACGTCACATCGTTGAAGCGGATGACCATCTCGGACTCGATGTCCGGCATCTTCACCGTATCCGCCGTGACCGCGTTGTCGATATCGCTCAGCGCGTAGTACTCCTTGAACGCCTCGTAGTACTTATTGTACTGATTGATCGAAGCGATCCCGCCGACGACCGACTTGAGCCCGCCGGAGAACGCTTCCGCCGCGTTCAGACAGATGCTGAAATTGCCTGCCGATATACCGAAGCCAAGCGATCTTCGGATCAGATACCAATACGTGACGCCTTTTTGCACGAGCATGACCAGCAGCATCAGAATACCGAACTTTATGCCGTAGCGCGCAAGCTTTTCGTAGAACCGCTGCAGAAGATTGAGCTGCTTTTCATAGCGCCCGTTGACCCATTCGTCGCAGCCGTTTCCGCGGATCTCCTTGCCGAACTTAAAGTGCTGCGTGAGCAGGGAGAAATACCCGGCGCGGCGGTCCTGCATCGACTTCTCGATGTTGATCTCGATGTTCTTTTTGGACAGGATGTAATTCAGCACGATGGTCATGCTCGTCAGAACCACGATCAGCAGGATCAGCGGGAAATCTTTGAGAATGCCCCAAAGGACGAGCGCGTATTTGACCAGCAGGACCATGTTTCCGATCAGGCCGAACGCGGTATCCAGCGTCGCGCCGAACCCCGCGCCGCCCGTGGTGATAAACTGCTCCGCCCGCGCTTTGAGATCCAGAAACTCCGCCGTTTCCGTACGCTCGTAGCGCACGGTCATGATCTTTCTGGAAAGATCCAGCTGAAACTTCTTATAGACGATCGATTTTTCAACCGAGAGCCGGTTCGAGATCAGCGTTTGCAGCAGACCTGTGATCAGTGTGATCACAACCAATGCGGCAAGGAACAAAAGCGCTCTTTGCGGATTCGAAACGGCGTCCTGCATCGGCGCGATCCGGTCGATCAGCCGATCCACAAGCGGAATGGTCTGGCTTGTGCCGGCAGCCATCGGCTGCGGGAACATGGCGTCGATGATCCGGCCTGGGATCAACAGTGTCAAAACCGTGGTGACATACGAAAGCACCTCTCCCGCCAACAGCAGGAAGAGATACCATTTATCATACCTCCAACAGACCTTGAAGAGGAACCAGACGCCCTCAAACGGCTTGGTCGTTTTCCTTTGTTTTTTTAGCGGGTTTTTATCTGTACTCATTATGTTTTACTGAATGCTCATCTGTTTTCCGCGTTGTTCCATCTATCCGCTGCCGGAAAAGAACTTGGTTACGTATAAATGCTTTCCCATCGGGAAGCATCTTGCGCATCTCTGTTATTCTAAAAATGTTTTATAATTCCGCCTCACATATGATTCCATCACACGTTCATATGTCAGACGAACTTCGCAGTCTTCCTCGTCGTACTTTGTGCTTGCCGGGCAGCTTCCTCCGCAAAGCAGAAGATATTTGCATTCTTTGCATTTTTTCTTCTCAAACGCGTCATGGTTTTTCCAGACATCATATTTTGATCGGTCAATTTCAATTGCTTCTGAATGAAAAGTACCAATGGCATGCTCTTTTTGCCCGCAGCAATTAAGGCACGGATAGATCAGACCGTCCGGCACGAAACAAAAGTTTGCCCCCGTTCCAGAACCGCAATATGATACTCGCCATAAATCCGAATCGCTTTTTGACTTGAAAAAGGACTCGACAGACGCCGTCACCGGCCCGATTGATCGAAACAAGCTGTTGTCTGTTCCGTATAAATCATTATCATACACATATTTTAACATGTCTGTTTCTGATAACGTATTGTCCGAGGAGTTCATCTCGTTACAGATTACAGGAGCAAGATACGGGGTAATAAACGGAGATCCTATCCAGCCGTGGGCACGGAATACGTCTTTTAATCTGTTAAGACTTTGCAGATTGTCTTTATCAACATTCACCCGCAGAAGGATCGGAATCCCGATTTCCAACGCCTTGTCAATCCCTTCACAGGTTTTATCAAATGTTCCGCTTCCGTCTGCTCTTATTCTGCGTTGATCATGCGTTTCCTTATCTCCGTCCAGAGTGATCTG
>Ga0310697_10003974_pt1 | contig 14744 bp, 11 predicted proteins | sample 172DNAGHGlowgp2_FD_203883 | JGI IMG/M metagenome (GOLD analysis project Ga0310697, IMG submission 203883) | Sheep rumen microbial communities from Palmerston North, Manawatu-Wanganui, New Zealand - 1728 DNA GHGlow gp2 (v2) (version 2) | ecosystem: Host-associated > Mammals > Digestive system >...
AGTTGCAAACATAGTAACTACTGATCACTTTTTGAAGTTTCTGTATTACACATCGTTCTTAACTCCCCATGATTCAACATCCAAATTTTCAACGTAAAAAATGATCAGTAGAACCGACCCCCATGATCTAGAACCGACCCCCATGATCGCTTGATTTGATTTTGGCGTCTGAGGTAGTTTATTCGGCAATCTCCATCATGTCGAAGTACATCAGTCGGGTGTGCTCGTCCTCGTCCTTCTTTGTCAGGTGCAGGAAGCCATTCTTCTCGTAGAAGGGAACGGCAGAGAGGTAGGCATCGACGGTGATGAAGCGGAAGGCCAAGGCGTTGCGCTCGGCTTGCAGTTTCTTGACGAGTTTGTCCATCATGTCGCTTCCAACATTCTGGCCACGAAAATCCAGAGACACGGCCAGGCGGCCAATCTTCACGCTGGGATAACTGCGGAACTGCTTGCCTTTAGGAAAATGGGAGCGCACTTTCTTCCAACGGCTGCCAATCACCTCGTCCTTGCTCACCTTGTCGCTGAGCAGACAGAAGTATGCAGCAATACGTCCATCATCTGCTTCGAGGATGAACGTATTGGCAATACGTAGTTCCTGCGACGGCTTGGCATCGTCGAGCAGGAACTTGTTGAGGTCTTCGTCACCGCAGTCGAAAGTGGTCAACGGATAGTCGGGAGTGAGGGGTACGAGTCGCATACGATTACCAACACCATTCTATTTTGTTCTTTGCGTTAGCAATACGCTCTTCCAACTTGCGGCGGTTCTCAGCTCGCTGCTCTTTGCTCATGTTGTCCACCTCCAGTCTTCGCATCTCGAAGTTGAAGGCATCCTCGCCCTTCAGCACGGGGGTTTCTCTGATTGGTCTTGCCATAATAAAGACGTATTTATGTGAAATTTCGGTGCAAAGGTACAACTTTTTTTTCAAATACGATGTAACTGCCCCCACATTTTTTGGATCATCGGTTCTACTGATCACTTTTTGAAGTTTCTGTATTACACATCGTTCTTAACTCCCCATGATTCAACATCCAAATTTTCAACGTAAAAAATGATCAGTAGAACCGACCCCCATGATCCTTTTACTGCAGCGTAACGGCCATAAGGCCGATGACGACGTCATTGGATAGTGTACGCAGGGTGAGCGACTTCAGCTTCTTCTGTGGATTGAGGGGCATCGTGAGCAGCTGTGCGGCACCGCCAGGAATCTCGCGGCCATAGACACCCTCGATACCCAGCTCGCGACCTAAGTCACGACTGACAACGGGACGACCGTCGGCTGTGGCACGGCCGAGACAGACACGCAGGGGACGGGGTGTGGCGACGCAGAAGGCTTTGCCATCGACGTAGAAGTCCTGTTCAATGGGACACCAGTTGTCGGGATTGCGTAGTGCCAGCGTGTCAGCCGTACCATCGCCATAGGCCACGATGACCAGCCCGTTGTCGATGCGGCTCTGCATGTGGTTGGTCGAGCCAGCCATCAGCAGGTGCGCCTTTGTGGCACTTCCCTTCAACGGTATCGTGACGGCATCGGGGTAGTTGTCCCAAAGTGAAGTATAGACGATGTTCACTCCCGTCTGGGGGGTGCGGAAGGGGACGCCTGCGAGCACCACCTGATGGTCTACGATTAACGAGCGGAAGACGGAATCGCAGATGTCGGCCGTCAATTGAGGATGACACCACTCGCCGATGCCCTGCACAGGTATCTGGAGGGTGGTGGTCTGCGGACGTGGTGACAGGTACTCGTTCTTGAAGATGTCGTCAACGCTGGCATTGAAATGGCGGTCGATGTTCAGAGGCTGACACCCCAAGTCGAGCGTCAGGACCTGAGTCGTGGCATTCGTGCCAACGACCTCGCGCCAGACACCGCCTCCCAGACTCTGACGGATGACAATCTGCAACGGACGGGCAAAATGCTGGGTGACCTCGAACGTACACTTGCCATTCGCGCGCGTGTACTTATATTCTATATAGGGTGTGACGACACACACGCTATCCCACTCTGCCGGAAAACCAGGCTGCAAGAGGCAACGACCATCGAGCGCCTGAGGCACGATGCCAAAGAGCCCTTGGAGCAGCGTGCGGCTGCTGATGCCGATGCAGTCGCCGAAGTCGCGATAGCACTCGCCGCGGGCAGCGTCATAATAGCTGATTTGTCCGAAATTGGCTGGCGAGGCACCGTAGTACATCTGGTCAAGGATGTTGGCTTTTATCAGCTGGTAAGCCTCATCAGCACGTCCGGCCTCGAAGAAGGCTAATGCAGTATGCCAGACCTCAGCGGCTGCCACATTATTGATGCTCCACGAATAGGGCATCCAGTTAGATGTGGCTATCGTCTGATAGCCCGTATGTTCAACATCTATATGGGGAATATTTCGCGTGACCCAATCTGTTGCCTGCCAAGCCTGAAGGGGCGAGCAGGCACCACAGTCGATGGGGGTATAAACAGACCAGACGGCAGGACTCTCGTGCAGACGGCGCAGCCCCATACCGTCCTGATACTCAGCCCAGACGCCATGCTTAGGCATCCACAACCGACTGTTCATAGCGCGGAGGATGGCGTCGGCCTCGTCAGTATATGGCTTGGCGTCCTCACCAATGATTTCGGCTATGCGTGCAGCCAGACGATTGCCGCGATAGTTATAAGCCGAACTATGGGTGACGGCTCCACCACTATAATAGAGTGCATCGCTGGCCCAGATGCAGCAATAGGCGTCGTAGAGATGGTCGCCATCGGGGTCGTAGTTGCGCTTCTCCCACGCCAGGTGTGACTTGATAACAGGCCACATACGACGCATATAGGCCGTGTCGGCATCGTACTGGAAGTGCCAGAGCAACTCATCCATATAGTTGAGGTTCATGTCGTAGTGGTGCATCTGGTCGTTGCGCTCAGGGTTACGACAGATGTAGCCATTGGAGTACATCTGCGTACCCCATTTCTTGTCAGCACGAGCCATATTCATCTTCGCGTCTTGAGAGGGATGGGGAATGGTGGGCTCGACGTCTGTCACCTGACTCTTGGCATAGGCGTCGAAATGACTGCGCTGACGATCACGCCACCCCAGCACATCGCCCACGTATGCGGCACGCCAGCCGGCCAGCGGCATGCGCCAGCCAATACAGCCGTGAAGCCACGTCTGTCCATCCCAGTCACCATCGGCAGCAAAGGCCAGGGCGCTGGCCAACGTGTTGATATAAGGGTCGGGAGTCTTGAAGAGCAACCGCTGGGAGAGATGCCCGTTATGCATGACTGCCTTCATGAAGAGCTGCCTGCCAAGGGCATCGGTGACCGGCCTCACCTTATTAATAGAATCTATGACAAAGTAGGTCTCGTGGCCACCTGCCCATTCGCTCGTCACAAGACCATCGCGGCTGGGTGAAGGCTCGAAGACACCAGGTTTGTCGGCTCCTATGTCGCCATTGCGATGTAATTTGGGGTTGGCAATGGCACACATCTCAGCACGAAACACGGCTGGCGCTGGGAACCGACGGTCGTCGAAGAGCCAGACTGCACCCTCGCTATCGGGCAAAGCCACAACCTGCAACGCCAACTCGGCATGCTCGCCCCAACGGTGGTCCTTCAGGCTATAGATACGCATACCGTTGACATAGGCCGCACGGCAGTAGTCCGTTGAGTCGAGTGCTACGCCGTCTACAAGAAAGCGCAGGTGGCGATGGTTGTTCTTCTTCACCAATGCAAAGACGGGACGGTCAGACGTCTCGACGCGCCAGTCTGTGTGGCTACCATAAAGCGCACGAGTGAAACGATTCGTTCCGTTCTCACACACGAAACCGCCATCAACAGGGTAATACTGCTGACTACGCCCGACACCGATCTTGTCGAGGTTATAAGATGTTGACTCGATGAAGTCGCCCACCTTCTGCTTTTGGGCAGAGAGGGACACAAAGCCTACCAATAAGGCCACAAGTAGATATAGTTTGCGCATACGCATGCAAAGTTAACGATTAATATTGATATTTGCAAACTATCGGCAAGAAAAAAACGGAACGTCGTCACGACGTCCCGTTTTTCAAAACAAACTACTTAAAAACTAATCTACTAAAACAAATCAAAAAATATCCTTTTCCTTTCTGGGTGCAAAATTACAACGTTTTCCGTTGACCGCCAAACAATTTTGTCTCAAAACATTTCGATTTTGATTTATGTCAAAGCGGGAAACCAGTCCTTTAGCCGATTTCCCGCTTTTTGTTATCTGTAGTTGACAAATTAAGCAACTTACATCATACCTCCCATTCCCGGAGCTCCACCCATCGGCATAGCGGGCTCTTTCTCGGGCTTATCGCAGATGATGCACTCCGTCGTCAAGAACATACCGGCTATCGAAGCAGCATTCTCTAGAGCGACACGAGCGACCTTGGCTGGGTCGATGACACCGGCCTCGCGCAAATCCTCATAGACATCAGTACGGGCATTGTAACCGAAATCGCCCTTGCCCTCGCGTACCTTCTGAACAACTACGGCACCCTCGCCACCAGCATTGGTGACAATCTGGCGCAACGGTTCCTCGATGGCGCGCTCAACGATGCGGATACCTGTCTGCTCGTCGGCATTGTCACCCTGCACGTCCTTCAAAGCCTCAAGGGCACGGATGTAGGTGGTGCCACCACCAGCCACAACACCTTCCTCGATGGCTGCACGAGTAGCGCAGAGGGCATCGTCGACGCGGTCTTTCTTCTCCTTCATCTCCACCTCGCTGTTGGCACCAACATAGAGCACGGCGACGCCACCGGCCAGCTTGGCCAGACGCTCCTGCAGCTTCTCCTTGTCGTAAGAGCTGGTGGTAATCTCGATCTCCTTCTTGATCTGGGCGATACGATCCTGGATGGCCTGCTTGTCACCAGCACCGTTGACGATGGTGGTGTTATCCTTAGAGACTGTCACCTTGTCGCACGTGCCCAGCATATCGAGCGTAGTCTGCTCCAGCTTCAAGCCCTTCTCCTCGCTGATGACAATGCCGCCAGTCAGGGTAGCGATATCTTCGAGCATAGCCTTACGACGGTCGCCGAAGCCAGGAGCCTTGACAGCACAAATCTTCAGACCGCCACGCAGACGGTTGACAACAAGCGTGGTCAGAGCCTCAGAGTCAACATCCTCGGCAATCACCAACAGGGGACGACCGCTCTCAGCAGCGGGCTGCAGGATGGGCAGGAAGTCCTTGATGTTGGAAATCTTCTTATCATAAATAAGGATGTAGGGATTCTCCATCACACACTCCATCTTCTCAGAGTCGGTAATGAAGTAGGCGCTCAGATAGCCACGATCGAACTGCATACCCTCGACCACGCCGATGTGGGTGTCGCGGCTCTTCGACTCCTCGATGGTGATGACACCGTCCTTCGACACCTTGCGCATAGCCTCAGCCAGCAGCTCACCAATCTCCTTGTCGTTGTTGGCACTGACGGTAGCCACCTGCTCAATCTTGTCGTAGTTATCGCCAACCTGCTCGGCACTCTTAGCGATAAAGTCGGTAACCGTCTTAACGGCCTTGTCGATACCACGCTTCAAGTCCATAGGGTTAGCACCAGCGGTCACATTCTTCAGTCCCTCAGCCACGATAGCCTGAGCCAGAATAGTTGCTGTGGTCGTACCGTCGCCAGCGTCGTCGCCAGTCTTTGAGGCAACACTCTTAACGAGCTGTGCGCCTGTGTTCTCAAACTTGTCCTCGAGCTCTATCTCCTTAGCAACGGTCACACCGTCCTTAGTAATCTGAGGAGCACCGAACTTCTTCTCAATCACAACGTTACGTCCCTTCGGGCCGAGCGTCACTTTAACTGCGTTTGCCAACTGGTCAACACCCTGCTTCATAGCATCGCGGGCGTCAATATTGAATTTAATATCCTTTGCCATGATAATTAACAATTTAACGATTTACAATTTATTTCTCAATGACGGCAAGCACGTCTGACTGACGCATCATCAGATACTTCTCGCCCTCGAACTCCAGCTCCGTGCCACTATACTTGCCATAGAGCACTTCATCGCCAGCCTTCAGGATCATCTGCTCGTCCTTGGTTCCCTGTCCGACAGCCTTAATGGTTCCGTGCAGGGGTTTCTCTTTTGCGGTGTCAGGAATAATGATGCCACCGATTTTCTCTTCTGCCGGTGCGGGCACTACCAGCACGCGGTCTGCTAATGGTTTGATGTTCATAACAGTATTATTTTTTAATTGGTATTTGTTTTTATTTCGTCTGTCAATATGCGAATACCGTGCCAAACTGGCGTGACTGACACAATGGCAGACAAAATGTCAGCAAACAGACAAAAAATCCCGCCACGTTCTGTCAAGAACGCAGCGGGACAACCGTTTCTATGTCAGATATCTGACAACTGCCAGTATGACTACTTTACAAACACCTTCTTGCCATTGTGGATGTAGAGACCCTTCTTGAGACCCTTCGGGAACAAGCGTCCTTCGGCCGAGCGCGTGGGCTGTTCTACCTTCTGACCGTGCAGGTCATACCATACATCGTCTTCGGCATTGGTCGTCTGGACATCCTGGATACCAGTCGTCTCATCATCCATTTCGAATGTACGGGCAGCATAACCCTGAGAAATCTTGATGTGGCCGAATACAACCTCTACCCAAGTGCCGGCGGCACCCCACTGGTCGGCGCAGGGAGTCCAGCGGAAACGATAGTTACCCGTCTGAGCTGCATTGAAGTTCACCACGCCGTAGCTGCTGCCGTATGTGTTTGCGCTGAGGTTCTTGTTGACATTCTTGTCGCAGCGGATAATCTGGCTGCCGATGCACTGGTTGTTCTGGTTGAAGACCTCACACTTAATATAAGGTGTACCAGCCCAAGCCACAGCATTGTATGACAGGTTGTACTGTCCAGCCTTCAGCGTCATCGCATAACCGTTAGTGCTGCCATACTCTGCATAGCCAGCCTTCGAGGCATCGCTCTGACGGATATAGAGACCTGTTGCCACCTCGCCGCCACCAGCGAATTGGAATATACGGGGACCGCTGGCTGCCTCACCTGCAGGCTTCTCCTGATCGGCGTCGACAATCTTCCAGCCGGCAGGCACCTCGTTCTGCTTGCGGAAGGCCAGAGGATTACCCTTGTAGTAGAGGCTGACATTGGCAATAAGTGCCTCCTGCCAAGCACCACCGTTACCGTTGGCATCGGCGACAGGTGTGAAGCGTACGCGGTAGTTACCCTTGATCATCGAGTAGAAGCTCATGCCGACCACCGTCGTGTTCTGCATCTTGGTTGCCGTGTTGCCATTGGCATTACCGTTGGCCTGGACGATGCGAGAGGCCAGTACGCTGCCTGCGGGATCGAAGACCTCAATCTTCACATAGGGGCTGCCCTTCCAGGCTGCGACGTTGCAGGCCAGGACATACTCGCCATAGACCAGCGACAAGGCATAGCCGCTCTTGCTACCATACTCGATGAAACCAGCACGGTCGGCACTAATCTCGCGGGCATAGAAGGCAGACGAGAAGTCGCCACCGCCTGTGAACTTCATGACACGGGGACCGCGGCTGACATTACCAGGCTGCACCTCGCTGCCATTGTCGCAAACCGTCCATCCCTGGGGAATGAAGTTGTTGCCATCACCCCATGAGGGAATCAGGTTGTCGCCCTGCGTGGTATTGGCTGTCGTATTGCTGTTATTGTTGCTGCTGTTGTTGTTATTATTGTTGTTGTTATTGTTGCTGCTATTGTTGCTGCTATTATTGTTGTTGTTGCTGCTATTATTGTTATTGTTGTTGCCGCTGCTATGGGCATAGTTCTTCTGTGAGTATTCGTAGTACCAGTAGAAGCAGGCCTTGGCGCAGCACTCGGTATTCTCATTGAAGGCAGCCTTGACAGTTCCATTCTGCAGGAAGGCGTCTACGTCGAGATAGTCGTCGATGCTGGTCAGCGTCATCGAGATGTTGCCGAAGTAATCCATAACAGACTTCCAGGCATTACCCCACTTGCTGGTAGAAGCGGTCCCCCAAGTACCATAGTTGCTGGCTACCCACTGGCCGAACTCATTGTACTTGCCGCTACCGGGCTGTTCGGGGCTCCAGTCAATCTCAGACACCAGGATGGGCTTCGAAGTCACCACAGGCACCTGGTTCTGGAAGTTGCGGATGAAAGCCTGGTGGTCATAGCTCGTGTCGCTGGCACCATACCATCCGGGATAGACGTGTACGGCATAACCATAGTTGTTGTCGTTGACAGGATACTGTGCATAGTCCTGATACTGGCTCTGATAACCCATGCCAGGCACCCAGATGATGCCAGTAAAACCGTTGCGACGAATGATGTCGATGATGGGCTGGAAGTAGTCACGCATGGCAGTAGCCGAGGTCTGACCATACTGGTTCTTGATGTGAACGGGCTCGTTGGCCAGCTCGATTGAAACGACGCCGGCATTGTTCTTCACATTCGTGTTTGAAGACACGATGTTCCATACGGTTTTCAGGTAGTCCTGATAGTAGTCGCCAACCTTAAGTTCCTTAGGGCAGACACCGGGGGGGCGCATCACGACGTACATGCCGTGGTTGAGTGCCTTTTGGGCCAGCGGCCAGTAGAGCATATCCAGATACTTCTGTAGACGAGTGGCGCTGAATCGTGAGATATTGGCCTCGCCTGTCTCACTACCCGTCGACTGCTTGTTGGGGTCATTCGTCCAACCGGGTTCCAGGTGCAGACGGAAGATGTTGCAGTACGTACCCTTGGCAGGATTCTGCAGGGCGCCGAACACCTTGTCGTAATAGTTGATACAAGGCTGTACATTATTATCTGTACACGTGTAGCCCCAGCGATTGTGGTTAAAGTAGGGACTCGGCGTATCCATGACACCGTGCAACACGACCTTGTTTCCATACTGGTCATTCAATTGATTACCGTTTACATGAAGTGGAGCCACCACTCCGAACTGTGCCCAAGCAACTAACGGCAAAAAAGCCAAGGCAAGCATTGAGTAAACTTTTCTCATTTTGTTTAGGTTGTTAATGGTTAATGGTTTAAAAAAGTAAAAGTGGTTGATTAATTCAGCGATGCAAAAGTAGTGTTTTCTATACAGCCATTGTTTTCAAGACGTCTCACCAGCTATCAAAAACGTCTCAAAACCATGATTTATGGACAATAATGAAACAAATGAACGCGATTTTCCTAAATCTTGGAAAATCATTAAGGACGCACTCGTGTTGATGTCAGCAACTGCTCAATTGTGACGTCAGAATGCGTTTTCATAAAATGACCAACATTCCTCGTATATAGAGTATTAAACACCTGTCTGTCCATCGCTTGATTGACAACCCATTGCACTTTCCCGACATACATATCACGCTCAAGTTGAGACGTCTGACGGTCGTGGGGCATCGGATAGAGACTCAACAAATAGAATCCGATGCAGTCGGGAACGATATTATGACGGTTCATCATGTCGCGCTGTTCGTCAGTATATCCGTAATCTGCTCTGTGGTAAAGGGGGAAATCACGGCCCAGATACTTGTCGAGCGATATGCCAAGAGTTCCGTCGCCAACAATGATGCTTTGATCCAGCGAACCTATTTGTGCATATATCTGGGGAATCTTAATACCGGGAATCATATTCTGCAGACGGCTGAAGGCCTCGCTCAGTTCCTCATTGATGTCGTCCATGTTGGCAAACGCTTGTTCTGAGGAGGCAATCAGGCTCTGGAGTGTGGTATCCTGATAGAAGTTCAGGAACTTGACGTTGATCTCTGGTTCGTTGACACGTCCTATCTTCAGCACGTCCTCTATCAATGTGCGCGTCTGTTGCGGATAGCCGGTGTTCATCTGCTGTAAAGCCGAAAAATCCCCCGTTGTCAGATAAAGGCTCTGAAGACGGTCGTAACGCTCCACCTGCACCAAGCCCTCCGATGCTTCGTCGGCAGGCTTCATATTCCAATTGCACCCCAGGCAAATGAACATGACAGTAGCAAGCGTTACATAGATCTTATGCATTGAAACCAATCGTTATCGTGAATTTTGTTTAAATTTGCTTGCAAAATTACTAAATTATATTGTAAAATCCAAATTTTAACCTAAAAAAGATAAACTTTTATTTAAAAATCACTACTTTTGCGAACTACTAAACAATCAAAACAAATGAAACGAACACTTTTTTGCAGCGCTTTTGCCATAGTGATGACCTCTGTAATGGGGCAAACTTTTACCGTCAACGTCAGTAATCCTCTGAAGAAACAGCGTACTGATCAGCCTGTTGTCATCCCGCTCCAGCAGTATGGCGACATCCGTTCAGCACTCGTCACAGTCGACGGACAGGAGATTCCGTGTCAGTTGGACGATCTGAATCAGGATGACCTGTTCGACGAGCTATGCTTTCTGGCAGACCTTGGTGCCAAGGAACAGAAGCAATACACCGTCACGCTCTACCAAGAAGGCGAACCACGTCCCTACCCTGCCCGCGTATTTGCTGAAATGCTGATGCGTAATGACAAGGTGAAGGAGAAGAACCGTCACAACAATTTTATCGAGAGCATCACGGCTCGTGGCGACTGTGCCAACTCCTACAACCTGCAGCATCATCACGGCGTGGACTTTGAGAGCGAGCTGAACGGCATCCGCATTTACTTCGACAAGCGCCAGACACTCGACCTATACGGCAAATTCCAAAAACGTCTGGAATTGAAGGAGACGCAGTTCTATACCTCGGCCGAGCAAAAGGAGCAGGGCTACGGCGACGACGTGCTCTGGGTGGGCAACACCTTCGGCTTGGGTGCTTTCCGCGGATGGGACGGCCAGCAGTCGACCATGATAGAGCCAGTACGCTCGCGCACACAGCGGGTGATTGCCTATGGGCCACTACGCACCATCGTCGAGTTGTACGATCGTGGTTGGGAGTTGCCCAACGCAGCAGGGACAAAGGTCAATATGACCATCCGTTATACCCAGTATGCCGGCCACCGCGATACCGACGTCGACATTCTGTTTAATAAGGAGGTCAACGACCATCGCTTTTCAACAGGCATCATCGACATCAAGGGCTCCGAGGAGTTTAGCGACCAGCAGGGGCTTCGTGGCTGCTGGGGCACCGACTATCCCTCTACGGACACCGTGAAGTGGAGCCGCGAGACGGTTGGGCTGGGCATACTCGTTCCACAGGAGAATGTCGTTGAGGAATTGCCTGCCGACAAAGACCGCAACGCGCAGGGGCACGACTACACATACGTCGTCAAGCCCGACGGCAACCATATCAGCTATAAGGTCGTCTACACGTCAGCCAATGAAACGTTCGGCTATCACTCTGCACAGGAGTGGTTCGCGTTCCTGAAGGAATGGCGTCGCGAGGTGGAGCAGCCTATTCAGGTAAAACGCTGAACCTCTTGCGTCCCTTGACATAATACTGCCAGAGCAACGAGAACCGTCGTTGTTCTGGTATTTCTTTTTCCACTCTTGAAGCCTGTATCTCACGCCGATCCTGCTCGAAGTCCTTGCGCCAGCGACGGAAGGCACGACGGGCACGATAAACGGCACAGAAGTCGCCCCAGTTGCGTTTCAGCAGCAGCATCTCCCAGGCCGCTACATAATCAAGCACCCAACGCCACCTCATAACGTGTCCCAACTCGTTGTCAGGCAAGCATTTATAGAGCATTGTCAGGTTATTGCGAAAGTTCAGATACGTCTTCATAGGGTTCGACTTCGGCAACGTTCCCCCACCGACATGATAGACCCGTGAGTCGGGCTGGCAGACCACACGGCGCCCACGGATACGGAGTCGCCAGCAGAGGTCAATCTCCTCGTTATGTGCAAAGAAGCGGCCGTCCAGTCCACCGACAGCCCAGTAGTCGGCTGCCCTTACCATTAACGCTGCCCCAGTAGCCCATAGCACGTCGGCCATCTGGTCATACTGCCCATCGTCGCGCTCCACCGTCTCAAAGACACGTCCGCGACAGAAGGGATAGCCATAGCGGTCGAGAAATCCGCCACAGGCTCCGGCATACTCAAACCTGTCGCGATCGTAGATGGAGAGCAGCTTGGGCTGGCAGGCGGCAATGTCGGCGTGGGCATCCATCAGCTCGATGAGTGGTGTCAGCCAGTGGTGCGTCACCTCAATATCACTATTCAGCAAGAGGTAGTACTCAGCATCTATCTGTCGCAGCGCCACGTTATAGCCATCGGCAAATCCCCAGTTCTTCTCCAGCACGATCAGCTTCACTTCAGGAAACTCACTACGGAGCAAATCGAGCGAACCGTCCGTCGACGCATTGTCGGCCACATAGACCGTAGCCTCACTACGTGAATAATTAAGCACGCCTGGCAGGTACTGAGCCAGCATCCTCGATCCGTTCCAGTTAAGTATGACTATTGCTAACTTTTCCATCACTATATATATAATAAGGTGGCACGCAGGGCCGTCTTGTCATGATTGAAGTCACCCAGCACGACCTGGACCAATTGATTGTCTAACTCCGGACGCGCGTCACGTGGCGCCAACTCGACACGGATATAGTTACGCGTAAATCCATGCATCGCCTTGCCCCGCGTAGCCTTCTCAAACAGCACCTCGGCCGTCTGGCCAATATGACGGGCATAGAAAGCCTGCGTCTTCTCGTCCGACAAGTCAAGCAACCGCTTGCTGCGGGCTTTCTTTTCGTGCTCGTCGACGACATAGTCTATCTTCAGGGCTGCTGTGCCTGGCCGTTCGGAATATGGAAACACATGCAACTGTGTCACATCGAGCAAATGCAGGAAGTCGTAGGTCTCTGTAAAACATGCCGGCGTCTCACCTCGACAGCCCACCATCACGTCGACACCAATAAAGGCATCGGGCATCAACTCCTTGATACGCCTGATCTTGTCGGCAAAGAGCTGACGGTCGTAGTGGCGATGCATCAGCCGTAGCACCGTGTCGCTGCCACTCTGCAACGGAATGTGGAAATGAGGCATGAACTTATGACTGCCGGCACAATATTCAATCAACTCGTCCGACAGCAAGTCGGGCTCCAGCGAACTGATGCGATAGCGACAGATACCGTCGACAGCATCAAGTGCGCGTACCAGGTCAAGGAAACGCTCACCAGTCGTCTTGCCGAAGTCGCCGATGTTGACACCCGTCAGCACGATTTCCTTACCGCCTTCAGCGGCAGCCTCCTGAGCCTGGTTCACCAGCGACTCAATCGACGGATTGCGGCTGAAACCACGGGCGTATGGTATCGTACAGTACGTACAGAAATAGTCACAGCCGTCCTGCACCTTCAGGAAGTAGCGCGTACGATTTCCCCGCGAGCAACTGGGCATAAACGATCGTATGTCCTTCGTCTTCAGCTTGGCATAGGCCGCCACAGGTTTGCGATTCACAAACCCATCAGACAGGAACTGGATCAAGTCAGCCTTCTCATTTGACCCCAGCACCAAGTCGACGCCATCAATCTTGCTCACCTTCTCAGACTCCAGTTGCGCATAGCAGCCCGTCACCACCACAAATGCCCCAGGATGCTGGCGCACGAGCCGGTGAATGGCCTGACGGCACTTGCGGTCGGCCACGTCCGTTACCGAACAAGTATTGATCAGACAGATATCAGCCTGCTCACCCTTCCCAGCAGTCACGACACCAAGTTCCTCAAGCAACTTGGCGAACGTAGAGGTTTCCGAGAAGTTCAACTTGCATCCAAGCGTATAGTAGGCTGCCTTTTTGCCTTGAAAAGCCGATGTATCTATCATATACTATAAGGTATGTTTGTTTTCGCGCACAAAGGTACATTTTTTTTTTCAAAAATTAGTCTTTTTTCGGAAAATATCATCAAGCCCCTATTTTGAAACAATATTTAACATTTCGCAAACACTTGATTTACAGCGCTTTGCAAGAAAGTTACAAAAAGAGCCTAAAAAAAAACAAAAAAAACGATACGTCGTATCGAAAAAATGCCTACCTTTGCAGCGTTTTAATAAACAAATGATTGTTTTACAGATTTAAAAGCTTAGAAAAATGAAAAAATTAGTTTTTGCGTTCGCAGCTTTGGTAGCTGTTTCTTTCGCAGCATGTGGTAACAAGACCGAGCAGGCCGCTCCCGTTGATGCTGACTCTATTGAGGTTGTTGACAGCGACAGCGTCCCTGATACTCTGGCTGTTGCTGATAGCGCTGCTGTTGTGGATTCTGCTGCTGTTGCTCAGTAATCAATTGCGAACAAAGCAAACAGAAAATTGGAGGATGTACCTATATGGCACATCCTCTTTTTTTATTGCAAAATTCATCGGCCTGCTATTGATGAAGTTGAGGAGTTAGAAGCGAAGCGCCGTTTGTACTCTTCCGTCTTGCAATACCGGCCGCTCACCTCGTCATAGACAATGTAGCCGCGGCTCTGCCAACTGCGCAATGTGCCGTCACCACTACCCGTCTTGCCCTGCTGCTGGCGCATCTGGTAGTACTGTGGCTTAGAGAATTCGTCGGGCAGCAACTCCAGCAGGTTCTGAGGCCCTGACTGACGCTGAATCTCTACCTCATCACGCAGTTCCTTTTCTAATTGTTGACCAAAATATAACATTTTGCACCACAAATTATATTGCTGAGTCCACCTAACAAAATCAGCAATCTCCTTCGACCATTTGTAGCCGTGAGCCACGTAGAGCACCATGCCCTTCAGCCAGGCGATGACGTTGGCACGATAGCTGAACACGCGGTAGGCCTCACTCTCATAGAGCTTGGCGGCATCCTTGTTCTCCTGCTTGATGTCGAGCGCCAGCTTCCGTGACTGCGAACACTCTATCAGTCCGTTGGCAGCCTCCAGGCGGTCG
>Ga0310697_10003977_pt1 | contig 14735 bp, 13 predicted proteins | sample 172DNAGHGlowgp2_FD_203883 | JGI IMG/M metagenome (GOLD analysis project Ga0310697, IMG submission 203883) | Sheep rumen microbial communities from Palmerston North, Manawatu-Wanganui, New Zealand - 1728 DNA GHGlow gp2 (v2) (version 2) | ecosystem: Host-associated > Mammals > Digestive system >...
AGGCTAAAGGTCTGCAGGGCAATCAGGATCGTCATCCACACAAGATCCGTGCGCATACGCTTTTCCATCTTGTCCTGCGTGCCGTGGGTCCCGTTTTTCAGGTTGTCGATGCATTCATCCAGGCGGGAACGGATCAGCTCTTTGCTGTCATAATACCCGCTGTCGTGCATCATCACCCGGGCGCGCTCCATCTTTTTCTCGGGCGACAAGGCCAGGTCCCCTTCGCTCAGCTTGACATCCGCCAGGGGCGCCGGGATGTCCTGATCCCCCTGGGCGCTCAGGACAAGGCTCATGGCGTAGTATTCCCGCTTCATCAGGTAGACCGATTCCGCCATTGCTCCCTTCAGAGCCTTCAGCGCATCGCTGTTCGGCAGGGTCTTTTCCATGCGCTCGATCGCCTGCTCACGACGGCGGACTTTCTCCGTCTCGTTGATATAGCCGTCAAGATGCTTCCTTTCGCCGATCACGGTGTAGCACTGGGCCTGCTCGGTAAGGTAATCCGACGCCTTCAGAAGACTGTCCGCGGCTTCCTGCAGGTCGATGTATGTATCCATCGCATCGGACAAACCGTGGAAGGACTTGATGGTGCGGTAGTTTGTATACAAAAGTGAAACGGTTACCGCCAGCGAGACCACCAGCATCAGCAGGAAGGTCAGCCTGAGCGACAAGCCCTTCTCTTTCATTTTATTCAGCCATTGCATTGCAGCACTTCCCCCAATGCCCTCCTCATTTTAGTCGCCGATGTTGATATGGTTTTACGTTATGTTAACAATATAATCGTCTTAATTCTGTATAATATCTATTATATTATGCCATCTTATTTGTGTGCTGTCAATACGTGGAAGAAGAAAAGCAACACTTTAAGTCGGAATCGTTCAACGGAAAGCAGGCGCGGGTAATTTCCGCGCCTGCTCTCCGTTTTGTGTATTCTTTTTATCCGTTCGCGGCTGCGGCATCCACCGGCTTCAGCCCGGCCTTTTCCGCGGCGGCATAGTACCAGCGCTGCATGGTGTTCGTGACATCGGTCTCCCCTTCGGCAGCGCAGGCCTGGTAAAGCATCTCCCGCTCACCGTTCACCACGCGCACGAAGTTTCCGGGCGCGAAGAAGAAGTCCACGCGGGTCTCCTCCATCTCCGGGAAGCCCAGCACGACATACTGGCCGTCGGGGGCCTCGGTATCGGGCAGCATCTCATACCAGCACTGCATCAGCTTTTCGGCATAGAGGGTGCCGTCCACGTCCTTGATGTCCACCGGTCCGAACTCTGTGGTGCTGAGGGTGTGCTTCTCCCCGTCCATCCAGGCCGCACGCGCAAGATAGATGTCCACCTCGCTGTTGCCATAGGAGACAGGCTCAAGCCCGTTGAGCTTTGCGATGCGATCCGGCATGCCCGCCGCCCACTCGGTCAGCGCCCTCCACTGGGCCTGGTCGCGTTTCATTTCCTCCACCGTCGCGCGCGCATAGCGCACATCCGTGGGATGATAGTACATATAATATCTGCCCTCGCCGTCCTTTGCGAAGACCTGTGCGCCGCTCATGTCCTGGCAGAGCATTTCGTGCAGGCGCTCTGCGCTGACCGTGCCGATGCCGAAGAGCCATCCGGCGCCGTCATAGTTTTCCGCCTCGCGGGAGGCGTTCTCATACACGGAGAAGAGCATGCCTCTCTCGCTCTCGGCCGGGGTCTCCACGGTGACAAGCTCGTTGTACTTCGGCTGGATCTCCATGCTGAGGCCGCCGTTTTCGTACTCGCCCCAGGGCTGCGGATGGAAGGTCACGCTCACAGGATCGAGGGGGACGCTCTCCGCCTCGTTCATTTTGTACGGGTCCTCCGACTCATAGCGGGAGAGCCGGAGCGTCAGCTTCTCAAAGCTCTTCATCCCACTGTCGAGGTCTTCAAACATAAAGCTCGACGCGATGCGTTTGCCGGGCACCATGGCCATGCCGCCCAGGAGGTTTTCGCATTTGGTTCCGTCAAGCTCGGCGGAGTTGCCCGAAATGCCGACATAATGGTCGGTCTTGTTCTCGGCGTAAACATTGATGTAAGGGCCGAACCAGTCGTCGTAATCCTGCTCCCCGATGACGAGCTTGACCTTGTCATCGTCCAGCACGACGGTGCCGAGGGTATCGAGGTCGAGCGTCTGCGCCGCCTCGCCGGTCGTGATTGCAACAGGCTCGGAGCGGTAATCGGCCAGGGCGAATTCGTCCTTTGCCAGGGTGAAGCAGAATTCCATGTCGCAGAGCTTCTTCATGTCCAGACCGGGGACGGTCTGCACGGCATAGGCGAGGGCGTAGCTGCCCGTGCTGCCTGCGGGGATGTTCAGGCGGAAATCATAATTTGCGCTGTACCAGCCGCCGTCCTCCTGCCGGTAGCTTGCCAGCCACACCGAGGTCAGAAAGCCGTTGACCGTGCCGTCCTCAATGCCGAGCCAGGTGTCCTTCTCGCCCTTGTTTTCAATGTCCACCCAGATGATGGAGTCATCATCGCCGGAGCTCGGGTCCTTGTCAAGCCCGGCGGTCGTCACCTTGAGACCGTCCTTTTCAAAAATGACGCTGCCGTCCACGGTAAAGGCTTCCGCCGCGTGTGCGGACAGGATGCTGCCGCCTGCCAGCAGGGTTACCAGCAGCAGGACGGAAAGCAGCTTTATCATTGTATTTTTCATGCAGTTACCTCCTTATTGTCCATGCGCTCTGTGCGCGTTTCACGGTCAGTATAACACAAGCTGTCAATGAAAGCATCCTCCAAATATAGTTTTATCTTCCGCCGCCGCTCTTGATCCTCCGGGCGTCATGCCGTATAATAATCATGTTCAACAAACGCAGACAGGGAGGAAAACTTTATGGCAATTGTCGGATTCATCGGGACGGGCAACATGGGCACGGCCCTGGCGCGGGCGGCGGTCAGGAGCGATCGCCTGGAGCGGCTGCTGCTGGCAAACCGCAGCCCGGAAAAGGCGCAGCACCTGGCACAGGAGCTGGGCGGTGAGGTGCTGGATAACCGGGCGGTCGCAGCGGCGGCGGACGTGCTGTTTCTTGCCGTAAAGCCCCAGTTTCTGCGCGACATGTTTTCCGGCATCCGGGACGTGCTGGAGCGGCGCACCGACCGCTTTCTGATTGTCTCCATGGTGGCGGGCTGGCCGCTGGAGCGGCTGAAAGCGGAGCTTGGCGGCTTCCCCTTCGTGCGCATCATGCCGGATATTCCCGCCTCGGTCGGCGCGGGGATCACGCTGCTGTGCCCGGGTGAGGGCATCACGGCGGAGGAAAAGGCGCTGGTCAGCTCCCTGCTTGCCGGGACGGGGCTGGTGTCGGAGCTGGATGAAAAGCAGCTTGACGCCGCCAACGGTGTGACCGGCTGCGGCCCGGCCTTCGCGGCGATGTTTGTCGAGGCGCTGGCCGACGGCGCGGTGGCCTGCGGGCTTCCGCGGCAGAGGGCGCTGGAGTACGCCGCCATGATGCTCAAGGGCTCGGCAGAGCTGCTGCTTCAGGAGGGTTCCCATCCCGCCGCGCTCAAGGACCGGGTCTGCTCCCCCGGCGGCAGCACCATCCAGGGCGTGCGCACGCTGGAGCAGCGGGGCTTTCGCGCCGCAGTCATGGACGCGGTCATCGCCACGTTTGAGAAAAAATTCTGATATTTTTCAAAAAAGGCTCTCCGATCCTCTTCGGAGAGCCTTTTTATTTCAGATAATATACCCCGCCTTTTTCGCGTCGAACAGGAGCCGGTCCCGGAAATCCGGGTGGGCGATTTCAATGAGGCGCTTTGCGCGCACGTCCACCGGCTCGTCCAGCAGATCCGCCGCGCCGTATTCGGTGACGATATAGTGCACATCCGCCCGGGGCGTGGTGACGACGCTGCCGGGCGGCAGGGTCAGCGCGATGTTGGAGCTGCGCTTTCCGGTCTTGTCCGTATGGACGGAGGGGATGGTCAGAAAGCTTTTACCGCCCCGGCTCCAGCGCGCCCCGCGCACATAGTCAAGCTGTCCGCCCGTGCCGGAAAACTCGCGGAAGCCGATGGACTCCGCGCAGACCTGGCCTGTGAGATCGGCACAGATGGCGCCGTTGACGGAGATCATGTTGTCGTTTTTCGCAATGTTACGCGGATCGTTGAGCCAGGCGCAGGGCTGGGCCTCAAGCGCCGGGTTGCGGTCCATATACGCATAGAGCGCGGCGCTGCCGAGGGCGTTGGTAAACACCGTCTTCCCCGGGCAGAAGTTCTTGCGGCTGTTGTTGATGACCCCCGCCCGCATGAGCTTCATCAGGGGATCGGTGAACATTTCGGAGTGACAGCCCAGATCGTGCCGGACCGCCAGCGCCTCCCCGATGGCGGCAGACACGCCGCCAATGCCGAACTGCACGCACGCCCCGTCCGGGACGCGCTCGGCAATATACCCGGCGATGGCGCGCTGCTCCGCCGTGGGGGCGGGCAGGTTCATCTCCGGCAGGTCTTCATCACAGGGGACAAGACAGGTCACGTGCTCCGCCGGGATCAGGCAGCCGGAGCCGTAGACATAGGGCATTTTGCGGTTGACCTGAATGATCACCGTCTCGCACACATCCAGCAGCGCCGGGTCAAATGGCGCGACACCCAGGCTGATCATGCCGTTTTCATCCGGCTCACTGCCCGCGGCGAGGAGCACGCGCGGCAGGTGCTTGTCCGTCCTGTCGTGCGTGATGTTCGACAGGTGCATGGCCTGGTAGCTGATGTCGGAGCCGCCTGCGACGGCCTTGCGCTCCCAGGGGCCGAGAAAGCAGCTTCTGATCCTGACATGTTCGTTGTATTGCGCCTCGGCAATGCGCGTCGGTTTGTAAAAGCCCGCGAGGTACAGCGTCACGTTTTCCAGGTGCGCGAGCGAGTAGTCCGCCAGCGCGTCCAGAAGCGCATAGGGGATGCTGCCGCCGAAGTTGGATGTGATCACGTCGCCGGAGCGGATGCGTGCCGCCGCCTGCTCCGGGCTAACGATCTTGTCTTTGTATTTCTCGTGCCAATCCATGGGCAGTGTCTCCTTTGGGGGTGTGAGTTTTTCAGGCGCGGTCAAGCAGAGCGCTCAGCTCCCGCGCGGCTTCGTCCGCATCGTCTGTATAAATCACGCAGTCGCAGAAGCCCGCCTTTGCCTTTTCCTGGGCCGCCCGATCCATGCGGGCCGTGACTTCAAAGCGGCTGCGGGCCGTGGCCTCATAGCGGGCGCGGAGGATCTCGTCCGAAGAGGGGGCCATGTAGACGCACACGGCCTCCGGCATGTTGGCCTTGACCTGCGCCGCGCGGTCAACCTCAAGGCTCAGCAGTACGTTTTTCCCGGCGTCCAGCTGTTCCTGCACAAGCGCGCGGGAGGTACCGTAATCGTTGCCCGCAAACTCGGTGGTCTCCAGCAGTCCGCCGGATTCCTTCAGAGCCTTCCAGCCGTCCAGATCGTAAAAGCGGAAGCCGACGCCGTCCCGCTCCCCCGCCTTCATTTTTCGCGCCGTGACGGGCAGCACGTCCCCGATATCGTTCCGACCGTCCAGCACCGTGCCGACGATCTCACGCAGACCGGCTCCCGAGGGGCCGGAGATCACAAGCAGCTTTGCCATACCGATTCTCCTTTATGGTGATTTTTCATTGTATGGTATTATACTGGATTCCCGCCCGCTTTGCAAGCGCCGCGAAAAAACACGGCCCGTGTCGGTTTTTCGTTGCAATCACGGGAATTTATGGTATTATATAGCGATGAATCCAAACAAAGGAGGCGGCAGACATGGAGCAGAACCATGCGGCCCCCTGCCCGCTGTACAAAAAATGCGGCGGCTGTCAGCTGCAGCAGCTCCCCTACCCCGATCAGCTCCGGCGCAAGATGGCGCGGGAGATCGCGCTGCTGGGCAAATTCGGCCATGTGGAGCCCATCCTCGGCATGGAGGAGCCTACGCATTACCGCAACAAGGTCTGCGCCGCCTTCGGGCTGGATCAGAAAAAGCACATCGTCTCCGGCGTGTATCAGCCGGGGAGCCACCGCATCGTCCCGGTGGACGACTGCCTCATCGAGGATGAGACCGCCGACCGGATCATCGTAGACATCCGCCATATGCTGCGGGACTTCAAGATTCAGGTGTTTGACGAGCGTTCTGGCCGCGGCTTTCTGCGCCATGTGCTGGTGCGGCGCGGCTTTTGCAGCGGCGAGGTGATGGTGGTGCTGGTTGCGGCCTCGCCCATCTTTCCGACGCAGAAGCCCTTTGTCAAAAAGCTGCTGGAGCTGCACCCGGAGATCACCACCGTCATTCTGAATGTCAACGACCGCTTTACTCCCGTGGTGCTGGGTGAGCGGGAAAAGGTGCTCTACGGCTCCGGCACGATTGAGGACACGCTCTGCGGACATCGCTTTCGTATTTCGCCCCGCTCGTTTTATCAGGTGAACCCCGTGCAGACTGAGGTGCTGTACGGCAAGGCGATCGAGTATGCCGCGCTCACCGGGACGGAAACCGTGCTGGACGCCTACTGCGGCATCGGCACCATCGGCATCACCGCAAGCGGCGGGGCCAAACAGGTGATCGGCGTGGAAGTAAACCGCGACGCGGTGAAGGACGCCATTGCAAACGCGAAGCTAAACGGTCTCAAAAACTGCTGGTTCACCGCCGGGGACGCGGGTGAATACATGTTGGGCTGCGTGCGCGAGGGTATCCGCCCCGACGTGGTGTTCATGGATCCGCCGCGCGCTGGCAGCGACGAAAAGTTCCTGCGCGCCCTGCTCAAAACCGCACCCACCCGCGTGGTCTATGTCTCCTGCGATCCCGAGACTCTGGCCCGGGATCTCGGCGTGCTGACCGCCGGAGGGTACAAGGTACAGCGCATACAGCCGGTGGACATGTTCCCGTTTACAGAGCACGTCGAGACAGTGGTGAAGCTCACCCGGGACGGGGTGTAAACGTAATAAAAAGCGGGAGGAGCTGCCGATGGCTTCAAGTAAGGAATACCTGGACTTCATTCTCGATCAGCTTTCCGGGCTGGATGAGATCTCCTGGCGCGCCATGATGGGCGAGTATATCCTTTATTATCGCGCTAAGGTGGTCGGCGGTATCTACGATGATCGTTTTCTGGTAAAGCCGACGAAAGCCGCCGTGGCCATGATGCCGGATGCGGCGATGGAGCTTCCGTATGAAGGGGCCAGGGAGATGATCCTTGTCGACAATGTGGAGAGCAGGGATTTTCTGCGTGAGCTTCTGGAAAGTATGTATGCGGAGCTTCCCGCGCCGAAAAAAAGGAAAAGCGCGCGTCAGCCGACTATTGAAAAAGGGAACCTCACATGATACAATAACGCGCAATCAAAGCCAAACGCAAGCAAAAAGCCCCGGACTTCCATCCACGCACCGAAGGGGGGCGCCCTTGCCGACAAAAGGAGGAAAAGCGATGCGACCCGGACGGGCTGCCGCTGGAGCTGCACGAACAAAAAACCAACCCCAACAGTAAGGAGAACACCGCAGCGCAATGAAAAAGAAAGTTATCCGAATGGCATTCAAAACCTCCATCCCTGTGATGGCGGGCTATATCGTGCTGGGCATGGGCTTCGGCCTGCTGCTGCACAACGCGGGCTACGGCCCGGGCTGGGCGCTGTTCATGTCCGTCATCATCTACGCGGGCACCATGCAGTATGTAGGCGTGAGCCTGCTGGCGGGCGGGGCGTCGCTCCTGACCACGGCGCTCACCACCCTGATGGTGCAGGCGCGGCACCTGTTTTACAGTATCTCGCTGGTGGACAAATACAAGGGCATGGGCAAGTATAAGCCCTATATGATCTACGGCCTCACGGACGAGACCTATTCGATCATGAGTGACAAATATCTCCCCGTCTCGAAGGAGGACGAGCCGCAGTACCGTTTTCTCGTCACGCTCTTCAACCACTGCTACTGGATCACCGGCTGTGTGCTGGGCAATCTCCTGGGTGAGGTGCTGCCCTTCTCCACAAAGGGGCTGGAGTTTTCCATGACGGCGCTCTTTGTGGCGTCCTTTACCGAGCAGTGGATCACCATGCGCGACCATGTCCCCGCTGTGACGGGCTTTCTCAGCACGCTTCTGTGCCTTGCGGTCTTCGGGCCGGAAAACTTCCTGATCCCGGCGCTCGTGCTCATGACGCTGATCCTCACGGTGCTCCGCAAGAGAGAGGAGGCGCAGGCATGAAGGAAGTAAAGATCATCCTCACCATGGCCGCCGTGACGGCGCTGCTGCGCTTTCTGCCGTTTCTGGTATTCCGCAAGCGCACGCCGCCCTATATCGCGTACCTGGGGCGCGTGCTGCCCCCGGCGCTCATCGGCATGCTTGTCATTTACTGCTTTAAGGACGTGAACTTCACCGCCGCGCCCTACGGCATGCCGGAGCTGATTTCGGCGCTCTGCATCGTGGGGCTGCAGGTCTGGAAGCGCAGCTCCCTCATCAGCATCCTCGGCGGCACGGCGATTTACATGATCCTCGTGCAGGTGGTATTCTGACAAGGGGCTGTCTCAAAACGGTAAATGTTTTGAGACAGCCCCTTTTTGTGTTTTTGGTTTTATCCCGCGGGCGATTTACTGCAACGGCCCGTTACGGCCCGACAACGGCCCGTTACCATCTGCAACTGCATCCACAGCCACATCTGCATCTACATCCGCATCCGCATATATATCTACATCTCTATCTTCATCCCCAGCCGCAGCGGGAGAGAGATACAAGGGAGAGGGGACGGCCTGTTATCCCGGGGCATGCGGTTTATCCCACGGAGCGGAAGGTCACACAGCACGATCACGCCGCGTTTTGCAAGAGCGGAATCAACAAATTACCGCTCCCCCGCTTGATTTTAGCGCGGCAAAATGGTAAAGTTTCGTCGTTATCTATTTCCTATTGAATGGAGTGTTCCTCATGAAGATCGCATATCAGGGAATCCCGGGCAGCAACTCCGAAGCTGTCAGTGTCCTCTTTGCCCAGAACCAGGGCTTTATCGCGCCGGAATATATCCCCGCCGTCCACTCGCAGGGCGTCATCGATATGCTCAAGACCGGGCAGGCGGACTACGGCGTCATGGCAACCAGAAACCTCATGGCCGGGGCCGTGGGCGAATCCGACAACGCCCTCAGCACCCTCAACCACCGGGTCATCGACGCCCAGTGGCTCAGCGTGCACCACTGCCTGTTTTCCAAATCCGCCGACAGTAAGTTCGACACCATTGCCTCCCACATCCAGGCCCTGGGCCAGTGCCGCAACAATCTGCGCAACCACTACGGCGACTGCAGGCTCATGGAGATGGAGGACACCGCCCTCGCCGCCCGGATGCTGGCGGACGGGAGTCTGCCGGAGACCACGGCGGTACTGTGCCGCCGCAACGCCGGGGAGATGTTCGGGCTGCACCTTGTGGCGGAGAACATGGAGGACGATTCCCGCAACATGACGGAGTTTGTGCTCATCAAGGCCATGCACCTCATCAGCAAAACCGTCATTGTGGCGGGCCTCGGTCTGATCGGCGGCTCCATGGCAAAGGCCATCAAGAAGAATACCGACTGCCGCGTGCTGGGCTGGAACCGCACCCGCGCCGTCGCGGAAAAGGCCGTGGCGGACGGCGCCATCGACGCCATTGCCGAGGACGCGGATTTTGCCGACTGCGACCTGCTGATCGTCGGCATGTACCCCGCGGCGACGGAGGCGTATCTGCGTGAGAAGATCCCGCTCATGAAGCGGGGCGCGCTGGCGGTGGATCTGGTCGGCGTGAAGACGCGGATCGTGGACTCCATCGGCCCGCTTGCCAGGGAGTACGGCGTGCGCTTCACCGGCGGGCACCCGATGCAGGGTCTGGCCCACGCGGGGTATGAGCGCTCCTTCGCCGATCTCTACAAGGGGGCCAGCATGATTCTGGTTCCAAGCGCCGCCACTCTGCCCGGCGATATCGACGAGCTGGGCAGCTTCTTCCGCTCCGTCGGCTTCGGGCGCATCACCGTCGCCGGGGCCGAGGTGCAGGATCACATGATCGCCCACACCTCACAGCTTGCGCACATCGTGTCCAACTCCTATGTCAAAAGCCCCGTGTCCACCAACTACGTCGGCTTCTCCGGCGGCAGCTACAAGGACATGACCCGTATCGCGTGCCTCGATGAGCGCGTGTGGAAGGAGCTTTTCATCTGGAACAAGGACGCGCTCCTGCCCGAGATCGACGACCTTGTACGAAACATCACCCAGCTTCGCACCGCCATTGAAAACGAGGACTACGACACGCTGGAAAAGCTTCTGCGCGCCGGGCGCGAGGCCAAAGAGCGCATTGACGCGGCCAACCCCGACCAGCCCTCGGATTGATTTTTAAAAATATTTTTCGCGCGACCCCATTTTTTCTGGCTCCCCTTTCGTATTCTTAGGTGAAAGGGAAAAGAACTTCCCTCACGAAAGGAGACAGAAGAAATGAAAACATACAAAATGAAACGTGTTGTGGTCGGAATCATGCTGGTGATCCTGACGCTTGGGTTTTGCGTTGTCGGCACGGGCGCCGCACGCGCCGACTTCATGGGCGGCCCCGGCGGCGGGCAGCATGGCTTTGGTCCCGGACAGGGCGGCCCCGGCGGGCAGTTCGGTTTTGACGGACAGACTCCCCCGGACGGACAGCCCGGCTTCGGCGGTCAGGGCGCTCCCGATGGGCAGGGCAGCTTCGACGGTCAGACTCCCCCGGACGGGCAGTTTGCTCCTGACGGCGAGCGTCAGTTTGGCGGGCGCGGTGGCTTCGGCGGCCGTGGTGGCTTTGGCGGTCACGGCGGCTTCGGCCCGATGGACAAGAACCTCAGCGAGGCAATTGACGCCCTTGAAGACGGCGAGACCAAGACCGAGCTTCAGGAACTGCTTGCAAAGGTTCAGTCCGCTATGGAAGCGCTGATGAAGACTGACGACAGCTCCCGTGAGAGCGCGGAGACCGCGGTCAAGGAAGCCCGCGACGCGCTGAATGAGGCGCTCAGCAAGGCCGGGATCGAGCTCGACATGGGCACCCCGCCCGAGAAGCCCGAGGGTGACGACAGCATGACCCCGCCCGAGAAGCCCGAAGGCAGCGACGGCACGACCCCGCCTGAGGGTATGCAGGGCGGTCAGGGCATGCTGCCGCCCCAGAGAACCGAGGTCACCACCGGCAGCAATACCGATAACAGCAATACCTGACAGAAAGAACACGGGCCGGGATTTCCGTTCCGGCCCGTGTATCATATAGGAGTGTCTATGCAGCAGTCAGTCAATGGGTTGGCGCTGCGCGCATCGAAGGATGAGCGCGCGCGGGAACAACTGATACACGAGCAGGAGCAGACCATTCTCAGAACCGCCGCGACGGTCAGCCGACATTATGTCAGCAAGAGCGACGATGAATGGTCTGTGGCTCTGTGCGCCTTTTCCCACGCCATTGACCTGTATGACGAGACAAAGGGAGACTTCCTGCCCTTCGCGCAGATGCTGATCCGCCGGGAGCTGGTGGATGCCTACCGCAGCGAGGCACGGCACGCCGGGGAGATGAGCGTCGCGCCGCACGTGCTCGACGGCTCCGCCGAACCCGAGGAAGACGACGAGAACGTCTACCTCGCCGTGGTGCGCGACAGTGTGGAGGCTTCCGACCGCAGCCTGCATGATGAGATCGTCGCGGCAAACGCGATGCTGAACGAGTACGGCTTCCGCTTCTTCGATCTTACGGAATGCTCGCCCCAGCAGGAGAAGACGCGGCGCGAGTGCGCCGTCGCCATCCGGGGTCTGTTGAAGGACCCGCCCCTGCTGGTGGAGCTTCTGCGGCAGAACCGCAAGCTCCCCATGGCGCAGCTTCACAGTCTCAGCGGTGTCTCCCGCAAGACGCTCGACCGCTACCGGAAATATATCATTATGGCAGCATTGATTCTCAGCGACGATTATCCGCAGCTTGCGGAATACCTGAAATTTGTAAAGGAGGGGGCGGCTTCGTGAAGGCAGTGATCGTGGATCTGGTGGGCGGTCAGGCCGCAGCGCTGTGTGACGACGGGCGCGTCGTCCGGCTTAAGGACGCGGGCTACACCCTTGGGCAGATCGTGGAGGTACACGCGTGCAAGCGCCGCAGACCCAAGTGGCTGCGGTACATCTCCTCCGTGGCGGCCGCGGCGGTGCTGGTGACCGCCATCGGCGGCGGCGTGGCCTACGCCACGCCCTACGGCGTGGTGAGCCTCGACGTGAACCCCTCTTTGGAATATACCATCAATCGTTTTGACTACGTGCTCTCTGTGGAGGGTGTGAACGAGGACGGGCGGGAAATGCTCGCCGGGATGGACAAAACGCAGCTCGTCAACCGCCGTATCGACGACGCAATCGAAGCCTCCGTCACACAATTGGAGGCAGGCAAATGGCTCGGGGGGGAGTCTGACGAGATCCTGCTCAGTGCCGGGACAAAGGCGGACAACCATTCCGAACGCCTCCTCCGTGAGCTGGAGACGGGACTGTGCCGGAACCGGGACGGACTTGAGGTGCACGGTGTTGCCGTGAGCCGCGAGGAGCTTGATGCCGCCCATCGGGAGGGCATGAGCGCCGGACGGCGGCGCATGCTGCACGAGCTCAGTGAGAGCGAGGGCGCAGGCTTTGTCCCCGAGGAATGGGCTGACCGCCCCATCCGCGACATTTTTCAGCAGCTCGACCGCGGCAAGTACCAGGAGTCCTTCAGCCCGGAACTGCATGAGTCCATCCGTGAGCCGGGCACGGGCACGCAGCAGGCGCAGCCTGACTTTGATCATCAGCAATCCGGTATTGACAGCATCCGTCCGGTTCAGCAGGCGGATGATCACCGTGAGGCGCTGCCTGCCGGGAACACGGCACCGGACGGGCACGGGACGCAGAATGCCCCCATGGGCATGGAGTCTCAGCCCGGCGGCATGTACGCAAGGGAAGACAGCGCGCCGCAATACGACAGCGCACCGCAGTACGCCGCCCCCTGGGATCAGGGCGCGGCGCCGGGCGGGCTGGAGCACAGTCCCGGCGGCTTCGGCGGGAATCCCGGCGGCGGGCCCGGCGGCGGGCCGCGCGCATAAACGGCAAAGACGGAGGAACACGTTCAAAGTACGACGTATTCCTTCGTCTTTCATTATATACAATATTATTTTCCCATCAGGTAAGAAAAAATCAGAAACGCCGTCTTCATGGCGTCATGGCGGACGCTGCCGTCCTCCAGACTGAGCAGGTCATCTTCCACAAGCTGTGCACCGAGCGCTTCTACTTCTTCCCGGTCCAGCAGAACCGGGGTTTTCTTTTCTCTGTTCAGGTAGACATCCGCGACGGCGGGGTCGATTTTGGCGTTGTTTGCCAGCACAATGTCCACCCGGCGCTTCCCCAGATATTGGTTGAGCACCCTCAGATGGTCGCTGACCCGGTAGTAATCCGTCTCCCCGGGCTGCGTGACCAGGTTGCAGACATAGAGGATCGGCGCCCTGCTCTGTTCGATGGCCTGCACAACCTCCTCCGCGATCAGGTGCGGCAGGATGCTGGTATAGAGACTGCCGGGACTGAACACGATGAGGTCACTGTCCAGGATGTGGGCAACGACCTCCCGCCCGACGTGGACATCGTGGTCATAGTTAAGGCGCGAAATGCTGCGTATATTGTGGCTTACCTCCACCTGGCCGTAAAATTCCCGCTCATGATCAGCATTCTCCCCCACCAGCTCCACTTTTTCCTCCGTCAGCGGCAGGACAGTCCCCTTCACGTTGAGCAGGGAGCACATATAGCGCGTGGCCTCGGTAAGGCTGCCCTTGAGGTCGATGAGCGCGGCAAGCATGATGTTTCGCACCGGATGGTTATAGAGGCTCCCGTCCCGGGAAAAGCGATAGCGCAGCAGGCGGGTGAAGTCCTCATCCACGTTTGCCATCGAAATGAGCACCTTGCCCACGTCCCCCACGGCGGGAATGTCCAGTTCCTTTTTCAGTACGCCGGTGCTGCTGCCGTTGTCGCTGACCGCGATGACGGTCGTGACATCGACCGGGAAAAGCTTTAAACCCGACAGCAGACAGGAAAGGCCGGTGCCACCGCCGAAAACGACGATTTTTTTCACGGGCGCTCAGCCCTCCTTTTTTCTCTCCTCCAGGGACAAAAGCACGATTCTTTCACAAAGCTCGGCGTAGCTCATCCCCTCCGCCGCCGCGGCGCGCGGAATGAGCGAGGCCGGCGTCATCCCCGGCAGGGTGTTGACCTCCAGGCACCAGGGCTGACCCGCGTCGTCCAGAATGAAGTCCACGCGGGAATAGACCGCGAGGCCCAGCGCCCTGTGAAACTGCAGCGCCGCCTCGCCGACGGCCCGCTGCTCGGCTTCGGTGATACGGGCGGGGCAGATCTCCTGCGCCCCCTCCGCGCCGCTCTGATACTTGGCAACGTAATCGAAGTATGTACCCTCCGGCGGGACGATCTCGATGGCGGACATGTAATGGTCATCCAGAATGGGCTGGGTGATCTCCCGGCCCCTGATCTTTTCCTCCACGATCACGCGGGTGCGGAAGCGGGCCAGCTCCCAGAGCGCTTTTTCCAGCTCCTGCTTTGTCTCCGGCAGGGCCACGCCGATGGAGGAGCCGCCGTTGACCACCTTCACCGCGCAGGGCACGGGCAGCTCTTCGACGAGCCGCGGAATATCAGCCTCGGTGTAGCGCAGCTCCCGCCACGCGGGTGTGCGCACATGGGCGCTCTCCATGATCTTCTTGGCCACCGCCTTATCCATGGCCATGGCGCTGGAAAGCGGGCCGGAGCCGGTATACGGCACCCCCAGCAGATCGAGCGCCGCCTGGATCTTGCCGT
>Ga0310697_10003978_pt1 | contig 14735 bp, 11 predicted proteins | sample 172DNAGHGlowgp2_FD_203883 | JGI IMG/M metagenome (GOLD analysis project Ga0310697, IMG submission 203883) | Sheep rumen microbial communities from Palmerston North, Manawatu-Wanganui, New Zealand - 1728 DNA GHGlow gp2 (v2) (version 2) | ecosystem: Host-associated > Mammals > Digestive system >...
AGACTACCGTCCAGACCAGCATGGCAAAGCCGATCCACCCCAGCGTGGACAGGTCAACCTTGTCAATGCGATCGAACATTTCATTCGCGAACTGACGTCCCTTCTGGGCAAGGTCCTTTGATGCCTCAGCCTTGAAATTTTCCAGCTTTACCTTGTCGTCCACGACGGCCTGCGCGGCGGCATCCGCCTCGCGCGGGGCGGCTGCGGCGGCGGAGGCGGCATTCTTCTGGGCCGTCTCCACCTGCGAGATGAACGCATCGATGTGCTCGTTGATCTTCTCGCGTGCGAAGTTGCCCACGCCGCACGCCTTGGCACATACCATCAGCATACAGATGACCGGGACGAAACCGAGGATCGAGAAGTAGGTGAGCCCCGCCGCGTGCAGGCCGCAACGGTGTTCGCTGAAACTCGAGACCGTAGCCGACACGAACCGAACGATCTTCACGCCGATGCGCCGAAAGAACCCGGACGCACCGACATCAACGTCCCAGCACCCTTCCTTGTAGAATGCAAAAGCTCCTTTTAACTTTTTGATCATGGATGATGATTTCTCCTAGCGCACACAGTATACCAAAAAAACCTCGGCTATGGTATACTAACCGCCATGCGTATTTGCCGCCTTATCGTTACCATTGCCATCGGCGCGCTCGCCGTCGGCCTGCCGCTTCTGCTCGCGCGCTCCAACTCGAGGACGACGCCGCGCCGCGTCGAATGGCCAGTCATGGGCACCGTCGCAGGCCTCACGTACCGAGGTGGCGACGCGGCCGCGCAGGACTCCATCCGAGAATCGGTGCAGCAGACTTACTTGCGCCTGAACGCGCTGCTCTCCGCCTGGGATCCCGATTCCGAACTATGCCGCCTCGCGCGCGCGGGCGAAACGAATGCCTTTGCGCGCGCCTCGGCAGAGGCGCGCCCCTGCTATCAGGCAGCGCTCGACCTCGCGGCGGCGTCCAGCAACGCCTTCAACCCGCGCGTGGGCGCGCGGCTGCGCGAACTTGGCTTCAGCCACGGTCACCCCTTCTGCGACTTCGACCTCGGTGCGATTGCCAAGGGCTTCGCCGTGGACGTAGCCGCGCGAGCGCTCCCCGCCGAACTCCCCTTCGACGGCCTGCTCGTGGACCTCGGCGGTAACCTGCGCGCCGTACGCGGTACCTGGCGAATGGGCGTGCGCAACCCGTTCGGCGACGGACTCGCCGCCGCGCTCGTCCTCGCCGATGGCGAATCGGTCGCGACAAGCGGCAACTACGAGCGGTTCGTCGAACGCGACGGCAAGCGGTATTCGCACATCCTAGACGGACGCACCGGCGACCCCGTCACGGGCGTCGCGGGCGTCACGGTGGTCACGCCACCCACGCTCGGCGCGACGCTCGCGGACGGACTCTCCACCACGCTGTTCGTACTCGGTCCAACAGAGGGAGCGCGTTTCCTACGCGAACACGCGGAAACATACGGCGCCGCGCAGGTTCTCTGGATTCCCGATACGCCGGCGAATCCCGAAATCCTCGCGACGCCCGAAATGGCCGCGCGTCTAGCCGACGCCGCCTTCCCGGTCCGCGTAGTGCGCTAGGCGCTCGCAACCGTGACCTTACCGAGCTTCTGCACTTCGGCCGGCGTGAGCGCGGCCAGCGCGTCGATCAACGCAACGGAAAACGACGCAGGTCCCTTCGCGGCCTTGAGTGCCTTCTCGGTGGCAATGGACATCACGATGGATGCGGCAAGAGCCGCCTCCCACCGCGCGCGCGTTCCAAGCGCGCCGAGGAACGCGGCACAGAGCGCGCCCTGAATGCAGCCTTCGCCCGCGAAGCGCGGACGCGCAGCGTGCGGCACTGCCACCACTGGCGCGCCTTCTGCCGCCACATAATCCGTATCGCCCGCCACGAGCACCGCAGCGTGCGTCACGCCCGCGAGGCGCTGCGCGCCCTGCACGGCGTCTGCGCTCGGAATGAGCGACTCGCAGCCGCGTCCGCCCGTAGGCGCGCCTGCGAGGAACATGATCTCGGAGCCGTTGCCGCGGATCACGGCGGGGAAGCGGCGCATGAGCTCCTTCGTGGCGAACGTGCGGAGCGGCAGCGCGCCGATGCCGGCAGGCACGAGCACCCACGGACGCGCCGCGCTGTTCGCGTGTGACACCGCGGCGCGCATCGACTCCGTCTGCGGCTTCGTCACCGAGCCCATGTTGACTAGAAGTCCGTCCGTCGTGCGCGCGAGCTGCGTGGCCTCGCCCATGTCCTCTACCACCACCGGCGAGGCACCCGCCGCGAACAGCGCGTTCGCAGCCTGCGTGGCGCCCGCCAGGCTCGCGAGACATTCAACCAAAGGGTTCTTGGCGCGCAGCGTCTCCAACGCATCGGCAGTAGTTTTCAGTATAGACTCCGCCGTCACGCCCGTGCGCATCTCGGGCGTCTTCTTCTTGCGGACGATCAGCTCATCCGGTGAGAAATCGTCGTCCTGCATCATCTCTTCTTTATCACTCATGGCAACCTCCTATTTAGGCGTCGGCGATATGATACGAAAAATCGGCGGCGTAGTAAACACAGAAATGCAACCAAATAAATTTTGCGTGTTCAGCGGTACACTTCATCAGCCCACTCGTAGGACTCCGAATACGCGTCCCCGCGCGTCGTTTCGACCATGTACCTGAGCACCCGCCGCGCGTCGAACAGGCACCGGTAGGCCGCGCGTCCGGCCGCCGCCACGCGTCGTCGCTCATCATCGTGGCAGTTGAACCAGCCAATGCGGTCCGCAAGCTCCTCAGGCGTGTGGAAGTAGGCCGTTTCCGTGCCGGAGAAGAAACGCTGCATGTCGTTGCCGTCGTACTGGAACGTTAGGACGCCGTTCGCCATAAGGTGCGTGACACGGTCGGAGGCGTACCATTTCCATCCCTCGAAGCGGTTGATCGAGAGTCCCATCTTCGAGGCGGCGATCGCCTCCTCGTAGGCGCGCCCGACGACGAGCGGCGCCGCGTCCATGCCGAACAGGCCGAAGCGCACTGACGGGTCGAGCCGTGCGCGGACCTTTTCAAGCAGCTCGCGCCGCGCGTCCGCAAGCGCAGGACGCCCCGCGAAGAATAGGTCCCACTTGAATTCCGTCTTCGTGGAGTTGTCCTCTACCTCGTACGAGGGGTCGCTCGGGTTGGGGAAGAAACCAACAACGTTGCGACCAGTGGTCCACTGCTTCAGCACGTCGCCGGCCGTCGTCACGAAGATCGCGTCGCACGACTCCATGCGCCGCGCGATCTGCGCGCGGCAGTGTTCCGTCTCGACTGGGTCGCAGTTGATGTGGACGATCCGCACGCCGGGGCACGCCTTGCGCGCCGCCGCGAGCGCCTCGTTCGTCACGTAGTCGCAGTGCGAAATGAAGACGAAGTCCGGTTTCCAGTTTCGCACCGTCTTCACGAGCCGCGCGTTCATCATCTTCGCGCCGACGTTCCGCATGAAGCCGAGCGGCGCGAGGAAACGCGTCACGTCGCGTTCCGAGAACGTGGACATCTCCCACTCGTTGCGTATCGCCCCCGCCGCAAGGCGCATGTCGATCCCCGTGCGCCCGTTACCCCAGTGGCGCACGAGGAAGTTCCCGACGAAAAGAATGCGCGGCGGCTTCATGCGTTCCCCCTCACTTGACCGGCGCGTAGGCGCCGTTCACGTCCGCACCGCGTGACGCGTACTTTTTCCACAGTTCCCGGTCGTAGAGCGCAGGGAGGAAGAAACCACCCACCACGCTGCGGGCGACGAACCCGCGGTAACGCCCGTTGTCCGCCCAGTACCAGTCGGTGAACGGCACGCGGTCGGGCGTCTCGTTTGCGAACCGGTAGAGCGGCGCGATGAGCGCCTCGAAGTCGTCGCGCTTGCCCGTGAGCGTGGCGGACCACACGGTCCAGTCCGCCTTTGTGTAGTTGAGCCGGCTGTCGAGCGGCAGGCCGTACGGCAGGAGCAGCTGGCGGTAGGCCTTCAGTTCGCCTTCGGCGACGGACGCGGGGAAGAGCCCAAGGCCGAGGATACGGTCCCACACGAGGTTGTACTTCTGCGCCCAGGTGTCGGCCGGATGGTGGCAGGGCCCGAGCACGAGCTTCGCGGCGCCGTGCCGACCGCCCTTCGCAGCCGCGATCCACTGCGGCACCATGCCCTTCGCGCGCGCGGCGTACTTCGCCGCCGTCTCCCGCTCGCCGCGCATCTCCGCGAGCCGCGCGTAGCACGCGAGGGCCACGATGGACTTGACGGACAGGTTTCCGTTGTGCGCGAGATGCCCCGCGAAGTCATCCGTGCAGAGCTGGTTGCCGGGGTCGTAGCCGAACTTCGCGAGATACTCCGCCCACTTCGTCACCTCGCCCCACCAGTGCCCCGCGAACTCCGCGTTCCCCTCGGCCGTCGCCACCGCCGCGAGCGCGATGAGCATGTTGCCGCACTCCTCCACGGGCATCCGGAACGTGTCGTCGTCGCCGCCGCCCACGGCCTGCCCCTTCTTCATGCCGTAGTACTGCCCCTCCGCCACGGGATAGACGCCGAGGTCGTGCGGCGCGTAGGGGTAGGGCCATTTCGCGGACGCGGCGTAGATGCACGTGGGCGCGAGCGTGGCCTTCGCGAGCGCGGGACTCATCAGCAACAAGTGCGGCAGCTGCGGGTAGAAGACGTCCGTCGTGCCGATCAGGCCGCCGGACCCGTTCTCCTTGGAGAAGTAGAACGGCTGGCCGTTCGGGTCCGCCACGAGCTTGCACGCCGCGAAGCTCTGGCGGTAGGAGAGGCACGCGAGCGCCGCGTACTTCTCGCCGCCGATGCGCGCGAGGTCGCGCGTAAACTCGGCGTCGAACCGGTCGAGCTTCGCGAGCAGGTCCGCGCGGTCGCGCAGCGCCGCCGCGAGCATGTCCGTGAACGCGAGGCCGTTGCGTCGCCACCAGGCGGGCAGGTCCCGGCCGAAGAATCGGATGGACTTCACGTCGTCGTACGCGAGCAGGAAGTGCGACTCGCCGGCGGCGGGCACGGACGGCCCCACGAGCCAAGCCCAGCCCCAGTCGCAGCGCAGGCGGTCGCCGCGGCGGCCGAGCGGCTTCTGCTTGCGGCGGCCGATCGAGATGGCCGGTAGGGCGGTCGCCCCGCGACCGCCGCATTCTCCCACCGCCACCTCTGTGCGGTTCGTCACCATCGGCGCGGCGTCGTCGTTCGTCGCGAGGGCGGCGGAGATGGACGGTTTCAGCCGCCACGTCCGCGCGCCCTGCACGCGCGCGGTCACGTAGGTGACGGGGCGCGAGAACACGTCGAGATCGTCCGGCAGCTTCGCCGTGGAAAAGCGCAGCTCCACGCGCAGCGCGCCCTCGGCGAACGTGCAGACGGTCTGCGTGGGGCGTACCTCCGTGGTCAGCTGCGGCAGCGCGGGTACGTCCGCAGGCGTCGCGCCGCAGAGTCGCCACGCGCGGCCATCGGCCTCAAGCAGGACCGTAACCGGCTGCTTTGCGCCCGTCCAGTGCGTCGTCTCCACGTCCGTCAGACGGTCGGCCGCGCTCCACACGCTGAAAAACGGGTCCACCGTCACGAGCGGCACGGCGGGCGGACGGAGCGCCAGCGCCGGGACGGCCATGCACTGGTAGCCCGCGAAGGCGGCGCCGAGCGCACACACTGCAATTGCTGTTTTTCTCATGCACATAAGTATACCACATTGCGGTGGCGTATGCGCATGGGAAAAATCCTCTTTAGCACGCCGCATCGCCAGGACACACTGGAAATGGCGAACAGAAACGACAACATGGCCACCGCCGTTCTCCGACAGGGCGGCTGCCGCATTCGTCACAGAACGAAGGTGACGAGGAAGGCGGCGGAGTTCTTGTCCGGCTTCGCGAGCGTGAGCGTGCCGTTGCGCCAGTCTGCCGAGAACGGCGTCGCGTTGTGCGTGTGGTCCAGCATGATCGCCGAGACGCTCTTCGCCCCGTCCAGTCCCTTCACGTCCACGGTCAAGGTCTGCTCCTTGCCGCGGTAGTCGACGACGAGAAGCGCGGCCTTCTTGCCGTCCTTCGACTTCAGGGCCAGCGCGGAGGCCGTTGCCGGACCGGCGGAGGTGGCGTACATCGCGGAATAGTTCTTCACGAGGTCGCCGAACATGCGGCACGCGTACCAGTTCTTGTTCGGCTGGCGGTAGCCGTTGAGATAGCCCCAGTTGCCGGATGCGCCACACCCGTAGTAGTAGGCCTGGTCGAGCTTCGAGGTCTGGAACTTGACGAGGGAGGCGAGCGTGAAGCAGGCGGAGTCGATGTTGTTGTGGCCGGAAGGCCCCTGCTGCGCCTTCTTGACCGCTTCGGGCGTCGAGTTGTGGCCGTGGATGCCGTCCCAGGTGAGGATGTAGTGCCACTCGTTCAGGATGAGCTCGCACTTCGTGAAGCCGTACTCGTCACACATCTTCCGCGCGTCGGCGGCGGACTTCACCATCGCGTCGGGGTTCGAGCCGTAGTAGTGCCAGGAGATGAAGTCCGGCGCCACGCCCGCGTCCTTGCAGGCCTGGAGGAGCGGACGGAAGTACCACGGCTTCATCGAGCAGAGCGCGGGGCCGCCCACCTTCACGTCCGGGAACTCCGTCTTGAGCCGCTTGAGGCAGGTGACGAAGAGCTTGATGAAGATGTCGCGCATCTTCTCGCGGTCCTTGCCGCCCTCGGCCTCCGGCAGCCACCACATGTTGGTGATGCCGTCCGGCTCGTTCCACAGCTCCCAGTACTTGATGTTCCACTGGTGTCCGTTCGCCCAGCCCCTGTTGTAGTGGCGGATGATGCCGGCGAAGATCTCGGCGGTCTTGTCGAAGTCGCCCGGCACGCGGGCGTTGAAGTGGACGTTGCCCGTGTGCTCGATGGACGTGCCGAGGCGGTAGAAGATGTCGAGTCCGACGTTCCGCGCGAGGCCGAGCAGATGGTCGGTCGGCTCGAAGAGATAGTTCTTCGGGTCCTTCGCGTCGAGGTGGAACAGTGGGAAGATGTACTGGTAGTCGACCACGCGCTGTCCATCGTTGACAAGCGCCCAGTCGTGCGTGCGCGCGTACGTCATGTTCATCGCGGACACGTTCGCGTCGTCGTTCTGGATCGAGCGCGGGTAGGAGCGCGGCGCCCATCCGGAGGAATGGAGCTCCTTGCGCAGGTGGCCGATTTCCCGCGTGAAGTCGGCCGTGGCCGTGGCGGCGCCCGCGACGCCGGACACGAAAGCGAGACCGGCCGTGAACATCAGAAGGTTGCTGTGTTTCATTCGTTTTCCTTTCGATTAAGAGCGAGTTGAGGCGGATGGGCGCAGGCCCAGGGGCACGACCGGCATCGGCAACCTCCATGGCGCAAACATTGTACCATAATCACACGCCTGCATCAATGGACTATCAACCGAAAGGGAAATTGTGGTATACTGTGCGCATGAAAAAAATTCTTTTTGCCTTTTTGTCCGTGACAATCGTCTGCGGCGCAGAAGAGAAACCGCTGCCCGTCTGGCGCATGCCCCAGGTCTGGCCGCGTCACTTGCAGCTGCGCCAGCAGCTGATCAACGTGATCAGGCGCGGCGACGCCGCCAAGATGGAGGAAATCTGCCGCGAGGCGCTGAACGTCCTGCCCGGCGACGCCACCTGGCACTACAACCTTGCCTGCGCGCTCGCCAAGCGCGCGGCGCCCTCCGCCCTCGACGAGCTGGACAAGGCAATTGAGTTCGGGTTCCACGATGCAGACAGCATAGCCAAAGATGCCGATTTCGCCGGCGTGCGGGAGAATCCGCGCTTCGCCGAACTTGTCGAAAAGGCGCGCTCCCTCAAGGGGAAGCCGGGACGCGGACATCCCGATATCCGGCCATCTGTAGTCATGCCAGGTTCGACCCTCACGCTGAACGATACGAACATGGCGTGGAACTTCAACATAGGCGTGTTCGAGACCAGGTTCAACATCGTCGAGCCTGTCGCCCCGATCTCATCGCAGGCAAACTCCTTCAAAAAGTCGACACCAAACTCCCCCGAACGGTCCAACGTTATCGAATGGATCTCCAACGACACTGCCGCCGGCAACATCGGCGACGTCTATGTCAACCGAGACCTCGGACACTCCCAGCTCAACGTCGGCGACTTTCCTGGCATCGTCAATGTCAAATACTGCTCCGCCGCCCATGCCGCGAAGCTCGACGTCGACCATCCGAACACGCTCTTCCCCAACTGCGCCGTGTTCGCCAACATCTCCCGCGCACGCACCAAAGGGCCCTTCTGGCGGTCGACCGGGCGCGCCTCTTTCACCGATCCAGGCCTCGCCCCCCGCATGGACCTCCTCTACCTAAACAACCAGCTGCTCGTGGTTCCCGCGCACATGGACTACGGGAAGAAGGACATCGGCGACGTCTTCCCCGGCGCGGCCCCCTTCCACCTCGTCTCCGTGGGGTCGTCCTGGTCCGACCAGCCCTTCCTCCGCGCGGCGCTCGCCGCCTCCGCCAGCTTCACGCGCCAGACGAAGCAGTCCATCATCCGCCGCCACCTCATGGGTCCCACGCTTCAGTGGCTCCTGCGCCGCACGCGCCGGAACATCGACTCCGAAGCCGACTACCTCTCGCCACTGGCCCATCCCACCGCCTTTGAAAGCCGAAGTCTCGACACGATGCGCCTCGTGGAGAAAGCCCACTCCCTTCGCCCCGAACAGATTCCGCCAGTGGCGCTGCTCAACATCATCAATTCGCGTCTGCAACCCATACGCTATCCTGTGGCAGGTCGCGACTACCCGGACACCGCACCGGAGATACTCTACGCCACCACGAGCGCAATCTGCGTCGTACTGCGCGCCCTCGAAGGCGAGCGCACTTTTCTATTCCGCGCACGCGCATTCGGCACTGACGGCAATGCGTCCTTCACCTGGCGCGTGGTGCACGGCGATGCCTCCGCCGTTAAGATTCAGGCACCAGCAGGCGAAACCAACGCCATACCCGAAAAGGGATTCGCCCAGATTACCATCGACCGGCGGAACATCAAGGAACGGATCGACGTTGCCTGTTTCGCGAAAACAGATGACACGGAATGGGGCGCTCCCTCCTTCGTATCGTTCTTCCCCATCCCGCAGGAGGCGCGCGAATACCGTCCAGACGGCAAGATCAAATCGATCGACTATTCCAACCCCGAAGGCGTCTACTCCGACCCCGCCGTGGCGCTGCCCCGCCACTGGAAGGACACCTACTCATACGATGAAAACGGGAAAATGCTCGGCTGGACGCGTAGCTACAACGGACGGGACACCGCCTCGTTCACCGCCGCCGGCGACCGCATCGTGGAGCGCAATGCCGATGGCAAGCCCACGAAAGCCGTGCATGTGAGGTACGCCCCCCGTTCGTCCAGTGACAAGCTTGAACCACTCGTGCTCTCGTACCTCGACGACGGCGAACCCTTCGACGTAAAATGAAACTCGTCCTCGCACCGCTCGCGGACTTCACTAACGCCGCCTTCCGCAAACTCGCATACGAGCTCGGCGCCGACCTCACGTACACCGAGATGGTCAGCGCCGCAGCGCTCGCGCACGGGTCGTCCCCCACACGACACCTCTTCGAGAAGCTCCCCGGCGAGGGCCCCGTCGCCTGCCAGATCTTCGGACACAACCCAGACGAACTCGCCTTCGCCGCGCGCGAGGCAACGGCGCTCAAGCGTTTCGTTGCCATCGACCTCAACGCCGGCTGCCCCATGCCGCGCATCCGGCACGAAGGCGACGGTGCGGCGCTTGTGCCTCAGCCGCAACTTGTCCACGACCTCCTCGTGGCCATCAAAAGAGAGACGGACCTCCCCGTCACGCTCAAGACGCGCCCGGGGCCGAGTCCCGACCGCGTGACGATGTTCGAGCTGCTCGACGCGGCCGAGACGGCGGGATGCGCGGGCTTAACCCTCCACGCCCGTTTCACATCTCAGATGCACGGCGGTCCCGTTCACCTCGACCTTCTTGCGGAACTCGTCCAGCGCGCGCACATCCCCATTACCGGCAACGGCGGCGTACACAATGAGGAAACTCTCAAGGCCATGCTGGAAACGGGCGTCGACGCCGTGATGCTCGGACGCGCCGCCATCACGAACCCCGCGCATTTCGCCGCACTCAGGGGGCTTCCCGCGCCGTCACCGAAAGAACTGTACCTCCGGCACATCGGCTATCTGCTCGATTTCCAGAAACAGCTCACTCGCAAATTCCCGGACGACCATGTACCATCTCCTGATGGTTTCGTCTCGGTCGCCCTACACCGGCACCTGTTCCACTACTTCCGCGGACTCCCCGGCGCCGCCGAAATCCGCCGACGCCTCAACACCATCCGCACACTAGACGAAACCCTCGCCCTCGCCGAATCCTTCAGCTAACCCCGCTAGGACGAGACTGGTTCAGAAGCCGTCTCAAGCACCTTCACGGCACGGAGACCGCCCCACACGAACAGACGCCACGGACGGATGTTGCGCACAACCTTAACCACCTGATCATTCTTGTCCAGAAACGTCGCGTCGATCGCGAAGCGCATGAAGCATGTGTGAATGGCGTTGCACTTCAGGATGAGCATCCCCTCGCCGGGCGGAAGGCGTTCACGTCCCATAAGGCCCTTGAGCCGCTGCCATAACGTCCGTGCAACCTCCGCCCGCACTCCGTTGAATTCTGTCTTCTCCATCTATTTATCACTCAATGAGAACACCTGTCGTGCGCTAGACTTCATCGGCAAGCACGCAGTCTCCTCCGTGGAACACGAGGACGAGCCGGTGGAGGGTCACTCGCGGGAGGGCCACGCTTGTCACGGCCGCAACGGGCGGGACGGCCGCCACCCCGACGGGAGCGATGTGCCACTTGGCGACGAGGGCGGGGTCGGAAGAATACTGGTCGAGCTGGTAGATGGCCTCGGACTTGATCTTCGCGAGCTGTTCCGGCACGGGCGCGGGGTCGCCCGCCTTTACGTACTTCATCTCGATGAGCGCCGCGTGGGCAATGTCCGGCCAGCGGTCGAGGCGAGGCGCAAGGGCCAGGTCGTAGAAGCCGCCGCCCGCTTCGCGCTCGTGGCTCACGAGGTACGGCCCCTTCGCGGCGGTCAGGAGCGCGACGAGGGTGGACTGCACCACCTTCTCGCCCTCGACCGCGTCGCGCACCGCGAAGTTCTCCCTCACGATCCCGGAGAGGATGCCTGTGAAGCCGTTCCATTCGCCGCGCCTTGCGAACGCGACGAGCTCCTTGTTGATGTCGAACATCCGCTCGTCGATCTTGTAGATGTCGGAGTAGGCGTCGGGAATCATCGTCGCCGCAAGGTGCTTCAGCGTCTCGTTCGGGATTCCGAACCGGGTCAGCTCAAAGTCGCTGCCCGTGATCGTCGTGATGCCGAGCCAGTAGAGGAGCGAGGTGAAGTTCTCCTTCTTCGAAAGCGTTTTGGCCTGGAACGACTTGACGATCGGCTCCTCCAGCGTGCCACCCGCCAGCAGGTTCTCGATCACGTGGAAGTTGCCGTTGAGACGGCGGTCCATGGTCACGAGGTGGCGGATCTTCGCGTAGTCCGTGCGCAGGTTCTCGTCCACCATGTCGTTGGGCCACACCTTGGCGCGCACGAGCTTGTCGAAGAAGTAGAGAACGCTCGTCGTGTTGGCGACGGACGGTGCGGAGGCGCAGCCGAACCGGTAGTTGTCGTACCAGGTGATCGCGGCGTCGTATGCCTTGTCCGCGTTGAATCCGCACCGCGGCGCGTAGTAGTCCGTGATGACGCGGAGGTCGTCGTGGCGGAAGCCGGTGAAATCCGCGAACTGTGGGTCGAGCGAGATGTTCGTGCCGATGTTGAAGCCGCTTGTCACGTCGCCCATCGTCACGGGCGAGACGCCCGTGACGAACAGGCGCGTCACCGGCGCCTCCGTCCCGGAGGTGGCCGCCTTGAGCCTGGCGAAGAAGTTCTTGAAGAATCCGTCTCCGTGGCAAAGCGCGTTGTAGGCGTTCACCCCGCTTTCGGCGAGGATCGTGTTGGTGAAGTTGTCGTATTCGTCGATGATGACGTAGAGCTTCTTGCCTGCATTCTTCATTCGCAGGGCAATCTTGTTGAACTTGTCGCCTGCCATCGGCTCTTTGAGAACGGCCTCGGGGAGACCAGATGGAAGGACATCCGCATAGTTCATTACGAAGGCATCGCAGCAATCGGCGACATATTTGTTGAAAGACGCCTGAACCTCCTTGGCATCTTTCGACACGGCGGAGAAGTCGAACTTGAGTACAAGGTACTTGCCTCGCTCGTCGGTCGGGTTTGCGCCGATGTCGGTCCCCGCGAAGAATTCGTCGAACCTGTCGGCGTACCGCACGTCGTAGTATGCCTCCAGAATCGCCGTCAGCAGCGACTTGCCGAACCGGCGCGGCCTGAGGAACACCGCGTAGGCGATGTTCTCCAGGTCGCGTATCTTAGCGGTGCGGTCAACGAACCAGGCGTTCTTCTTCCTGATCTGCGCGTAGTCCGCCACGCCGTAGAGTATGGGCCTTGTCTTCTCCATGTCAAACAGTATACCACAAATCGCCGCAGCCGTGCGGAGTGAATTTCACCCAAACATCTCTTTCGCAATTTGATTGCGCAGAGGATTTCCCCTACTTGATAATTTCGGATTCTGGGAGCGGGGATGACTTCGCGGCCTTGCTCCATCTGGGGTCCGAGGCAAACGATTTCTCGACCGAATCCTTGACCATCAGCTGGATGATGCATCCCGTCACGCGCGAACCCGTCGTCTCGGACTTCGCGGACGAGCTACCTCCCCTATACCTTGTCCTTCTTGTCGTCGTAATGGTTTTCGTGCGTACGAGCTTCTCTGTCGGCGACGTAACGACGGTCTTGAACACGCCCTTCTCGTCCAGCGTGACCGGAATCGTCTTATCACCTAGCATCGCTTTCTTCCCGTCGGTCGTGCCGATGAAGTAGCACTTCAGCTTCACGGAACCGGCTTCGGGAAGCGACTTGCCGGTGAATGACACGGTGACCGGCCACGACAGGCTGCGGCTCGTCGTCTTTGTCTGGACCGACGTCCTCGTGCGGCGTCCACCAGATTTCTTCGACCCTTTGCTTTCGGACGTTGACTGCTTCGCCGTCGAGTTGTCGACGTGCAGCGAACTAATGTAGCCATGTTCCTCCGCATCCGACGTTGCGAATGTCGCCGCACACAGCAGCAGTACCACGGTTTTCAACAATCTCATTTGTTTCTCCTTTTCCTTTTGGGTTGTTTCAAAATCAGAGCATGGCGTAGCCCATGTAGACGTAGCGGTAGTCCTCCGGATCGTAAACGTACTCGTACCCGTGTGAAGGTGCCTCGCGGATAAAAGCGCCGTCCTGCACCGCGAGGAGCCGCGTGAACGGGACAGGCGTCCAGGTGCCCGTCGAAAGCGGCTTCGTCGAGAAAATCAGCGCGTCGCCGTCCTGACAGTAGTGCAGGGTGTTCTTTAAGTTCGTGTGGACGTACATCACCTCGCCGTCGCAGATGAGCAGGTTGAGCTTGTTGCCATCCGCCGCGAGCGCAGCGATCTCGGTGGCGAGCACGTCGAAGCGCTCTTCCGCGTCGAGGGGCCGTCCCTTCCGGGCCTGCGCGCGATCAATGCGGTCGGCGAGATACAGAAGAACGCGTTCGGAATCGGTCGAGCCAGACTGGATGCTGAGGTAGTCGTTCAAGGCTTCGCCGTGAAAAATCGTTCCGTTGTGAGCGAGCGTCCAGACGCGTCCGGAGCTGTCGGCGGCCGTGAATGGATGGCAATTGACGCATTCAGGATGTCCAACCGAGGCAAAGCGGATGTGCGCGAGAAGCATCCGCTCCTCGACGCCGGCGTCAAGGAGACCGCGCAGGCGTTCGCTCGTCGTCGCCTTGCACGGTTCCTTGTCAATGAGAGGTTGCGGCAGGCGCACCCCGCCCGCGCCCGTGAAGCGGGCGAGTCCCCATCCGTGCGGATTCTGCTCGGCGTGCGAGAAGAATTCGCGCAGGACCGCGTTGAACGCACGGCGTTGCTTCGCGGATATCCCAAGCAGTTCACACATGGAGCGCGAACGTGGCCGAGATCGGCGCGCCTGCCTTACCGAAGCTGTTACGCGGAGAGACTTCGATACGCAGTTTTCCGGAGGCTTTGAGACGGTTCGCGGCAAGGCTGCACACGGTCGGCACGTTCGCAGCACCGCCCGACTCGGAGCGGTAGAACGATTCCGCGAACACGTACCGGTCGTCCGCCTTGCCGTTCTCGCCCGTGATCCTGAGGGCGAAGTCGAGCGCCCGGGCACCCTTCTTGCCGTTCGCAGGCGGAATGGTGATCTCGAGGACAGGCTGCTTCACGGCCTTGACTTTCTTGCCGCCGCGGTTCTTGCCCTTCGTCATGCGCACCGCAAGCGCGGCGCCCTTCGGGAACTGCGGGGGAACGCTCGCCGCCGCGCGCTTCGCGTAGGCGAACGGCATGGGCTCCGCCGACGGAAGCGGCACGACCCAGTCGTCGCCGAGGAGACCGAGGTCTTCGAAGTCGCGGCGCTCGAACACCATGCGGTCGCCGTACACGCGCAGGATCATGCCCTGGTGTCCGCTGTGGATCTTCATCTTGTGCATGATCTTGTACGGGTCTTCGTCCCGCTGGCCCGGGGAGGGCAAATCGTTCTCGCGGCCGAACGGAAGGACGTCGCCGTATTCGAGGCCGGTGTACTTGAGCGAACCCGCGCCGATGGACGTGAACGCGCCCTGCCAGATCGCGCGCTCGTCGTTGATGGAGGCGTGGGAGTGCCCGGAGAACGCGACGGCGTTGCGGAACTTCGAGAGCGCCTTCG
>Ga0310697_10003979_pt1 | contig 14734 bp, 6 predicted proteins | sample 172DNAGHGlowgp2_FD_203883 | JGI IMG/M metagenome (GOLD analysis project Ga0310697, IMG submission 203883) | Sheep rumen microbial communities from Palmerston North, Manawatu-Wanganui, New Zealand - 1728 DNA GHGlow gp2 (v2) (version 2) | ecosystem: Host-associated > Mammals > Digestive system >...
GTCCGCGCTCTCGGCAAGCTCCATCAGTTCTGAAACAAGCCGACGCTTCCCGCCGTCCCACATCGTTCCGGCTTCGAGGCTCTTCGCGATTTCCGCTGCGCGCATCTTCTTCTCGCTTTGCGGAACGGGAGCCGCTTGTGACTGTGTGGCCGACTCCGCCACGGGGACGGGAGCCGTCTGCTCCACCGGCCGAGGCACGTTCGCCTCATCAGCTCGCTTCTGCGCAAGTTCGCGGACAATCCCAGCAGCTTCCTTCCGGTAGTTGCGAAGGTCTTTGGCCTTCTGCTTCCTCAATGTCTTCTTGTTCAGCTCTTCGATCTCGGCGTCCATTGCAGCAACGACAGCGCGAGCATCGTCCGCATCCATCTTCGCAAGGATGTCGCCGATTTCCTTTCTGAACTCAAACGCTCCTCGATTTTCGATGTCTACACGAAGCGGGAAGCTGCTGTTGCCCTCTCCGTTCACCCAGTCGTGAAGCCTGCCGTTCATCGTTTGGATGGCGGACATCAGCTCCTGCCCGACGGCGACGTTCTCGACCCGCTGGTTCTGTTCAACAGCCTGCGGCACGTTCGCCGACTGCTGCGCTGGAGTCGCCTCGGCATTTGCGGGAGCGGCTGGCGCGACAGCCTCAAGATTCTTCAGCGTCCTCTTCCCGTTCGCGTCCGTGCGGGTCTTGGTCTTCTTCGCTGGAGCGGAATTCTTCCCGTTCGCGATCTCCGTTCTGCGCTTTGCAATCCACTTGCGGACATCGTCAATCTTCCGCATCGGCTTCAAGAACAGTCGGTCAATTTCGTCGACCGTCCTGTCGAACACGCCTGTCTCATTCCCATCCTCGTCAGCAACGAGGATGCCGATCTTCATTCCGATGAAGTCGGGTTTTATAACGCGATACGTTCCATCTCCGTTCCGCGTTTCAGTCACCTCTCCTCCAACCTTCGTTCGCTTGATCGACGAGTTCGTGTAAGGCCCTTCTCGCTCTGGAAGAATGATGACAGAACCAGTCCCAGCCCCTATGGCATTCTCAATGTCTTCAATGCCGCTGTCGAAGAAAATATCTCTCATGTCCTCGGCGGCGATCCTGGCCTCTGTCTCAAGTGAGTCCCACGATAGGACTGCAGTCTCTCCGTCATCGACATCTCTGACGCCCTGCGACGCAGCCGATTCCGGGTCGTCAAATGCGTGGACGTCCTCTCCCGCGTCAAACATCATCTTGTTGTACGCGTCAAGGTCTTCCAACGAGAGGTCGTCTGCGATTTTCATGCCGAGGTCGGCTTCGCGTTCCGCGCGCGGAGAATTCTCGGTTTTCTTCTGTGCCATGTCGGCCTTGGCCAGCGGGCTGCCCTCGCCGACAGGACCGAGATCCGTCATCGAGACGCGCTTCAACGAACGGGGAACGCGCGCGTTCTGCGGAGTCGGTTCAGGCCCGCGAGCCAGCGGGCTGCCCTCGCCACGAGGCTGCGGCATCTCGCCGCGCTCGATTGCCGTAGGCTTCGGCTTGGCAGGCGCGCGAGGACCGTTCTTCGCTGCCGTCGCCGCCGTGTCGCTCTTCGGCACGACAGGAGCATTCTGACGGGCCATGTCAATCCGGTCAACCTCGGTAGGCCCTGTCTTACGGGTTGGCTCCTTCGTCTTCTCCGTACGCTCCTTCGGCCCCTCGACGAGCCCCTTATTCTGCTTCGGAGCGGGCTGACGCCTCGGCATCGCGCTCTCACCGTGGACGGCACCCTCCTCCGGTATCTCGCCGATGTCGAACACGCCTACGATGTTCCCGTCCTCGTCAATGCCGACTTCCTTGCCCATCGACTCGGCAAGATCGACAATCAGCTCGGCTGCGACATCGGCCGCCTCCTGCGACTCCTGTCCGCGCGAGAGAGCCGTGAAGAGTAGTTCGGCGACCTGGGACTGGCTGACATCGAACTTCCACGTTCCGTCTTCAAACCTGGCGTTCTTGATTTCAACGCCCATCGGCTGCAGAAGCCCGACGAGACGCCGAGCAAGCGCCTCGTCCTTCGTTTCGACCTTCCCTTCGCGGAACGCGTCAATAACAAGCTGGCCGATGCTCTTCCGATTGGCGCGCGTATCCGCTACACGTCCGGTCCGACCTCCGGCCTGCTCCCTCGTCGAGCCCCTGTCGGAGCTTGGAGCGAGGAGGTCGCGCGAAGTGGATGTGTTCTCTTCATCTCCAAGCGCGGAGCCGTTCACCTCTTCGGCGTTGACCGTGCCGGGAACGCCATAGACCACCGACTCGCCGTCCCGCTTCGTCTTGGACATGACGGTGAAAAGGTAGTCTGCGAGTTCCTCCTGCGTCTGAGGAGTCTGCCCAAACTTCTCGGAGAGATACACGGAGATCGTCTTTGCAAGCGCAGGCATGTTCTGCATAACACGCTGGAAGAGAGGAATACGCATCTTCTGCGGAACCATTCCTTCAGCGTTGAAGGCGAACCCTTCCTCAATGCTCGCAAGCGCGTTGTCAATCGCGCTGTCAGAGAGCCCCAGGTACTTAGGTGCCGACAGGTCCTCCCCGAGGATGTTCGCCCAAATGGCGCGGCGCATGTTGTCCGGCGTGTTCTCGCGACCGAACAACGATTTGCTGATGTCTCCCTTCCCGACGTTGTTCGTTCCGTTTTTCATCGCATCTTCAACGAGTTCGAAGATGCGGCTGTGGAACGATTCGTGGTCAAGAATGGCCGCGAGTTCGAGATAGTTGGAGAACGCCGACCGATTCACTACGACAGTTCCGTCTGGCGAAGTAAAGCCGCGCCAAGTGCCGGAGAATCCGTTCGGAAGGTCGCCTGACACGCGTTCCCTTCCGATATACACGTCTCCGTTCGGCAGCACGCGCATCAGCGGTTTGCCGTCCTTGTCTGTTTTTCCGCGCATCAGGTTGACAAGGTCTTCGATGGTGCGGACGATTGCTACGTTGCGTCCCGTTCCAGCAACGAGCCGGTTCGCATATTCGACAACGTGCGCGTCCTGTTCCGTAGACCACTTCGCGAACGAGGAAAGCGTCTGTGCCGTGGTGACCGCCTGATGGAGCGCTTCGGCCGCGGACTGGTTCGTCTGCGCTCCGTTCTCCGAGAAGTCGGCCACGCAGAACTCCGTGCAGAACCGCTCCGGCATCGCGCCTCCGTCCGTCCTAGTTACGGAGAAGTTGAGCGTCCCGTCGTTCTCCTCGAACGCGCAACGTATCTGCACGTTACCCTGCTGGATCGCGAGGCCTCCGTCTCCGGCTTCGACGACCGCCTTCGTAAGACGCTTGATGTCGACGTTCCCGTTCTTGTCCGAGAACGCGCCGAACATCGCCTCGTAGTCCACGTCCGGCGCGAGGTCGGACGCAAGTCGCGCAGCGGTGGCCGGGGCGCCCTTGACGGCGCGCTCAAACTCACCGATGCCGTTCTGGTCGAAGTTGCTCTCGTATGCGGAGAGCCACTTGCGCCCTTCCGTTGAAAGCTCCTTCTTGAGCTTCACGTATTCCGTCTGGTACGCGGCTCGCTTGTTCGCTCCTCGCTGTGCCGCCTCGGCGTCCGAATTTCTTTCGAGCGTCGCGCCCTGCTCCATCTTTGCGCGCACGTTCGCTATCGCGCAGATGAGCCGCTGATCCTTCGTGTCAAGACGCTTGAACGACGGGCTTGCCGCCTCGTCACGAGCGGAGCGCTGACGAGAGAAAACGATATCGTCCGCGGCGATGCGGGACCCGAAGATGTCGGCCGCCATGTTGGCCTGCCGGTTCGCCATCGCCGCACGATACTGGTTCGCGGTTCCCGTAAACGCCATCGCGGCACCGCTCGCGATCGAGTTCGCATCGTGCCACAGCGCGTCAGAAAGCGAATGCTCGCCTTGAAGATACGGGGTTCCGTAATAGGCGTAGTTCGTGATTCGGTCTGCGAGCGTCTCTCCCTCGAAAGACACCGCGCCCCATCCCGCGTCCTTCGCAAGCGCGCGCCCCATCGCGCCGACAGCTCCCCACCAGGAACGAGCGGTGTGCATGATACCAGCATTGGCCGCCGCGTTCACAGATCGCCCGGTCGCAGCGCCAACCGCCGCCTTTCGGATCGGGTTCGCATAGTCGGCCACCGTCCTCAGAGACGCCTGCATGACCGCCTGGCCGAGGTCCAGCTCGTCGCGTCCTCTCGCGAGAGACTCGTTGCGGATTGCCTCCAACGACGAGGAAAGGTTGTAGTTGAAGTCAATCGCCAGAGACGAGATCTCTGCACCCACTCTCTTTGCGATCGCTTCGCGGGTCGTCTTTCCGGCAGCCTCGCGTGCCGCCTCGCGAAGCGCCGCCTTTCTTGCGATTTCTCCGACGAGCTTCTTCTTTGCGGCTCCGAACGCGGCCTTCTTCGCTGCGCTGATCCCAGCCTTTTCTCCGGCTTTCACGAAGGCTCCGCGAATGACGCCTCCGACGATCCCTACACCGCCGCCAATCGCCGTACCGACTCCCGGCAAGATGGAGCCTACGGCGGCACCAGCAGCAGCACCGGCCATCGAATCGACAATGATGGGCGACTGGTCGGCAAGCAGGTTGGTGAACCATTTGCCCGCATCCTCGAACGAACGGATGTCGGCGAGCTGCATCTCGTCCGACGGGTTGCTGAGATTCGAGAGCTGACGCCGCTCGCCTCTCGCGTCGATTCGTTCCGCGAGCCTTTCCAGTTCGGCGTCGGACACACCGGCTCCGATGACGTACTTCGTCCCCATCGACGCGACATCGATGAGGTCTTGCGCGAGTTCAACGCGGCCCTCCATCGAGTTCGCGACCTTCGCGCGGTTCCACCACTTCTCAAACCCGCTGGCCTGATCGTACTTCTTCTGCCACAGGTCGTCGACATGCTGCTCGAGACGGCCGAGGAAATCGCCAGCCTCTTCCGTGAAGTCCTCGCGGAGACGGTAGCCGTTTAGCGCCGCGTCGATGGATCGGTCGTCTCCAAGCTCCTGCGATGCGGCACTACCACCTCCCTTTCGGATGTATTCCAGCTTCGCCTTGATGGCGGCAATCTCGTTCTCGCGCGCCTTGATGAGACTGTCAAACCCTTCGCCCGGCTGGATGTTCGACCAGTCAACGGGAGGCTCCTGATTTGGCGTGGCGTCCGGAGTCGGTGCCTCCGGCTCTGGCTCTGGCTCTGGCTCCTGCGGCTCGGCAAGTTCGCCAGTCTCCGTCAGCCCACGCGTCGCTCCGGTTCCGTTCTCGACAACATCCCGGATGCGCGCGAGATTACGAGCCGTCGCGTCATCCGGCTCTGGGCCGGACGGCTGTTGCACCTGCTCGGCGGGTTCCACCGGAGCGGTCGCCTGCTCTTGGTTCGGAGATGCAGCGGGAGGAGGAGCGGCCTGAATCTCCGGCTCCTCCTCCTCGTTGCGCCACGGGTCGTTGATGTTGTCGATTGGCATGGGCTAGTTCCTGAGCTTCGGTGGAACGGACTTGCCGCGGGCTTTGTTCACGTCGGATTCGGCCAACGAATACTTGCCGTACATCCGGTTGAACTCGTCCCCGGAAATGCCGTACTTCTTCTTGAAGAGAGTGCCACCGTGGTTGATGAGCTCGTCGTGCATCCGCTCGATCTTCTCCTTTGCGGCGGACTGGTTCGCCCGGTAGGCGCGAGTCTCCGCGTTCGGATCGTCGGCAACGGCGAACGCCATCTTGATCGCATCGCGAGCGCCGTCGCCGCCCTTGTCCATGTCGCGGACGGCTTTCGCGGAGTCCTGCTCCTTGTAGCGCTTGACCTTCTCTGCGGCGGCAAGAGACTTCTTCTCGGCTTCTGCGAGGCGCTGAGGTTCGCTGCGCTTCGCTTTCTCGTCGACGCGACGATTTGCCTTGCGCTTCTCGGCGTCCATGATGGCCTGCTCTTCCTTTGACAGATCGAAGCCCTGCGCGGCCTTCTGCTTCACGCGGCGGATTTCGTTTGCGCTCCGGCGCTCTGCCGCGGCGGCGTCAAGCTCGGCATTCTTCGCCTCCTCGCTTGCCTTCCTTGCGCGAACGCCCTCGGCGACGATCCTTCCGGGAATCCTTGCGGCGGCCACAAGCGCGTTGTTGTTGCCGTTGTAATGCTGCGCCTCTTCGAGCCAACGGTCCGCCCGCTCGAAAGCGTTGCCGACCTCTTCGACGGCGGTTGTGCGGCGGCGGGGCTCGGCCTCGGCGGTTTCGCGTTCGATTCTCTCGTTTCTCTCGCGATCTCGCCGAGCGCCTTCTTCCTTGATGGCCGCGTCGAGACCGGCGCTCGCTTTCTCAAGCTTGCGCTTCTTGTCATACCTCTCCGCTTCCATCTCGGAAAGCGCGTCAACGTCGACGCCGCCACCTCCGAACCCTTCGTCGCTTTGCCCGCCTTCGCCGGTCTGTTCCTCCTCCATCGCGCGCCGCTGGCTTTCGCTCGGGCCGTCCGCGAACTGGCTGCGGTACGACTCGCCACGCGCCTCGTAAGCCGCAGTCTCCTCAGCCTCGCGCCTACGACCCTCCGCGTTGCGCTCAAGGCGGGCAATGTCCTCGTCGGACATTTCTTCGAGACCTTCCGCGGCCGGACCGTTCTTCGTCATGCGACGCTCCTCTCCGGGAAGCGCCTCTCCCTCGCCGGAACGAAGCGCATTGAACCGATCCTCTTCCGACATTTCGCTGTTGGAAGCGCCTTTGTCAGAACGCAAGGAACGCGGCTTGACGAGACCGGCTTCCTCTTGGTTGCGACGGGACATTTCCGATGCTACGCTCCTGCGCTCCTCTGCCGCCTCGGCTCCGTATCCGGCCTTCTTCATCGAAGCGCGCTCCGCATCGGTGAGCGGCTCCTTGCCTTCAAGTTCCTTGAGGCGGGCGAGACCGCCCGGCGTGAGCGTTCCGTTGTCCTTGCGACGGCGAAGATCGGAAAGTTCTTCCGAATCCTTCTGCTCCGCAGCAGACATCTCGCGAACGCCGCCGCCAAACTTGGAAACGCGGCCAGAGGCAGTACTATCTGCCGCCGACCCCCCTTCGAACGAAGCGCCTGTGGCTCCGGCTTCTTTCGCAACACGTTTCGCGTCCTTCTCGGCCTTGATCTTTGCGTCCTGCGCCTTCCTCGCGTCGTTAAGTTCTCGACCGCGCTGTGCGTACTCGCTGTTTGTGGAAACGGTGGAACCCGGCGCATTGGCGAACGCGGCGGCCGCCCCGCTGTACGGCTGTCCTCCGCCCTGCTGATCCGCACCCTGCTGTCCGGCCTTCTGGTTCCCTCCTCCTTGCTCGCCAAACCCTTCAAAAAGCCTCTGAGCAACCCACTTCCCAGCTTCCGTGAGGTTTCCGTCTTCTCCTTGGAACTTGCTCAGAACCTCCAACGACTTGATCATGTTCTCCTGACCCATCGCTGCGAACTTACGGTTCATTTCTTCCGACTTGAGCCCGAGTTCCGCAGCCCACTTTGCGTCGCGAGCCGCCACCTCTTGCTGCTTCTCCTGCGCTTCCATCTCGCGCCTGCGGACCTCGACCGGATCGTCGATGTACCCGGCCTTGATCATCTGAGCGTTCAGGGCGTCACGACTCATTGTCTTCGTGCCGATCTGGCCCTTGTCATTCTGAAACTGGAACGTGAACGTGCCCTTGTCCCAATCGTATTCCGCGCCGTTGAACTGCCAGCCAAAGTTCTTCGCGACCTGTTTTCCGAAGTCGGTTGTCGCCGCTTCGAGCATCCGTCCATGCTCCGGCGAGAGGTCTTTGCCGCCGGCCTTGTCGATGTCGTCCAGAACGCCGTAGAGGTTGAAGCCGCGCTGGTTTACCTCGTCCACGCCGCGCTTGAACTGGTCGTTCTGAAGCGACTCGTTCGCACGGATTGTGTCGAAATACTGCTGGCGGGACGCCTCGGCGTTCTTCCGCATTCCGGCTCGCGCGTAGTTGTCGAACGCGTCCTGCCGCTTTGCGTCCGGAGTGTAGCCGGGGTTCTGGATGACTTGCCCGTCGCTCGTGACAGCGCCGACGGTGTTTTGGTTCATCGTGACGGGGCGCTGCTGGCGGCCTCCGCCAGACGGAGAGCCACCGCCTTGAGCGGTCTGCTGCGGCTGCTGCGCCTGATTGCGCGCTGCCGAAGCATATTCCGACGCGTCGTGGGTACCGAGGTCTTGGTATTCGGTTCCGTATGCGGTGTATGGCATGGCTGTCTCTCCTTACGCGAAATACCCGCCGACGAATTCGTTGGCCATCTCCTGCGCCTCCGAGGCGAAATTCTGCTGCGCGCCGAACACCATCTTTCCTCTCTTCTGGACAGGCTGTGCGGCGGACGCCAGCTTCGGAGACGAAATGGCGAACGGATCATCCGGCGTGCTTGCAGTCTGCATCTGAGTCTGCTGCTCCTGCGCGGCGGCCCCCTGCTGCTGGCCCTGCGCGAGTCGCTCGGCGGAGCGCTGGGCGGCGCGGGTCAGCCCCGCGTAGAGGTCGTTCACGTCCTGCGCCCACGCCGAAGGCGGAGAGGTCATACCGTTCTGGTTCGCCTTGTATCGGTCCGCCGCCGTCACCGCCTGCGCCACACCGCGAAGCTCGGACTCCGTGGCCGCCGCGTTCGCCGCGTCCGTCACGCTCTGTCCGGGAGCCGTCGCCGCGTCGATGGCCGACCCGACCATCTGCGCCCCCGCGCGCGTCGCCGGATCGCTGTTCGCCGCAACGCCAGCAGGCGCTGCAACACCGGCCCCGACGGGAGCAGGAGGAGGAGGCGTGGCCGAGACCGCAGCCGTATCCGCGCCGCCGCCCGCGTTCTGGTTCTCAAGTTCGTCTTGCGTAGCCATTTCTCTGTCCTTTCCGCTAGTCTACTCGTTCACCGGATTGCACCGATGTGTCCTCTTTGAGCAGGACCTCCATGTCGGACGCCCTCCGGCTCGATTGGAACGCCTTCCGCGCCAGCCGGATGCGCGAAGCGAAGTCGTTGAGCCCCAATGCGCGGGCATGGTCTTCCGCGCATATCATGTGGCCGACCGCCCTGCGGTACTCCTCGATGCGTGACGGCTCCTCCTCCGCCTCCTTTGCGTACTCCGCCGCAGCGCCGAGATGCTTGTCGAGGCAGTCGCGGCAGGCGAGCGGGTTCTCTGCTGAATTCTTGCCGGCCGAAGCGGTTGCCGTCGCGGGCGCGGCGGCCTGCTGTTGGTTGGTCTTGTTTTTGCAGGGGCATGCCATTTTCGTCTCTCCTATTTACTCAACGTTGATCACGGTCGAATACTCGACATCCGAATATCCGGAAAATAGCGAATACGGGTTTGGATTGTCTCCGATCTCGTCAATGTCTGTCTCGATTGTCGCCGGAAGCGGCGCGTCGTCGCATCCGGAAAGCGCAAGCGACATGGACGCGACGTAGGTCGCAGCCGCCCAATTTCCCGCCGTCTGGCCATATCTCCAGGCGCCAAGCGGCGGCTTGTAGTGGAAGCTGACGACCCCGCGCCGTTTCATCGCGATCTCGACGGTCGTTATCCGCCGTTCCCAGACGGGGCCCCACCCCTCGTATTCCCACGGCGGACCGAAATACGACGGGATGGCCGTGACCATGCTTGCGGAACCGGCGCCGCACGAACCGAAGTCAAGAGGACGAACTCCGTCGGAGCTCAAGACCTCCTCCGTCGATCCGTACTTGATGTTGACGATCCGGCTCGAAGTCATGCCGCCGATCCGCTCCGCCGCCGCGACCGCGCTCGGATTCGTCCGGTCCGTCACGTACAGGCGGTTCTCCTCGAACACGAAGCGGAAGCACGTATCAATGCAGCAGCAGCAGTCCGTACTCATCGCCAGCTTGCCAGGCCGCGCGAAGAGCAACTTGCGATTGTTGAACACGAGAGGCATCAGGAGGATCCTCCTTCGGCCTCTCCGCCGGTCTCGCCGCCGTCCGTGCCTCCGTCGCCGTCGCATGTTTCGCCGGCGGTGCATTCGATCTCCTCTTCACCCCATTTCAGCATCCAGACCTTCTGCTTCTTGACGCACATCGACGTGCCGGAGATGTACGTGTCCGTCACGACCCAGCCGGACGACGCGCACGCAAGAACGTCGTCGCAATCGAGCCGGAAACGCTCGAGCGGGACGTCCGTACATTCGGGGTCGCCGTCGTCGACGCAGTAGCCGTTCTCCCTCTTGCGATTCTGTACGCAAAAGCGAACGAACTTGTCGTCCCCGCTCGTAATGATGGACGCTGTAATGACCGGAGGACACGGTGCATCGACGATCGAGCCCACGTCGAACGTGACGGAGTTGCCGATGCGCGCCCAATGAAGAACCTTTCCGTCTCCGTCCGCCTGCCGAAGAGGAACCATCCATTTTTGCGACGAGTCCTCGTCCGCGGTATGCCCGTCAGGATCGACGAGTTTCAGCGTGACGGACGTGGACGACCCCGACGAAGAGCCCGTTCCGGCACCGTCCCCGGCAGAGCCGGTCGTCCCGCACGACGACATTGACGCGACAAGATGGATCGTCCCCTGCGACGGCGCGTTGTCGAACTCGTGAAGCTGCAAGCCTCCATCCGTTTCTGGCATCAGGGAAAGACTCTTCCGCTTATTGGCGTTGCTCTGCTCCTGGTCCGTCGCGACCTCGTCCGGAGAGACGAAGAATCCGGGATCGACACCCATTACGCGCGGCGGCGCATAGTCGACGCCCTCCGCGTCATCCGACACGGAAGACGAGCCGTTTTCCGCGAGGCTCTTCTCGACGACGCCCTCGAGCTCGTCAATGCGGCGCATCGCGTCGGACAGCATTTCACGAAGCTCGTATTCGGCATTGACGGATTGCCGCAGGGCATCCTCCAGCAAGCGAATGCGATTGTCCGCTTCCTTGTCCATTACGTTTCGCCGCCTCCGGACTCGCCGCCTCCGGACTCGCCGTCGCCTCCGGAATCAACGGTAGAATTGTTTCCATCGGAGCCAGTACTGCCGTTCCCGCCACCTTGAGGCAGGTCTTCGCCGTCCCACTCGCCTGGCTCAATATACGTGACGACATGCCAGGCCCAGGCGGATTGAATTCCATGTTTGTTGTTCGCACGCCAAATTCCGCGAGACCCTTCGTACAGCGGACTGTAAGCGTCGATTCGGTTCTTTGCGTACTGGTAGTCCGTCGAGTATCCTTCCTCGATCGTCCATACGTCCACCTTCTCCCAATACCCGTTCGGCGGAACCTTCTTCGGGTCCTTGCCGCTTGGCGCCTTGTAGCTCCGGACCGGATGCTGCTGCTCGTACTGGAAATACTCCTGGATCGTCCTCGCCCTGGCAACCCGCGCCTTGCCGTTGCCCTTCGTCGGAACGAGCGAGCAGTTCGGTGCGTCGATGAGCCCGAACTGATTCACGCTGAACGATCCGCCGATCGCCCATCCGTCGTCCCAATCCGACTGCACCTCGGCCTTGATCCGGTCGATGATGTCCTGCTTGATCGCCTTGCGGGACGGCCAGTTGTGATAGGAGAAGTGGCGCGTATCGTACTCGTCGCCGTCGGAATCCATCGACGGAAGCGTCCACTCCCAATATCTCTGGTGCGGGTAGATCCGAGAGATCGAGATGTCGTAGGAACCGTCGTCGTTCCGACGCGGATGGACCCGCGTAAGGACGTGCGAACGCTTCTTGTCGGCCGAATCGCCGGCGCTGTCGTCTCCGTCCCCGAAGTCGGGGTCGTCCCACGTCGCGCCGGACCAGCCGTTCCCGTGCTGGTCGGCGTGGCTCGGGGCGAAGTCGCCGACGAGCGGATACTTGGTTCCCTCGCCTCCGTTCGCGGCGCCGCACGTGACGAACATCGTCGGGGCGTCCGCCGCTCCGCCGTTCGTCGCAAGGACGGCGGGCGTCAGCTCGGCCCCGGTCGTCGGATCAAGCACGGCCGCCGCTCCCGCCGTTCCCGTGTCCTGCGGATCGGAGCCCATCCAGTTCGCGTCAAGGTCTCCGCGAATCTCGCGGAAATAAACGAACGACTCCTCATCCGGCACAAGGTTCCCTTCGGAATCGACGATGTACTCCCCCGTCGCTGGATCCCTTTGATACCGCGTGTAGAATCCGAGGATCTCGGCGGACGGATCGTCATCCTGTCCGGGCGTCTGGCGTGTCTTGACCGTCACGCCGATCCATTGCTCCAGCGTCTCGTGCTTGAACCAGTCGGCGGCGACCATCCATTCGCGAACGTGCTTCGGCTCCTTGCCCTTCGCGGTAATGCGCACGGAGTAGTATCCCTCCGGATGCCACTCGGTGCGAACGACCGGATTTCCGCCGAGCTTCTTGCGGACGGAATCGACGAGGTTCTGAAGTCCCGCCGGCGAAACATAGGTCCAGCCCAGATGGTACGTGTTCGAATTCGGGTCGTAGTTGTACGTCGTCGCGTTGAACGGATTGTTGTCCACGTTGACGATGTTTTCCGGAACGTGGCTTCCGTCGATGAAGTCGTACAGCCTCTTCCGCTGGAACGAAACGTCGGAAGAGCCGGACTGTCCTTCCGTCTGGCGCGTCTCCACGACGATCTCGTAGTCGTCGCGGGGCTCGATGGCCTTCATCGTCGGGATCGCGCTTTCGCGCGGCACCGACGGAATGACGCGATGCTCTGTGATGCCGTATCCCTGCGGGGCTGATACGCTCGCGAGCTGCCGCCTCCCGCCGCTCTCGTAGTCCTCGCCGTCGTCATAGCCGTGCCACTCCGCCTTCGAGATGGCGATTGTGAAGGTGAGCGAGCCGTCCTGCTCCACGTCAACCTTCTGCTGTGCGATGCGGTAGTGCTGGACGCTCGGCGTAGAAGTCACGGCTGGAACCTGCGATGTGGCCCCATTCTGCTCGACGGTCTTGTTGTACGTACCCGTGTCAACCTGCGTGACGAGCCTGCCCGTGTTGTCCTTCTCTGCGGACTCTCCTGTCGCCGATCCATCAAGGTGTATGGGCTTGACCGTTTCGTATCCAGCCCACCATCCGTCCGGCTTCGTCCCACCTTCGGCAATCTCGGGATGGTAGTGCTTCGCGAGTAGATTCGGGAGAAACGAAGAATCCAGCGAACCTGCGTTGTCCTTCACGAACTCGATGGTCCGGCGCGTTGTCTCCGAGTCCTTGAGGCGCGGCCAGCGGAAGACATGAGTGTATTCGTATCCCTCGCCGTCACGCAGCTGGCCCCACCCGAACATCCGCAGGGTGTCCCTCGTGCAGGGCGCGTCGATGACCGGAAGCTCAAGCAGCTCGTCCGGCGTCTTCGGCTCGGCAAGCTCCGTGTAGAGCAGCGAGCAGACGAAGATGACCGTGTTGGTCTGAGGGTCCACGCGGGTGTGCGCGTCCATCACCGTTCCGGCGACCTTGCCGCCGAAGTGGTATCCGACCACATCGACAAGCTCCGCTCTTGTTAGGCTTTCCAGAGGCGTGATGGACTCGTGCGTGAATTCGCGCCAGTATACCTCGCGATAGAACGAGGCCGGAATGTCCGTTCGGAACGCCATGTACGGAGACAGCTTCCCGTCCATCCACGGACGGCACGCCTTGAGACAGTCCTTCGCCGTCCGGTACTCGCGAACCGGAGGCGCGTCGGAATGCTCCTTGTCCTTGTTCCCGCTCGTGCCGTGGACGCCGCCGTATCCTTCCGGCGTTGTCTCCGTCCAAGACGTCGGTGCCCCCGTTGTCTCGTCGAACGAAGCGGGCCACTCGGCGATGTACGCCCCGTCCTTCGCGACGGTGTACCCGTGTCCGGCGCACCACGTCCTCGTGAGGGTCTGACGCAGAACCTTGCGTCCCTGCGACACAACATGGAGGATCGGCCCGCCCGTCCACAGCCCGGTGAAGGTGTGCCCGTCAACGATGGGGTCGACCACGTACCTCCGCTCGTCAACGGTGACAAGGCTTGTGTTCTCCCTCTGCCGGTCCGCGTCCGCCGTGGCATCCTGCCGCTCGGACCGTGGCGCGTGTTCGTCCCCGGTCGCAGGAGACGGATCCCAGCCCCTGTCCGGCGCGTCCATCTCCCGCACGATCTGCGACGGCTGGAGGTTCGCGTACCGGCTGACCTGCACAAGACGCCAATGCCGAGCCCCCTCGAAGTCCATGCCGGAGCGGCCGCGGTACTCGCGCGGCTCCTCGGTCTGTTTCAGGTCTGGTCTGCTGAGGGGGAATTCCGGCATGGCTGTTGTCCTACGAGAGCATGTTGTTCCACTCGACGAGCGCGCGGCCAGCATCGTCCGCCGCGATCCGGTACGGCTTCTGCGTTCCGTTGTAGAAGTGCCAGAGCCTAGCCTTCTGCATCGCAGGGTCGGCCGCCCCCGGCGTCGGAGGGTAGTTCCACTCGCGCCCGATGTCCGCGATCCTGTCCGCGAAGAAGCGGTTGATGGTGGTCTGGTCGGGGCAGTAGAACGTCCTCGTGTGCTTCTTCATGAACTCGCAGAGGCGCTGGTAAAGCGTCTTGTCCTCTCGCATCGCCTTGAGGTCCATCAGCATCACGCCCGAGTTGTAGCCGTACTCCGGAACGGAGCCTACGTTCATGCCGAGCCACTTGCCTTCCGGCAGCTCGCCGCGGTAGAGGTCCGCAATCGGCGCACGGCACATCGTGTCCGCGTCAAGGTAGCAGCAGCGATCCACGTTCGGCAGAAGCAGCGGCAGCCAGATGCGCGCGAACACGATTCCGCCCCACGGACGCGCCGCGGAGCGAGGGTCGTGCCTCGTGAACTGCTGCCAGAACGTAAGGTCCTTGTCGGCGATGTGCCTGGTCGCGATCTCGAACCCGTCCCGCGCCAGAGCATGAATCCGCTCCATCGGCTCAACAGGGACGTTGGCGTACATGATGTGTACCACGATGTAGTCCGTCGGCCTCATCGTCTTACGCAGA
>Ga0310697_10003981_pt1 | contig 14732 bp, 14 predicted proteins | sample 172DNAGHGlowgp2_FD_203883 | JGI IMG/M metagenome (GOLD analysis project Ga0310697, IMG submission 203883) | Sheep rumen microbial communities from Palmerston North, Manawatu-Wanganui, New Zealand - 1728 DNA GHGlow gp2 (v2) (version 2) | ecosystem: Host-associated > Mammals > Digestive system >...
GACGGCCACTGGGTAGCACAGGTCTGCAATGAGTATGTGCCGGAGATCAACCGCGATCAGCGCGTCACCGTGGTCTATCCCGTCATCGTCAACCAGCCCCGCTACTACATGGGCTTCTTCCTGGGCAACGACAGCCACAAGCCTGCCCGCGTATCGTGGAGCGGCACCAGCGTGAGCATCGAAGAGTATGACGACCTCGACTTCGGCAAAGTGTCGAAACTCTATCTGCGCGGCGCATCCATCAAGACCGAACTGGACGAGGGCTTGGAGGCCAAGACCAGCTCGTCAAGAAACGAATACCTGCAGGGACTGAAGGGGGGACAGTATCACACATTGCAACAATACGACTACCCGTTAGTGAAGATATTCAATAACATCTGGATTCGCGAGAACTACAAACACGAAGTGTATGTTATGCCACATCGGGAGGTGACGGTGAAGCTGGATGGTGGGGATGTGACATTCAAAGACGAGGTTTTCTATCGTGTTTCTCTTGCAGAAGAAGCATGTCCAAGCGGCTGGCGTCTGCCTTCCTATGATGACTATCAGAATATGGTGGACAAACTCACCCACAACGGCCATTCGCTGCCAGCCCGCGCCTGTTATAACGGCGGTGTTACAGGCTTTAACATTTACTCCGCTGGTTACTATGGTGGTAACTGGGGTTATGATACTGGCTCCTGGTATAAAACAGATGTCGCAGATTTACTTACATCTGACGTACCTTGGCTCGCACAATTCAAAGGAGGAGGACAGTATGAAAAAGAATCATTCAATAATAATGCTGGTGCCGATACCAGTTACTTCAGCGTCCGCTACGTGAAGAAATAATCATCTCTCTGAAGTCTGGCGCGTGGGGGAAGCCCGTGCTTTCCCCCGCCGCCAGCCGCCGCCAGAAGATGCCGAATGACCGTCGTACCCCCTACGACGGCCATTTCGGTTATTGATTGGGGCAACAGGGACGAGATATGCCAAACACCCCAAAAACAAGTGAGAAACATTGCAAAGGGAGACAGAGCCCCCGGGCAGCCGCAAAAAAATCCTACGTGACACATTGGGGTCAGGATCACCCGCCGCACCCGCACCTGATACTCCACGACTATTGCGCAATACTCCATGACTATTTTTCAATACTCCATGACTATTTCGCAATAGTCGTGGAGTATCTGACTCCAGAGCATTCTCGCACTCGTACATCGAAAAACTAGGTGCGGCGGGTGCGCCAGGTGCGACCTGTTTCACTTATGCTTCACACAATATTCTTATGTTAAGAACGTTATTATAAGGTATGCAGTGGACCGACCGTATCCGTCAGGTGAAGATACTGCTCGTCGTGGCGGCGGTAGTCATCGCCGTTGTGTCGTTGCTCATCTCGCATTTCCTTGTGCGCGACCTCTCTACCGAGGAGCGTCATCGCATGGAGGTGTGGGCCCAGGCGCTGCACGTTCTGAACGAGGCCGACGAGACGACGGACCTGTCGTTGGTGCTGAGCGTCATCGAGGAGAACAACACCATCCCGGTGATTGTGCTGAACGCCGAGGGCGGCATCGATGACTACCGGAACATCAGTGACACGCTGCATCTGTCGGACTACGCCCGTCGCATGCAGCAGGCCGGCGACACCATCAGGGTCGATGCGCAGCTGGTGTGTTACGACGAGTCCATCATGTTGAAACGCCTGCAGGCATGGCCTTACGTCCAGTTAGGCATAGTGATGATATTTGTCGTGGTGGCCATCTTCGCGCTGCTGTCGTCGAAAAAGGCCGAGCAGAACAAGGTGTGGGTCGGGCTGTCGAAGGAGACGGCACACCAGCTGGGCACCCCTATCTCGAGTCTGATGGCCTGGGTGGAGATACTGAAGGAGCAGTATCCCGGCGACGCCCTGATCCCCGAGATGGACGAAGACGTGAAGCGGCTGCAGCGCATTGCCGAGCGTTTCTCTAAGATCGGCTCGCTGCCCGAGCCTGTGGAGTCGTCGATGAACGAGGTGCTGGAGCACGTCATCGACTACATGGACCGTCGCACGTCGAAGAAGGTCGAGATAGTCCGGCACTTCCCCGCCGTGGATGTGCGTGTGCGGATGAACGCCTCGCTCTTCGAGTGGGTCATCGAGAACCTGTGTAAGAACGCCGTCGACGCCATGGAGGGCTCCGGGCGTATAGACCTGACGCTGCATGACACGGGACAGCAGGTGGTGATAGAGGTTGCAGACACCGGTAAGGGCATCCGCAAGAAAGACGTGAAGAACGTCTTCACGCCCGGCTTTACCACGAAGAAGCGCGGGTGGGGCCTCGGCCTGTCGCTGGCGCGCCGCATAGTGGAGGAGTATCACCGTGGGCGTATCTATGTCAAGCAGTCGGAGCCCGGGCGCGGCACTACGTTCCGTATAGAGCTTCCTCGGTGACAAAAGCGAAAAAAAGAGAAAAAATTTGGCTGTTTGCCAAAAACTTAGTAACTTTGCAGCCCGTTAGAAGTGTATATGTGTAGTTTAGAGCAGTTTAAGATTGATTTGCAGGGTCTTACGTCCGAGCTCACAGAGTTGGACTACGACCTCGGCGATGACTTCTTCGGCGCTCTTGACGTGACGGAGGTGCAGGGCGGAGCATTGCATGTGTCGGTGTCTATACGCAAGGCATCCGGCTTTTTCGAGTTCCTGTTCCATACCGTCGGCACTGTACTCATCCCGTGCGACCGCTGCCTCGACCTGATGTCGCAGCCTATAGACACTGCCGACCGACTGGTCGTGAAGCTCGGTAGCACAGCCCATGAGGACGATGACACCGTCGTCGTGGACGAGGACGAAGGCGTCTTCGACGCGTCGTGGTACATCTACGAGTTTGTTGCGTTGGCCATACCCATCCAGCATGTGCACGAGACTGGTAAGTGCAATCCTGCTATGACCCACGTTCTGGAAGAACTGTCAGCCGACCGAAGCGGCGATGAGGAGTCCAGCCCCGCACCAGACCCCCGATGGGAGAAACTCTTACAGTTAAAAGTTCAAAGTTAAAAGTTAAAGTTTAATAGCATTATGGCACATCCTAAAAGAAGACAGTCCAGCACCCGTCAGGCCAAGCGTCGTACACACGACAAGGCCGTAGCTCCCACCCTGGCCGTATGTCCCAACTGCGGCGCATACTACGTGTATCACACCGTATGCCCCACTTGCGGTTACTACCGTGGTAAGGTAGCTATCAAGATTGAGGACGAAGTCGCTGAATAATGAGTAAGAAGAGTGCGGTAATCACCGGCATTGGCGGCTACGTGCCCGACTACATCCTCACCAACGAGGAGCTGTCGCGTATGGTAGACACCAATGACGAGTGGATTATGACACGTGTCGGCATCAAGGAGCGTCACATCCTGGCTGAAGAGGGTCTCGGCACATCGTACATGGCACGCAAGGCCGCCAAGGAGCTGCTGCGCAAGACCGGTACTGACCCCGATACCATCGAGGCCGTTGTGGTGGCTACGTCGACGGCCGACTATAAGTTCCCCTCGACAGCCAGTATCGTGCTCGGTAAACTCGGGCTGAAGAACGCCTATGCGTTCGATTTCTGGGCTGCCTGTTGCGGTTTCCTCTACGCCCTTGACCAGGCGGCCATGATGATAGAGAGTGGCCGCATGAAGAAGATCATCGTCATTGGCGCCGACAAGATGTCGTCGGTCGTCGACTATAAGGACCGCCAGACCTGTCCGCTCTTCGGCGACGGTGCTGCCGCCGTGTTGGTGGAAGGCACCGACGATGAGGAGGCAGGCTACCGTGACAGCTACTTCCGCTGCGACGGCAAGGGCTTGCCCTTCCTGCACATGAAGGCCGGCGGCTCTGTCAGTCCGCCCAGTCACTTCACCGTGGACCACCGTCTGCACTACATCTATCAGGAGGGTCGCACCGTGTTCCGCTACGCCGTGACGAACATGAGCGACGACTGTGCCCTGATAGCCGAGCGTAACGGCCTGACGAAGGATAACATCCAGTGGATAGTCCCCCACCAGGCTAATATGCGCATCATCGAGGCTGTCGCTAAGCGCCTTGAGGTACCCATGGAGCAGGTGATGGTGAACATTGAGCACTTCGGTAACACCTCGGCAGCGACCATCCCCCTGGCTATCTGGGAGAACGAGCACCTGCTGAAGAAGGGTGACAACATGATTCTCACCGCCTTCGGTGCCGGTTTCGTCCATGGCGCCAGCTACCTGAAGTGGGGCTACGACGGCAGTACAAAATGAAAAAGTGAAAATGCATAAGGCAGGATTCGTAAACATAGTAGGCAATCCTAATGTAGGTAAAAGTACGCTCATGAACCAGCTGGTTGGTGAGCGTATTTCTATTGCCACCTTCAAGGCCCAGACGACGCGTCATCGCATCATGGGCATCGTCAACACCCCCGAGATGCAGATTGTCTTCTCGGACACCCCCGGCGTGCTGAAGCCGAACTACAAGCTGCAGGAGTCGATGCTGGCCTTCTCGGAGTCGGCACTGCAGGACGCTGACGTGCTGCTCTATGTCACCGACGTGGTGGAGAACCCCGAGAAGAACATGGAGTTCCTGGAGAAGGTCCAGAAGATGACCATCCCCGTACTGCTGCTCATCAACAAGATTGACAGTCTCAGCAGCCTCACCCCCGACCCCTCCCGCCGAGAAGAGGGGAGTGACGTGCTCTTGGGCAGAATCGTTGAGAAGTGGCACACGCTGCTGCCGAATGCAGAGATACTGCCTATCTCGGCAAAGAACAAGTTCGGTGTCGATATGCTGCTGAAGCGCATCCAGGAGCTGCTGCCCGAGAGTCCTGCCTACTTCGACAAGGACCAGCTGACGGACAAGCCGGCGCGCTTCTTCGTCTCGGAGATTGTGCGCGAGAAGATCCTGCTGTACTACGACAAGGAGATACCCTACTCGGTGGAGGTGCGCGTCGAGCGTTTCAAGGAGACGGAGAAGAACATCCACATCAACGCCATCATCTACGTCGAGCGCGACTCGCAGAAGGGCATCATCATCGGCCATCAGGGTGTGGCGCTGAAGAAGGTGGGGACGGAGTCGCGCAAGTCGCTTGAGAAGTTCTTCGGCAAGACGGTCTTCCTGGAGCTCTTCGTCAAGGTCGACAAAGACTGGCGCTCCTCGCAACGCGAACTCGACGCCTTCGGCTATAATCCGGAATAAAACAGAAAACCGCCCACATTCGTTTGTGGGCGGTTTTCTTTACTCAGTAATCTTGATGGCCATGGCTTTCATCTCCTGCCAGCCGGCGCGGTCGGTGACGCGCACCATGAAGTGGTAGTCGCCGGTGTCGATGTCCTGCGGGATGGCGATGTCGACACGTGCCTTGTACTGTCGCGAGCCGGCGGGGATGTCGTTGAAGTCCTGGTTGTAGACCCATGCCTTCACGGGTGCCTTGTCGGCTTCCTGCTCACATTCTGCCGACGAGGTGCTGTGGGTGTGGTGGTCGAAGTTGTTGTGAATCTCGATGTTGTACTTCCCCAGTTCGGTGTCGTCGGTGAAGACGTAGCTGAACGGAATGACCTGGCCGCGCCTGTAGACCTGACAGTCTATGGGGTCGGCCACGATGCCTGTGTCGGTGATGACGGGCTTCTGCATATCTTTCGTCTCGTCATCGTCGTCGCTGCAGGCGGTGAAGGTTAGTGACAGTGTGCAGAGAAGAGCCACCATGAGGCTCATATATTTCATATTTTTCATTGTTGTCTGTTCTTTAATGGTTGTTGATAATAAGTTGTTGGCGGGGATGTGGAACAGAAAGTCGCACACGGTCCCCTTAGAACTCCAGCCCCACCATCAGCGACACGTTGCGCCCCGGCTCGGGGACGTCGATGAGGCGGTAGTAGCTGGTGTGGTCGTAGTAGCGACGGTTCAGCAGGTTGTTGGCGTGAAGCGTCACCTTCAGGGTGTTCTTGCCTATGGGAAGCTGCTTGTTGACGGTGGCGTTCAGCGTCCAGTGTCCGTCAGTGGGCTTCTCAGGTGGCACAATCTCGTTCTGTGCTCCCACGATGTGTGCGTTCAGCTCGGCAAAGCCGTCGCCGTGCCAGCTGAACTTATAGCGCATAGACAGGTCAGCCGACCAGGGCGTCGAGAAGGGTAGGGTGTAGCCTTTCTTCTCGCCCGACAGCTGTTCGGCATACAGGTATTCGCCCTTGACGTCAGCCTCCCAGTGGCGGCTGATGATGTAGTCCATCTCGGCCTCCAGCCCGTAGCGCAGCACGCGAGCCTGCGTGTAGTGGTACATCTGCAGCCCCTCGACGTAGTCGGCCGTGGGGTTCAGGTAGATGTAGTTGGGAAAGTAGTTCAGGTAGGGGTCCACCTGTACGGTGACGATGTCGTTGCTCCAGTTGATGCCGGCATCTATCTGGTACGACTGCTCGGGGTCCAGCCTGCTGTTGCCTTTCTCGTAGCGGAAGATGTGGTAGTTGATGCCGTCGGCACCCAGCTCCTTGGCTATGGGCACGCGGAAGCTCTTGCCGACGTTGGCCTTCAGCAGCCACTGCCCGACATTGTAGTTGACACCTACCGACCAGGTGACGCTGTTGAAGTTGCGGTCGAGCTGTGCGGAGCGCTCCTTGTAGACGGAGTCGCCGGCCACGGGCGTCTTGTACCAGTCGTTATAGCTATGTATGCGCGTGTGTGCATGGTCGTAGCGCACGCCGGCGTTGACGATGAGCTGGTCGCTGATGCTATAGCGGTCGGCGAGATAGGCGCCGAGGCTCAGCGTCTCGAAGTCGGGGATGATGAACCCCCAGCCGTCGCGGCGGTTGTGCTGGTACTCGCTGTTGAGGCCGCCGGTGAGCTGGTGCTGGTCGTTAAGGGCGTAGCGCAGTCCGAGGTTGGCCGTGTAGGTGCTCTTGTTGAACCGACGCTCCAGCGCGTCGGCAGGCCGTGGCATATATCCGTGCGAGACGGGTTCCGACAGCTCCTTGCGCAGGTTGTTCTGGTAGGCCAGGTTGGCCTCTACCGACACGATATCGTTACGCCAGGTGGTGTGGCTGAGCACCTTCAGGTGGTTCACCGACTGGTAGGGCAGGTCGATGTCGCGGCGCGACGCGTCGTAGTCAATGTCCGACAGGCGCACCTCCAGTCCGTGGGCGTTGGCAAAGAAGCCGCTCTTGGCGTAGGCGTCCGACACGCGTATGTCGGTGTGGAAGTTGTAGCCGGCATAGCCGAGCATGATGCTTCCGTCGCGTTCCAGTCCGGCCGTGTTGCGCAGCCGCCGGTCTTTCAGTCCGATGTTGTACGAGTAGTACTGGATGCTGTCCGTCGGCACCTGGTAGTCGGCATAGTCGATGAGCGTCATGTTGGCGCGGTAGAAGAAGTGGTCGTGACGCCCGCCAATCTTTGCCGACAGCCCCAACTGCTCGTTGTTGCTACGGCCGAAGAGCTGGACGGCACCCTCGAAGGGCTTCGTCGGTACATGATTCGTGTACAGACTCAGCACGCCGCCGATGGCATCGCTGCCATAGAGAAGGGCCCCGGGACCCTTGATGACCTCGGCACGGTCGATGGCAAACTGGTCTATCTCCAGACCGTGGTCGTCGCCCCACTGCTGGCCTTCGTGCTTGATGCCGTCCTCTGTGACGGCCAGCCGGTTGAAGCCCAGGCCGCGGATGGTGGGCTTCGACTGTCCGGATCCGATGCTCATGGCCTTGACGCCGGGGATGCCCTCCAGCGTCTGCATGAGGCTTCCGGCGAAGTTGGTCTCCAGGTAGTCGTGGCTGATGGCGACGGCCGCTTGCGACGACTTCATCTGTATGTTCCTACGTGCTGTTCCCGACACGGTGACGCCACCGAGGTTGATGACGCTGTCGGGGGCTGCGCATACTGTCAGTATGCCAGCAAGGATGGTTGCTATCATGGATGTCTTCTTTCTGAAAAACAATGGGAGCACAGTCTCGTGCGGACTATGCCGAAAAGGTGTTTCTCAGAAAACCGGAGGTGCCCGTGTGCCTGCGTGCCCCGTCAGCCTGACGGCAACGTGCGTAGAGCTCTCGGGGCGTGTCTTGCTAATCAGTGTCAGGGGCGTGGCAAGTGTCAGGACGGCTACCATGATGAATGGCACGTGACACATCTGGCAGAGCACGCAGTCGTGCAGACTGGCGGTGGCCGGCATGAGATGTCCGGCGTGCGGCAGATGGTTCACACACTCCGTACAGGCGTCTTCTGCCAACGGCCCGTATCGGTGAACGTGGAAGGCCGACAACATCAGCATTGACAGCAGCACTGTCAATAGTATGCGGGCTGATAGAGTTCTCTTCGTTTTTGCGTTCACGGGTGCAAAGGTATAGACTTTTCTCCATTCCGACAAGTTTTTGCCGGCAGTTTTTGCATTTCTCGGGAAAAAAGTGTAACTTTGCACCTTATTAGTAATTGTTATGGGAAATTTAGTAGCGATAGTAGGTAGGCCCAATGTGGGCAAGTCGACACTTTTCAACCGTCTGACCAACTCGCGGCAGGCCATCGTCAGCGACGAGGCCGGCACGACGCGCGACCGTCAGTACGGCAAGTGTGAGTGGACGGGGCGCGAGTTCTCCGTGGTCGATACCGGCGGCTGGGTGGTCAACAGCGACGACATCTTCGAGGAGGAGATCCGCAAGCAGGTGCTGGTGGCTACCGAGGAGGCTGACCTGGTGCTGTTCCTCTGTGACATCAAGAACGGCGTCACCGACTGGGACATGGACGTGGCACAGATTCTGCGGCGTGCCAAGCTGCCGGTGCTGCTGGTAGCCAACAAGGCCGACGACGGCAAGGACCTCTACGGCCAGTACGACTTCTACAAGCTGGGACTGGGCGACCCTTACTGCATCAGTGCCGCCACGGGCAGCGGCACCGGCGACCTGCTGGACCGCGTGCTGGAGCTGCTGCCCGCGAAGGCTGACGACGGCTTGGACAGCAACATCCCGCGTTTCGCCGTCGTGGGGCGTCCCAATGCCGGCAAGTCGAGTCTCATCAACGCCTTCATAGGCGAGGACCGGCATATCGTCACCGACATTGCGGGTACGACGCGCGACTCCATCTATACGCGCTACGATAAGTTCGGCTTCGACTTCTACCTCGTCGACACCGCCGGCATACGGCGTAAGAACAAGGTGCAGGAGGACCTGGAGTTCTACTCCGTCATGCGCAGCATCCGTGCCATCGAGAACTCTGACGTCTGCATCCTGATGATCGATGCCACCCGAGGCATCGAGGCCCAGGACATGAACATCTTCCAGCTGATACAGAAGAACTACAAGTCGCTGGTCGTCGTGGTCAACAAGTGGGACCTGGTGGAAGACAAGTCGCAGGTGGTCATCGACACCTTCGAGAACGCCATCCGCGAGCGCATGGCACCGTTCAAGGACTTCCCCATCATCTTCGCTTCGGCACTGACGAAGCAGCGCATCTTCAAGGTCCTGGAGACGGCAAAACAGGTCTACCTGAACCGCAAGGCGAAGATTGGCACGTCGAAGCTCAACGAGGTGATGCTGCCCATCGTCGAGGCCACGCCTCCGCCCAGCATCAAGGGCAAGTATATCAAGATAAAATATGTGTCGCAGGTGCCCGACACTCAGATACCGACATTCATCTTCTACGCCAACCTGCCGCAGTACATCAAGGAGCCCTACAAGCGGTTCCTTGAGAACAAGATCCGCGAGAACTGGACACTCACCGGATCGCCGATAAACATCTTTGTCAGGCAGAAATGAGGAGAGTGTCGCGGAGGCTTGTGGGGCTGATAGGGCTTATGAGCTTTATAGTGCTAATAGGGCCTATGGGGCTTGTGGGCTGTGGTGGAGGGGTGACGCCTGAGCAGCAGGCGTCGCTTGCAGCCGAAGGCTACTATCGCCATCTGGCTGCCGGCGAGGTGGAGCAGTTTCTTGAGGGCAGGGCTGGTGCCGACTCGCTGCCCGAGGAGTACCGCGAGCAGCTCGTCGTCGGCTGTCGTCAGTTCGTGGCCCAGCAGCAGCGTGAGCATAAGGGCATACGCGGCGTGAGTACCACTAACGCCCGTATGGACACTACACTGCGGCAGATGCAGGTGTTCCTGCTGCTGCAGTATGGTGACAGCACCGAGGAGGAGATAGTAGTGCCAATGGTCGAGGCCGCCGGCCGTTGGCGCATGAAGTAAGTGACAACATTATTTTCCGAGAACCGCCGTACGCATCTCCTTCAGCAGGTCGCTGGCGAAGATGAAGTCGGTGAGACGCTTGTTCGTCGAGCGCATGATGTCGGCCGAGACACCCTGCCACTCCTTGTGTCCTTCGTAGATGAAGATGATGTTCTCGCCAATGCCCATGACGGAGTTCATGTCGTGGGTGTTGATGATGGTCGTCATCTGGAACTCCTGTGTCAGGGAGTGCAGCAGGTCGTCGATGACGAGGCTCGTCTTTGGGTCGAGGCCGCTGTTAGGCTCGTCGCAGAACAGGTACTTCGGGTTCAGGGCTATGGCACGTGCAATGGCGACGCGTTTCTGCATGCCGCCGCTGATCTCGCCGGGGTATTTCTGCTCGGCACCGACCAGGTTGACGCGGTCCAGACAGTCCATGGCTCTCTTGGTGCGCTCGCGGAGCGTCATCGGCGAGAACATGTCGAGCGGGAACATGACGTTCTCGAGCACCGTCAGCGAATCGAACAGGGCGGCCGACTGGAAGATCATGCCCATCTCGCGGCGCATGTGTACCTTCTCCTGTTTTGACATGCCCACGAAGTCGCGGCCGTCGTAGAGCACCTGTCCGCTCGTGGGGTCGAGCAGTCCGACGAGGTTCTTCATAAGCACCGTCTTGCCGGAGCCCGACTGTCCGATGATGAGGTTCGTCTTGCCGTCCTCGAAGACCGTCGAGATGCCCTTCAGCACCTCCTTGTCTTCAAATCGCTTGTATAGGTCTTTTACTTCAATCATTATTCAGGGAGTTTAATGGAGTTAACCCCTAAGACAGCAACTGTGTCAGGAAGACATCGCTGAACAGGATCAGTGCACTGCTGGAGACGACGGCATCGGTGGAAGCCTTGCCGACGTTGACGGAGCCCCCCTCGACGGTGTAGCCGAAATAGCTGGGCACGCTGGTGATGATGAAGGCGAAGAACTGGCTCTTGATGATGGACATCCACATGAACCAGGGTACGAAGTCGTGCTGCAGGCCTGCCGTCAGGTCGTCGGGCGGCATGATATGTCCGATGTAGGCCGTGCCGTAGGCCCCGAGTATTCCCATTGCCGACGAGAAGATCACCAGCAGCGGCATGATGGTCAGCATGCCGAGGATCTTCGGCAGAATGAGGTAGCACGCGCTGTTGACACCCATAATCTCCAGTGCGTCGATCTGCTGTGTCACGCGCATGGTGCCGAGCTCTGAGGCGATGTTAGACCCCACCTTTCCGGAGAGTATCAGACACATGATGCTCGACGAGAACTCCAGCAGCATGATCTCGCGCGTGGTGTATCCGGCAACCCACCGTGGCATCCACGGCGACTCGATGTTCATCTTCATCTGAATGCATATCACGGCACCTATGAAGAACGAGATGAGCAGCACTATGCCTATGGAGTTGACACCGAGCTGTGCCATTTCCTTGACATACTGCTTCCAGAACATACGCAGCCGCTCGGGTACTGAAAATGTGCGACCCATGAGCATGAGGTAGCGACCGAAGGTGGTCAGCCATTTGAGTATTAACATGTCTGATAATACAATTTTGCGTGCAAAGGTACGCATTTTCACTGAAAATTCGTATCTTTGCAGCCAAATTCTTATAGAGATGGATGAAAACAGCATTGTACTGCGTGCCGAGGGACTGGTAAAGCGTTATGGAAAGCGCACGGTGGTCAACGATGTCAGCTTCGATGTCAAGCAGGGCGAAATAGTAGGTCTGCTGGGACCTAACGGTGCCGGTAAGACCACATCGTTCTACATGACGACGGGACTGATAGTGCCTAACGGCGGTCATATCTTCCTGGGCGACGAGGAAGTCACCGGCTTCCCCGTCTACAAGCGTGCCCGTGCCGGTATCGGCTATCTGGCACAGGAGGCGTCGGTGTTCCGTAAGATGTCGGTCGAGGACAATATACTGTCGGTGCTCGAGATGACCGGCAAGCCCCGCGACTACCAGATGTGGAAGCTCGAGGAGCTCATCAAGGAGTTCCGTCTCGGAAAGGTGCGCCGCAACAAGGGCGACCAGCTCTCCGGCGGTGAGCGGCGGCGTACGGAGATAGCCCGCTGCCTGGCCATCGAGCCGAAGTTCATAATGCTTGACGAGCCGTTCGCCGGTGTCGACCCCATCGCCGTCGAGGACATCCAGTTCATAGTGTGGAAGCTCAAGGACCTGAACATCGGTATCCTCATCACCGACCACAATGTCGAGGACACGCTCTGCATCACCGACCGTGCCTATCTGCTGTTCGAGGGGCGCATACTGTTCCATGGCACTCCCGAGGAGCTGGCCTCTAACGAGGTGGTGCGCGACAAGTATCTCACCAACTCGTTCGTGTTGCGCCAGAAAGATTTCTCTGCCATCGAGGAGGAACGCCGTCGCGAGGAGGAGGAAGAACGTCGTCTCGAAGAAGAGGAGAAAGCCCGTGCTGCTGCCGCCGCCGGTGCTAAGGCCGGCAGTGCTGCCGGTGCTGAGGCCTGACTGCTTCAGCACCGAGGCTGCAGGTTCTAAATAAATAATAAATAATTTGGCGGTTCGGCCATTTTTGTGTAACTTTGCAGCCCGATTTTACACCTTTGCCTATTATATATAATAAGGTGTAACAGTGTAGAGTAAAACATTAAACAGATAAAAGGAAAAGATGAACATTCAGTTTGAGAACCCCGACAAGGTAAATGGTCTGCTGACCATCACTGTCGAGAAGGAAGACTACAACGAGAAGGTCGAGAAGACCCTGAAGGACTATCGCAAGCGCGCCAATGTGCCCGGCTTCCGTCCCGGTAATGCGCCGATGGGTATGATCAAGAAGCAGTACGGCATGGCCGTGAAGGTCGACGAGATAAACCGTCTGCTCGGCGACAAGCTTATGGACTACATCCGCGAGAACAAGATTCAGATGCTGGGTGAGCCGCTGCCGAGCGACAAGCAGGAGGCGCAGGACCTGTCGCAGGACGGACCGTTCACGTTCGTCTTCGACATCGCCGTTGCTCCGGAGTTCAAGGCCGAGCTCAGTGCTAAAGACAAGATAGACTTCTACACGATAAAGGTCGACGACAAGCTCATCGACCAGCAGGTAGAGATGTACGCCTCGCAGGCCGGACAGTTTGAGAAGGCCGAGGTGTTCAGTGGCAACGACACCCTGACAGGCGACCTCCGCGAGCTCGACGAGCAGGGCAACACCAAGGAGGGCGGCATCACAACCGAGAGCGGGATGATCATGCCGGCATACATCAAGGACGAGGATCAGAAGAAGCTCTTCGACGGTGCCAAGCTCGGCGACATCATCACTTTCAACCCGAAGAAGGCCTACCCCGACAACGATGCCGAGGTGGCAGCCCTGCTGAAGGTCGAGAAGGATGCCGTGAAGGAGCTGACGAGCGACTTCAGCTATCAGGTCACCGAGATCCGTCACTTCCAGCCCGCTGAAGTCAACCAGGCACTCTTCGACCGCATCTTCGGCGAGGGGGCGTGCCAGGACGAGAAGGAGTTCCGTCAGAAGATCAGCGACATGCTCAGCGCACAGCTGGTGCAGAACAGCGACTTCAAGTTCCTGCTCGACGTGCGTGCCTATCTCGAGAAGAAGGTCGGTGACCTGCAGTTCCCCGAGGCTCTGCTGAAGCGTATCATGCTTAACAACAACAAGGACAAGGGTGCCGACTACGTCGAGAAGAACTTCGAGGGTAGCATCCGCGAGCTGAAGTGGCACCTCATAAAGGAGCAGATGGTCGCCGCCTGCGGCATCAAGATCGAGGACGACGACCTGAAAGCCGTTGCCAAGGAGGCTGTGCGCATGCAGTTCGCACAGTACGGCATGCAGAACGTCCCCGACGACGTGCTCGACAACTATGCCGCCGAGCAGCTGAAGAAGCGTGAGCAGGTCGACAATTTCGTCGACCGTGCCATCGACCTGAAGCTTACCGGTGCGCTGAAGAGTCTGGTAAAACTGAACGAAAAGAGCATCTCGTTGGAAGAATTCAACAAGATGATGCAGGAAAAATAGTTAATTTCCTAAAAAAACGACACAAGTAAGCAAGGTTATCGACTTTTTTTCTTAACTTTGTATCTAATAAAGTGGAGAAAGAGCCGATAACCTTTCTCACTAACTATAAAATAAGAAGGTAAATCACTGATTATGAACGATTTCAGAAAATATGCAACCCAGCACCTTGGCATGAACGGCCAGGTGCTCGACGACGTGACACGGCTGCAGAGCCGCGTGGCCGCACAGTACATGAACCCCTATATTCTGGAGGAACGCCAGCTGAACGTGACACAGATGGACGTGTTCAGCCGACTGATGATGGACCGCATCATCTTCCTGGGCACCGAGGTAAACGACTACACCGCCAACACCCTGCAGGCCCAGCTGCTCTACCTCGACTCGGTAGACCCGGGCAAAGACATCTCTATCTACATCAACTCGCCCGGCGGCAGCGTCTATGCCGGACTGGGCATCTACGACACCATGCAGTTCATCACCAGCGACGTGGCCACCATCTGCACCGGCATGGCCGCCTCGATGGCCGCCGTGCTGCTCGTGGCCGGCCAGGAGGGCAAGCGCTCGGCGCTGACGCATAGCCGCGTGATGATTCACCAGCCCTTAGGC